>ENA-OPSW01000587-OPSW01000587.1-human-gut-metagenome-genome-assembly--contig:-NODE-587-length-30391-cov-8.844673_pt1 | contig 30391 bp, 29 predicted proteins | sample MGYA00241463_ERZ501918 | MGnify/ENA primary metagenome ERZ501918 (study PRJEB25962, sample SAMEA2042443) | human gut metagenome | biome: human gut; feature: human-associated habitat; material: faeces... | reverse complement strand
GGAACAGGATGAGTTACTCACAGGCGCACTACTGCGCTGCATTCGCTCATTCTGTCCCGGCCTATATCACATATTGCTACGGTATCGCTCTAACAAACAGATATTATATTGTAGACCCAAAAGAACGTCTGATGGAGCTGGTCGGCTAACCAGGTGCCGCCTAAGATTCCACCTCTGCGCTTTCAGTGTCGATGAAGCACTCTGCTTCAGGCTTCTTTCCGTTGGTTCTCTGCTGTGAAAAATTCGATACTCTTCACGGGAAGGCCGTGAATACACTCCACCAGAGATTCAGCAGAAATATAATCTTCACAGCCACCACGCTTGATCTGAAGCATATTCTTTCCATCAACGACACTGCGATTCCCAATCCGCAGCCCCTTTGGGGTGCGGATTTCATGTTCTCCGTTGCTCATCTTCTCACGGCCTCCTTTGTGTTGGTTTAGGTTTCTTTTTTCTTCTATTCAATTTCACCTTTGAACTTCCGCTCTTTTTTCACCTTTTTCGGCTTGCATATTTACGATTTTTACGGTATAATAATCCAAAAGATGATAGAATATAGCATATATTATAAGCAAGTCGTGCCGCCGTGTCAAGAGGAAAATGTGAAAATTCGTTGCATCTTTCAGATTGAATATTTACAAATTCCTTTGTACATTGTTACAGCACGATAACTACGCCATAGAAAGGTTGCAAACATGAAATTTGGAGAGAAAGTTCGCGATCTACGAAAGAAGCATTCTTTAACACAGGACGAATTGGCACAATGTCTGGGTATCAACAAAAGAACGATCATCGGATGGGAGCGTGATGGCCGCTACCCTCGCAGTATTGAAATGCTTGAAAAGATGGCCGATATATTCCATGTACCTCTGACCTATTTACAGCCGGATCAGTCTTTATTTATCGAACGTGCCGCCGAAGCCTACGGAAAAAAGGGCAAAATAGAAGCCCAGCATCTCGCATTTGAGCTTACTGAGCTATTTGCAAGCGGAGATTTGACCCCGCAGGATATGGACGGCATCATGTATGAAATGCACAAAGCCTATTTTAAGTACCGAGAACAAAAGCGAGAAAAGGAACGAATCATGAACCTGTAAATCACTGTTCCATTCACTATGCCATCCCCGGAAGGAGATCACATTATGGATTCTGCATTTATCTACCGAGCTGCCAACGAACTTGTCCAAAATGTCGGAACTCGCAACATCAAACAGATCGCGCGCAGTTGCAGTCTGGACATCAGTGAAACATCCCGCATTAAAGATATGTTAGGGTTGCTTTCACTCTATTTTGATAAGCCTTTGATCCTTATCAATCGCCAGCTGGACAAACAGACAAAGCAGATGGTGTGCGGCTATGCGCTGGGGCATTATCTGGAGCATCAGCTGCTTATGGACCTGCATACCTTGAACAAGTTTCTAACCATTAAGGATAAGCACATCCGTCTTTACGAGCATAACGCTTTCACATCCCACCTGATGCTGGACAGTGATGAAGTCTATCAAATGACGAAGCGTGGGTTGGATGCTGCACAGATTTCTGCAGCCAAGCGGATTCACCTCAATCTGGTGCTGGTGAAGCTGCTGGAATTACATCATCTTGGATACGATCTACGGCACTATCACACCCAGCACCATGCGTTTATCAAAAAGTTCAACCTTCCGGCACATTTTCAGTTTGATGTTGCCGCCGGATGAACTTATGTTCTTATAACTCTAAAACCCGTAATGAACGGTGCGTTATGCCTGTCCATCACGGGTTTTTCCTGTTATTTCAGTTTTGCGAGGATTTCGTCGGCACTCATGCCTTCGGCAAGCAGCTTTTTCAGAACGGACTCTGCTTCTGCTTTTTTTGTTTCTTCCGCAGCTTTGGCGTCTGCCTTTGCTTTCTTTTCTTCCAGAGTGGCCACTTCTTTTTCGGCCTTCCTCAAAGCAGCCTTTTTTGCTTTCAGATCAGCCTTCAAAGTGTCAATGTTGGCGGTGATGGATGCAATCTCGACTGCGAGTGCTTCCCTTGCGGACTGCTTTTCTGCAAGCTGTGTTGCAAAATCAGCGGTCACCATCTTTGGCTTATTCTTGCTACCTTTTGTTCTGGGCATAATAAAAACCTCCAGAAAATTATAGTAGTTTTAGTATAGCACTCTGATAATACTCTTTCAATACTCGCCCTGATAAGCATCATCTAAGAATTCGTTCTTTTTTGATAGTTATAGTCTATAATTACACTCACTTTTTGCAGTAGGTTCTTTACGAATTACGACAAACCAATTTTCGCTTATGCCATCCATAAATTTTTCCGCATAAGAAAAGTAATGCCATACCAATCAGCAATTCTACAATTCCTACTTTCCAACATCCCATCAACACCGCTAATTGCGGTGTAAGAGCTACAATAAACACCTCAATGACAGAAATAAGAGTATAGGCCGTTCCATAATCATCCAGTGTTCCACTCTTCATTTCTGGATCACAAATTCTTAATAGCGTAACACCAATAGCTACCACACCCGTACACCATCCAAAAATGAAAATTGATCGTTCAAACCAGGAATCATGAAATAGATTCTTGCCAACAACAAATACCATGATAATCGGCCAAACTATCCCCAATACACACAAAAGGAGCAGTGGACCCAAGTACGCTTTAACAACCGTAATTGAAATAGATGCAACACCAAAACCGACTAGATAATCCGTTACCATACTCCCGATTCTTGTTTCCACATGCTTATCAACACTGTCTCTAAAAGGAGTATGGTCAATAACTTTTTGGACTAAGACACCCGCAAGCATCGTTAAGCACATAACAGGTATTTCTATATTTGGTAAATACTGCTTGTACCAATTATAGAATTGATAGCCAATTAGAGTCGCAATAAGTGTTAATGCCAAGTGCCATGCAAGAGGATCCATAGACATAGGATTGATTGTTTCTTCACCAATAGACTCACGTTTTCCCTTAGGAACAATGCCTGTTCGGCACTCTTCTGGTAACTGATTTGCCTCCTTAATATATCGGGTAATTCCATGACGCGCCGCCCAATTAATTAAAAATATGCCCACAAACAAACCCGTTAAAAGGCCAATTGTTGCAAATGTCTGCCCCAATTGAACACAATCATCTCTTCCCAAGAGATTATTCAAGGCATTGCCTATCGTAGAAGCATAACCATGTCCTCCACAAAATCCTGCTGGCAACAACATTGAAAACTCTGGAAACACCGTTGGAAAAAAGGCTTTCAACAGTAACGTCCCAAAGAATAGCGCACTACCAAAGCAAATAAACTCTGTGGCCATATTGATGCAAAAAGTATCACCAACATTATGGAAAATTTCTTTTATTGATACATGTTCTTTTTTCCCCAAGTATAACCCCGCAAACAGTATGCAAACAAGTAAATACGCATAACTTCCAATTTTGTCGCTCCACGGAATAATATTCAAAACTTGTGGTCCGCAGAGCAGTCCAATCACTCCCGCAACAACTGAAGAAGGAATATAAAAGTTTTGAAGAAATTTAACGCCCCCCCGTAAGAATTGTGCAATCACAAGAAGCAGCGACATAAATGCGAAATCCATTATGAATGAATAAGCATTATAATCCATTTAAAATATCTCCTTTCCACCACCTTGAAATATAGCTAGGATCAACACGATCGTAAACCATATCATTTCCATTTTCGTCTTCTGCAACAAAATATGTATACATTTCAGCAACATCTTTTTCTAGTTGACTGATCGAATCATTGCAAAAATATGCCATCCCAAGTTTTGATAGAATGGCCTGATTATCAACACACTTTTGCCCTATATGCGCATACTGCAATGCGAAGCGGCAGTCTTTCATTTGCCGAATCTTTTCCCATCCAGAAATCTCCTTTATAATTCCAGATTTTGCATACAGATTGATCGTTACACACTTTAAATCAGGATTTTTACAGGTTCCCCTTACTGCCTCCTTCGCGCTTCCTGTCAAAGCATGTAAGATAAAGATATCAAGGTTATTGTGAAAGCCCATGAGAGGAAAATAATTATACAAATGCCCTCCACAAAGACGGAAGCCGCACTCAAAGAAAACAAAATTTGAATTTTTATCTGCGAAGCCAGAGAAAAAGATGTATCCATCCTTAATTCCCATATGCGCAATCATTCTGCGCATACATGGGTCAATTTTCTCTTTAAATGCATCTTGATGAATTGATGGGAGCATCCATCCGCTTTGAACGACCTTTTTTGTTCCATTCTCTGCTGCATTAATAACGTCATCTGTTGAAATCAGTTCAATTTTGCCATCAATAATTTCATAGTACGCATCAAATTTAACAGCCTTATATATATACTCTTCAATAATTACTTCCTTGCAAAGGCTCATATCCATTGCGTAATCATAGGCCCTTTTTAATTCTTCTTTGTCATGGGCAACACTAATTCCAATAGAGCCTGCGCGATCTACGGGTTTAACAATTACCGGATATGCGTCAACATCTTCGATTGTCTTATACTCCTTAACAACGGGAACACCATTCAATCTGCATTCATTTTTAAATTTGATCTTGTCCCGTGTTATTTCCAACTGCTCCATAGTTGTATAGCATGGCAAGTCCAACCGTTTGCACAGCTTAATAACATTTTCTACTCGAATTTCACTATATCCAGCAGTAATTCCATCAATGCCTTCTTTACGGCACATCTGCTCCAATGTGTCAAGGTCGGACCAACTAACATCCCATGCAACGTCTGCATACTTTTTTGCCGGACTGAGATCATAGTCCGTATGATTGTCTGTAACATATACTTTTACACCAAACTCTTGCGCTCTCTTTACAAGGGATATTTCACCGGAAGTCGCTCCTAAAATTAGCAGCTTTTTATTTTTAGTAGTATCATACATTGTATTTTCTCCTGTTCAACACATATATCTTTTCTTATGACAGAACAATATTACAAATGCGGTCAACATCTTTCAGTGCCAAATCTGCATACAGCGGCAGCGTCAGCACACGCAATGCCAAATGCTGCGCAACAGGCGTTTTTTCAGTTCCGGCGGTCGGATAATTCCGATAGCACTCAAAGCTGTTGGTCAGCGGATAGAAATATTTTCTGGCCGTAATGCCCTGCTCCTGCAGCATCTCATAAATTTCATTACGGGTATACTTGTACCCATCAAACACAACTGGAAAATATGCATAGTTGCTCTCCACATTTTCCTGAATAGCACTAAGCTTGATACCTTCCACGTCAGAAAGTCGCTCACGGTAATGCTCCACGACCTTCTTGCGCTTAGCAATTTCCTCGTCCAGATGCCGTAGATTGCAGATGCCCATAGCTGCTTGGAACTCGTTCATCTTGGCGTTGCCACCAACAAAGCAAACCGACTCAGGACCGTGGATACCAAAATTCTTCTGGTCGTTCAGCAGCTGCACCCAACTATCATCTTTAAAGCAGACTGCACCGCCCTCGATAGTGTTGAACACCTTAGTTGCGTGGAAGCTGAACATAGAAGCGTCGCCAAAGCAAGCGGTGGATACGCCCTTGTACTTCACAGCAAAGGCATGAGCTGCATCGTAGATCACCTTCAAGCCATATTTCTTTGCAATTCGATCAATTTCCTCAACATCGCAAATGTTGCCATACACATGTACCGGAACGATGGCTACCGTGCGGTCGGTGATAAGACTTTCAATCTTCGTCACATCCATGGTATAGTCTTTATCGTTCACATCGCAGAACACCGGCACAAGTCCGTTACGAACGATAGCATGGGTGGTAGAAGCAAATGTAAAGGGCGTAGTAATCACCTCACCACCCTCCGGCAGGTTCAGGGCAGCAATGGCATTTTCCAGAGCCAGGTGACCGTTAGTATAAAGTGCTACATGGGGCACTCCCAGATACTCTTCGAGTTCTGCCTGCAGTTCCTTGTGTTTTACTCCCATATTAGTCAGCCAATGGCTCTCCCAGATTGGGCGAATTTCCTCCACATATTCATCTAAACTTGGCATTGATGACCGAGTAACTAAAATTTTATTGTCCATAAAACACACTCCTTAATCTCAATCATGACTTTCCAATCAAAGTGTACATAGTACACCTAACAGTAAAATCACGTTCAAATTATTACTTTATTTGTTAATAGTTGATAATATTACCTCTACCAGGTATTTCATGTCCTCTATTCCATACCGTTGGTCCACCGGAATCGGAAGAATATCCGCAGCATAGTGATACTCCAAACTGTCTGGCGGACATTCTTCCAACACATTCGGCCACAACGTCGGAATATAGATTTTTTCTTTTTGCAGTTCTTTTCGTACTGCAGCACCATTTTGAATTAGAAGCGGATACATGAATGCACCATAGACACTCTTCAGTTTCAATTCATTTATGTTCCAAAACTCTGCATTCAAGAACTCAAAGTTTTCCTGTCGCCTTTTTGCTACACTCGCATAATCAATTCCCCGCAAAAGGTTTTCTGTCAGGCGAGACATTCGTTTTACGGACTCTGTAGCAAACAGTTTATTGTTCGCCACATATTCGCTGTAAAACTCATTCGCACTGCGTTCAAAGCGACCCAGAAGGAAGTGCATTCGTTCAAAAGACTCGTCTTTCGGAAGTTCGCATTCCAACCATGTATCAGTATAGAGAAACGCCCCATCTGCAACGCCAAAGTATTTCCGACAGGTATAAAGCGTATCCATACCTTCTACAGGCATCTGAAAATAACTCTGTGCATTATCAACAATGACTCGACCGTATTTCCGTTTCAATGCGGTTAGATAGTCGTTATCAAGTTGACCGTAAAAATTCACAATATAGAGCCACTCATTTTCACCAAGTGCCTTGTTGAAAATCGGTTCAAACTTTTCGTTGATATGATAGTAACCATATTCAACACCAATTTTGTCGCAAAGATTTGGCACAGACGAACAAAGGAAATACGGGAGATACAACTTTTTGATTTTCTTTGCTTCGCAAAGGTAGGCTAATGCATTTCTGCCACAATTTAAGGAAATGGCTCTATCATGCAACATATTGCCGTGATAGTTTTCAAATTCTATGTAACCTCCATATTCTTTCATCTTGCTTTTCCTCACTGCAATTCAATCGTAATTAAATTATTGATGTGTTCCAGTACATTTCTCATTATGCTTTCATCCGGGAACTTGAAAAACACAATTCCCAAGCATTTTGCCGCATTATCAAAATACTCCACTGCATCACCCGTCTTTTTATACAAACATTTCCGATAAATGTAAGGCTCAATTTCTGGCGAAAACACAATATCTTTATAAGTTCCGTTTTTATTACTGTGCAAGTTATGCGTAGCATAAAATCCATTTGGCTCATGGATATCGCCCTTGATCGTGGTTCCCATAGCCGCTTCCACAGACATTTCCGCAATGTCCACTCCAAACATATCGCCCAGTAAATCGGGGATCATATTTCCGCCACTGCGCGGGCCAACATCAATCGGCCAAACACGATTGCTCTTATCCACAACAAGTTCAACATTCATAGAACCATTGCGAATTCCGAGCTTTTCCACCATTGAAGCCAACGTCTCTTTGACCCGTTGGATGTCCTCAGTCTCCAGTTGCAGTGGGTAGCTTTTGCCCACCGGAACCAACGGGTTGACGCTGTTGTCTCTATGGCAGTTCATCAAGCCCCACAGCACAATCTTGCCGTTCTCTATAAAGACATCTCCGCCAATCAGATAAGGATGCTTTTTCTCGATAAAATGTTCAACAATAATTCGATGAGATCGTGAGAATGAAAAAGCAAACTCTAGTGCCTCTGTTAGTCCTTCTTCCGAATGCAGTACAGTTGCACCTTTACTTCCAGAAGAATCTACTGGCTTAATGATAATTGGATATTCATAGCTTGCTTTATCTTTCAGTGCATCTTCCGCAGAAACATATCCATGCGCCTTTGGTGCAGAAAAACCATTTCCCGCCAAGAAATTACGAAAGCGATCCTTATTGCATAAGATTTCAACAGACTGATAAGGATTCCCCGGCAAGCCGAGTTTTTCAGCAATATAGGCTGCCGTGGGTGCGGCCGGATCAGAGGCGTAGGCTAACACACCGTCAACCTGCTCCTTTTGAGCAACTTCCAGAACGGCATCTTTATCAGTTGTACTCACCAAATAAAATTTGTCTGTCGCATACTGTCCAGGGTTATCTATAAGAAAATCACACAAAACAGTGTAATATCCGAGCCGTTTAGCTGTTTTTATCGCAACCACTTGTTGTGCTGAGCCGCCTAACAGAAGTATCTTTTTCATTTCACATCGCCTTTACTTTCTAATGCTCTTTCTTACCATCGGACGAATCATATCCATCAGGTATTCAAAAGACTCCAAGTGCAGTAGTGCTGAAGCCGCAATATAAATCACTGCACCCAACGGAATCTGAATCAGCAGTGTAACAATATTCGACAGGTGGAACAGGCTGACCACACTGACACAACATCCCATAAACACAGCCAATGCAATACCTGGCAGAATATCTTTCAACTGCTCCAAATAGCCATAGTTCAACAGTTTTCTATTTGGCCAAGAGTTGATGATTTGACTTGAAACGCTACTGACCAGCAAACTATATGCCATAGCCATGACGCCAAACCACATCGTAGACAACAGCAGCACCATTCCAACGATTTTCTTGGCAATCTCCAACTTCAAAAATAGGTCACTGCGCCCCATTGCCTTGATTGCATTCAGGTTTGCGGTATGGATTGGATAGAACATGTAAGTAATGCAGAAAATGCGCAAGAACGGAACGCATGGCAGCCATTTATCTGTCAGCACTAGGCGTACGATTGGTTCTGCACAGAATGCCAATCCCATCATTAGTGGTGCCATAATATAGGTACTCGTCTTGATTGCCCGGCGCGTCATAGATTTAACTCGCGCAGGCTCATCTTGTGCACTTGCCATCGTTGGCAGAAGAACGCTGTCAATGGACGTGTTGATATTGTTTGCAATCACACTTGGAAACTTATCGCCTTGGTTGTAGTACGCCAAATCTTCAGAAGAATACATTTTACCTATAACCAGGCTACGAATATTACCATAGAGCGTATCCAAAAGCGCCGAAGCCAACATTTTCCATCCAAATGAAAGCAGTCCTTTTAGTCTTTTCCAAGAGAACATTTTCTTTGGACGCCATTTTACTGTCAGCCACAAAATCAAGGTATCAATGGTCGTATTGGACAGCTGTTGTGCCACAATGGCCCAAACGCCAAAGCCCGCGTAGGCCAAACCAATACCAAAAAATGCAGAGAAAATGGTTCCTCCCAGCGTTGCATAAAAGAAACGCTTGAAAAGCATATTCCGCGACACATAAGACTGCTGGATGCCCTTAACGCCGGAAATTATAATCGTCAAGCTGATGACTCGGATAATTGGCGTAAGTGAACTGTTATTATAAAATCCTGCTATAAACGGCGATGCTACGAACATTACTGCATAAAGAATAAGGCAAACCGCAAAATTAAAATAAAATACTGATGAAAAGTCCAAATCATCCGCATCTTTTTTCTGGATCAACGCTGTACCCAAGCCGCTGTCCACAAACACTTGCATAATTGTTGTAAAAACAGTGATAAGCGCAATTTGACCATAGTCTTCTGGTGCAAGGATACGTGCAAGGACAATGGATATTATAAATGTAACCAGTTGTGCTCCACAACGTTCTGCAAAACGCCAAATTAAATTAGAAATAACATTTTTATTCTGTTTCATTCATTCTTTACCTATCGCTATTTCATTATCAAAATAATCATTTACAATTTTGATGAACTCCTTAACCTTTTGTTTGCCTCTCTGGTTTCCTCTGAGAATATTGTCATAAATCAAATTGCTTGTTTCCTTTGCATACAACAATTCCTTTTCTTCAAGCCCATAGGCAACACCATATTTATTTTCATTTGGTTTAATATAGTCGCTCCTTGTTTTTCCTTTTTCTGGCATAACGATGGAAATGCAGCCACATAATGCTGCAATCGTTGAATAGGCAGTTTCTGTATCATAACTAACACAATACTCACAGCTGTTAAACATTTTTACTTTTTCATCTTCTGGCCAATTGTCAATAATCAGCTTTTCATCAATTTGCGGAATATCAGTACGATTTTTCCCTTTTCGAATAATATAACAGGTTCCCTCCCTTTTGCCGTAATTTTCTCTCCTGTATAGGTTTAAATCAAAATATGGAATACACAATTCAAGTCCATTGGGGTTAAGAGCGATATCATTAAACTGTTGTCTATAGCATACAAACATATCCCTTTCTGAATATGCATCATTTGAAAATCTATTATAGTACAAAAGATAACGAATATTTTTTTTCCCATTCAATGGATTTCCATAGACGACATCTGGATATATCACAATTGTATTTTTATCTAGGATTGGCACTCTCTTTTTACGAACATTTTTGTAATCATCATTTGCCATCTTACTATATTGAATTTTGTCTTTTATTACATCTACAAATGTCCACAAGTAAAACTTAAACATGTATCCAAAATAGTTTTTCTTATAGGTTGGAACTTTGTCAAGTAGGCACATTTGAACATCCAATCCAAGATCATCCATAATATTGTACAGATTAAGCAAAACTTTCGCGCCGCCTGACGAATTTCTCGGCGAAACAATAATATATTTCAACTCCATTTTTTCTCCTTCAACTCACTGTATTAAATACGGAAAAACACCAAAATAGTTCCAAGTATTATATACGATAAACCAGTATAAAAACGCGAGACCTACAATGATTGCGTTATAGCTTAATTTACTAGTATTGTTAGCGCTGTAATATTTTACAGAATATGGAATTCCAATTAAATAAAAATAGTCAAAAAAATAGCTAATTCTAATCAAATATTCTGAAAGTACCGCTCCAATCGATAGAACAATTGCAAGAATCATAAAAAATACATTTTTTTCATATTCTTCATTCTCTTTATTTTTTATAAACGCTATGACTGGTCCTAGAAGAAGTGTTCCTCTTAGCGCGGTTTCAGTCCAGCTAATTCCATTTGATGCGCTCTGTTTCATTATAAATGTCTGGTAATATTTGCCTGCAAATCCGCCAAACATTTGAGCTAGGAACTGCAAAATGGACGGTATAAAAGCAAAGGCGGTTATTGTTAAAACTAATATTATTCCTTTATAAAGTGTTTTATATTTTTTTCTCTTGCATAACTCAAATATAAAGCACATAAGCATAAAAAGAACCGAAGAATAATGGAACAAGAATGCTATCAATAAAACAATGTATCTTTTTTTCCCTTTCTTTTCCAGACAAAAATAAGAAAAAAGAATAAGTGATGTTGCCACACACTGGCGAACAATGCAAAGTGTCATATTGAAAAAGAGAAGTAAATATAATGTCATGGCAAGAGCAATTGACATGTCCTTTCGCTTTTTGTAAAAAACACAATACAGAGAACCCACTGTTAAAAATTGAAGAACAAATAAGCATAAAAACGGAGTACTAAAAAACTTTCCTGTAACATAGGCCAATATTGCAAATAGCGGCTCAATTGGTATCGCTAACATATATCTAGAAAATGTCGGATAGAACTGTACTCTTTCAATGTAGGGAATAACATAATAGGCAACATCTGTTCCAACACTATTTGCTCTTATTCCCGCAAAAATTGAAACAATCAACACTGCCGATAATGAAAAGATATGCCCAACAATATAATTATTTCTTTTATATAACTCTTCCGCTATAAACGACAATAAAACTGTCACTATAATAATCAGCCAATAATTCATCACAAAATGTTCTCCTTACCTATTTGAGTCCCCCACATATGATTCATCTAGTATTCCTATTATTAATCAGACAAATTAACTCCTGCTTTTCCTTACTCAGATAATGTAAAGTTATTAAGCCATCCCTGCATCGAATATCTATTAATTAACTCTGAATAATTTTCACCCACATAATACGGTGACTCAACAAACTCCTTAATGTGAGATAAATCATCTACCCCTAACACAAAAATGTTCTGTGGATTATAAAAATCATACCCTGTGATTTCCTTCATATTTGTTATAAGTTTTTTCTTAAAGAACAATCCCTCTAATGGTCTAAGCGTTATGCCATTTTGCCATTCTGCTACTAAATCTATGATAACCTTAGATTTTCGTATATACTCAATTACTTGTGGATAGATCAGTGGATCGTGATATTCAAAGTTGTAGGGATTGGGTTCATTCTTAAATCTAACAAGGTGATAATAATACGAAATGTGATTTTTCTTAAACACCAATGCCAAATCATTCAAAGCTTCACTTCGTTTTTTATCAGACCCAACATAAAAAATATCGCTATGCTCTACATCATTAATGCTAGCTCTTGTCATATTTTCAGGTATATAAAACTGTGTGTTAAACTGATACCCATACTTCACGCAGTCTTTTTTATCAAATGACCAAATTTCTATATTTTTAACATCCTTATATGTTTCTGGATTTACGGAATCAGCTATCGAATTCCAATACCATGCAACAATTCTTTTCTGTGGAAATTTTTTTCTTAACCATCTAATAATCTCTGGCATGTTGCGTGTATCAAACAGTATAATAGCATCTACTTTTTTTACTTCATTATACCAATGTGAAAAAAGCACTGGTATAAAAGGAGATTGACTCTTTAAAAGGATTTTTCTCAATGCCCGATGTAAAATATTTTCTGTTTTGTAATAATTTTTCAATGTACAACAAGCACATTTTTCTGGAAAATACTCATTTTTTTCGTGATTCACTAACACCAGATACCTAGCCATGCTATTCATTTAACTTTTATACCTCCTTTTCATAGCATCAATATTTCAATCCATCATTTGAATCATTTATCCCACTATTTTTTCAAATTCAGTATAAAAACGGTTAAATCAAAGCTAACAAAACTCAACAAGCAAGCGCCTCTCACACGAATCGATGCTAATTTGTCCCTAAGAACAAGACCTCTCATTCTTTTTATGTTATTAATAATCAATCTTTTTTCTGGTATATTATCATTAATTTGTGCTAAAATATGAAAATTTGCTGCTACATATCTACTTCTAGCGGCTTTCAAAAGTTCCGGATGATTAGCCTTTATGTCATCTAACATCATTTGAGCGGTTTTGATACAATCCATCTTTTTTATAGTAAACTTTTGATTTTCTATACTCGCTTCTCGAATTTGGTAACAATACAATTTTCTTGTTGTAAAAGCGACCCTTTTACATTTAAGCATAACTTTATAGGTTGTTGGAATATCTTCGTGAATCAGCCCTTCTGGAAAAGAAATACCCTGCAAGGTATCTTTGTGGTACATTTTACCCCAAGCTGCAACATCAAAACCCTTTTGATATAGCATATTTCTTGTTGCTTCTACTGCATCAAAACATTGTTCGCTTGTTTCTTTTTCTACTATTTTTTTATTAACTATGGCATTCTTGTTAAATGTCGAATTCTTGCAAACTGCAATTTGAGCCTCATACTTATAAATCAGCTTCAGCATTTCTTCAACAAAATTCAGTTCCAGAATATCGTCGCTATCAACAAATGTTACATATTCACCCGTCATAATACACATTCCTGCATTTCTGGCTTGTGATAGTCCCCCATTAACTTTATGAATCACCTTTATTCTTGTATCATTCTTTGCGAATTCATCACACATTTGTCCGCAATTATCGGGAGATCCATCATCAACAAGAATGATTTCTAAATTTGTATAGGTCTGATTGCAAATGCTTTGCACACAATTTGGCAAATCAGCCTCCACCTTATATATAGGAACAATAACCGAAACCAAACTATTTGTATCTTTCCTCATTAATATTTACCTGCTATAACATCATTGTAGAATGCAATATATTTTTTCTTCATGGCATCTGTATTGTAAATCTTAAGTACATCCTGGTACGCTCGTTCAGGGAGTTCCTTTGGGAAATCGTTCATGGCTGCTTTTATATGTGCGGCATATTCTTCTGCCTTATCACACACATATCCGTTAATGCCATCACGAATAACGCTCTTATTTCCCATAGTATTACTGACAAGAATCAGTTTCTTAATATACATATTTTCAATAAGGCTCATAGCAATAGCCTCTCCAAGGCTGCACAGGATAAATGCATCTGCGCCTTTTGCCATTGCTAATGCTTCTTTACGCGGCTTCCATCCAGTGACCTCAATGTTTGGCGCTTTCAATTCATTTTCAAGTTCGCCATTACCAATCCAAACAAATCTTGCATCTGGTACTAATTCGGCAATTTTGTTAAAAAGCTGTGGTTGCTTCTGGACACAAGCACGGCCAAGTGTAAACACTGTAAACCTGTCATTTTTCACAGGTTTTATACCATCAAGAGATGTTGAAAGATCTGCAAGATTCACACCTGTTTCAACATATGCCGTTCGTTTAGAAAATTTCTTTGCCTCCTCATCTTCACTTTCGCAACAGGTAAGTGTAAGTGCTCGGTTACCAAGAACTTTTTCAGCAAACTTATAGACTTTGCTCTTCTTCCCCGGTCCCATAAGAATATGTGCATATCCGTGAGGTGTATATACGACTGTATTATTCTTTCCTTTATATGCAAGTCTACCTAAACCGCCTGCAACAGAGGAATGCAGGTGAATCACGTCTGGCTGGACATCTTTTTCAATTTGACGTAATTCCTTGATTGCTGCAATGTCACTTTTTAAGTTGGTCAATCCCTTAACGCCGACATTTTTCATTTTAATCAAATGCACTCTCTGGTTCAGAAAATCTTTGTAATTCTTAGGTGTCTGTGGTCTAAGGGAATATGCAAGATAGACATCAAAATCATCCACCATATCGTTGCAGAGCTGAGATACGTAAGTAAATACGCCACCTCCAAACGCTTCACAGACCATTAAAATCTTTTTCTTTGCCATTTTATTCTCCCAGTTCCTTCTCACATCTATCTAACACAGCTGCAATTACCTGATCCATGTCGTAATACTTATACTCACCAAGACGACCGCCAAAAATCACTTTGTCTTCTGCGTCTGCCAGCTTCTTATACTCAGAATAAAGCAAGCCATTCTTAGCATCATTAACCGGATAATACGGCTCATCTCCCGGTTTCCACTCACTGCTATACTCACGACTGATGATTGTCTTTGACAGATCATTGCCGTTCTCATCCTTACCGAACTCAAACCATTTGTGCTCAATGATACGGGTCCACGGAGTTTCGCGGTCGGTATAGTTCACTGCAGCATTTCCTTGGAAGTTTGGCTTATCCAAAACCTCCGTTTCAAAACGGACTGAACGGTATTCCAGCGTACCCAGCTTATAATCGAAGTAAGCATCAATCGGTCCAGTGTATACAACTTTATCAGCCAATGCATCCAACTCAGTCTTGTTCTCCAGATAGTCTGTGTTCAAACAAACCTCAATGCCATCCAGCAAGTTGGCAATCATCTTGGTATATCCGCCAACAGGAATGCCCTGATAAAGTGCATTGAAATAGTTGTTATCAAAAGTCAGACGAACTGGAAGGCGCTTAATAATAAAAGACGGCAGCTCTTTGCAGTCGCGTCCCCACTGCTTCTCGGTGTAGCCCTTGATGAGCTTCTCGTAAATGTCCCGACCGACGAGGGAGATGGCCTGCTCTTCCAAGTTCTGCGGCTCACCAGTAATCTCCTTGCGCTGTTCCTCAATCTTAGAGGCAGCCTCCTCCGGTGTCACAACACCCCACATTTTGTTGAATGTGTACATATTGAACGGAAGTGAGTACAGTTCTCCCTTGTAATTAGCCACAGGGCTGTTGGTAAAGCGGTTGAACTCAGCAAACTGCGTAATGTAATTCCAGACGTTTTTGTTGTTAGTGTGGAAAATATGTGCTCCGTATTTATGGACATTGATGCCCTCGACATTTTCCGTGTAAATATTACCCGCAATATTTGGACGTTTGTCTACTACTAAAACAGATTTTCCATGAGCCTTGGCCTCGTGTGCAAAAATAGCTCCATAAAGTCCAGAACCTACTACTAAATAATCAAATTTTTCCATAATATACTCCTCCGGTCCTTATCGGACCCTATCCCCCTGAAAGGTAATTTTTGTATCTATGTACATATTGCACGACAACAGGCCTGTATACAGATCACCGCAGCAATCTATACGCAGGCTCGCCTTCGTACCTCCTTATTCTGTTTTCTGCTCTATCAGCTTTCGCTGTGGTGGGTTAAGTATAGAGCGCAACCAGAAGCCATTAGCACCTGAAATCACGCTGGCCGTAACGCACCATGACAGGCAGAAACAGGTTGAGGTAAAAAGGTCAAGCCGCGTAAACCCGCATGAAATCAGGCTTTTCTCTGGTTGTCCATATTATTTCACACTCCCCATCCGGATTCAAATATACAGTGCCTCCTAATTTGTGAATTTCTTTATAAAAATGGGCCGCAAAAGGTCCAATGCGACAAGCCATAATATAAACAATCGGTTTTTTGATCTTATGTTCCTTTATGTACTTGCAGCAATCATTTAGAGCAGCAATATCATAATAAATAGCCTGTGCTGCACCAATTTGAGGAACTTCTATTTTGAAGCAATGTGCATTATGGAACTCAAACTCGTGATCATTGATTTTGGTCACACCATCCACTTTTGTTTCATCCATGCAACCGTCTCCGTTAGCCTTACACGCTACATGATATTTGATATTTTCCTTATTCTGGTGGTACTCTGTGAGCTTATAAACAAACGTCTCATAGCCACCGTATGCACCTAAGCTCTTAGCCCCTACCAGAAATACATGTTGTACTTTGCTTTCCCGCTGCATTCGTCCTACTTCCATATGCATATTCTTCTACGCTCCTCACTTTTGTTTTTATAAAGCAACAAACCCACGATAGGCCGCTTAAATTGACCTGCCGTAGGCTTGAACGTTCCTTCAATCTTATTCATTACTCCTTTGTGTGTCAAAAAAGCAGAGTTTTTAGAAGCTATCTATATATAGCCCTCAGGATTCCCTGCATCTCACAATCTTTTATTGAAGGTCAAATCAAGCCTGAAAGCCTTTTTGTTATCGTAGTTTCTTTTAGTTAATCCTGCTACATCCCTACCCCGTACCAGCAACAGCGATTTTATAATTTTTCATAATATTTACTCCTCCGGTCTTCTTCGGACCCAATTCCCTCAAAAGGCGTTTTTATCTATGTACACATCCCGCAGGATGGTATTTCTTACTATCGTATTTTCTTACTCCTCAACCTACTTCACAGCACAACAACAAGCCTGTATACAGATTGCAGTAACAATCTATACGCAGGCTTGTCCTCGTACCTCCTTATTCTGTTTTCTGCTCTATCAGCTTTCGCTGTGGTGGGTTAAGTATAGAGCGCAACCAGAAGCCATTAACCCCCGAAATCACGCCGGAACGCAACGCACCATGGCAAACAGAAACAAGTTAAGGTAAAAAAGGTCAAGCCGCGCAAACCCGCATGAAATCAGGATTTTTTCTAGTTACCATTATTATTTCACGGGTTCCATCTGGGTTCAGATACACAGTGCCACCCAGTTTATGGATTTTTCTGTAAAAGTAACCAGCAAAAGGCCCAATACGGCAAGCCATGATGTAAACGATAGGGTGCGGAATATAGTTTTTCTTGATATGTTCGCAACAAGCCTTTAGTGCAGCAACATCATAATAAATTGCCTGTGCAGAGCCAATCTGAGGAACATCTATTTTGAAGCAGTGGGCATTGTGAAATTCAAACTCGTGATCATTGATCTTTGTCACGCCCTCAAACTTGCTCTCATCCATGCAGCCATCGCCATTGGCTTTGCAGGCAACATGATATTTGATGTTTTCTTTATTCTGGTGATACTCCGTGAGCTTGTATACAAAGGTTTCATAACCTCCGTAAGCTCCCAATGACTTCGCGCCGACAAGGTATACGTGCTGCACTTCTTTTTTTGAATTCATTCCTCTATTCCATCCTCACATTTTATCGCTAATGTTGCATCCATTCCCTTATGGATAAAAACAAACCTAAGGCGGGTCGCACAAAGGCAATCCACCGTAGGCTTGAACTCTCCTTCAATCTTTATTTGCTGCTCCTTTTGTGGGTCAAAACAGAGCTTCCAAAAGCCTCCTACATATAACCCCCAGGATTTCCCGCTTCTTGCAGTCTTTTCAACAAATAAAACTTTTGAAGGACAACTCAAGCCGTCAAAACCCTTTAGTTATCGTAGTTTTTCTTGGTTGACCCTATTATATCTCTAGCCCCCTTTGCGTCGATGGTAGGGACCGTTTTCTGACGGACGCCCTTATACTCCACCGCTTGGTCATACTCTGCGCCGCTTACATGATGGCCGCCACGGTTGAAGCAGGTCACTTCATATCCGTCTCGTGCCATTCGAGTACAAAGCTCTTTGACGACGATCTCTACGCCGCCCTCTCTCGATAATCGCTTCTGTCCGAACATTGCAACTGCAAGTTTTTTGTCCATACTGTTTCCTCACAACCCCCCACACATGATTGGCTCTACGGTCAATCTCTCGAAACATCTATCCCAGATAACACAAATAGCGGATAGGTTCTTACACCTGTCCGCTGCTCGTTACCTTACCACCTCAGCCCAGTGTTCTGTTCTGAGGTAAGACAATATAAACTTCGGGTCATAGAGCCATTTACTTTACAGCAATCTTCCTTCAGTTGACTGCAGTGTATCATGATGCTATGTTTCCTATCTTCTTATTGTTTGCAACAGGCACCCGATCACATCAACTCCATCTGGACAACCTGCCGCCTGAATGTCCTTTCGTATCTGGAGCTCACTCTCCGAACCCCAGCAGGCACACCTTGAAGGTCTTAAAGATGATCTTCCAGTCCACCCAGAAGCTGCGCTCCTTAACATATTTCACGTCCAGGTCCATCCACTCCTCAAAAGAGAGCTCATTCCGATGGGGTGCGATCTGCCAATAGCAGCTGAGGCCCGGCGTCACATACAGACGCTGCCAATCATACTGGGTATATTGCTCCACCTCACGAGGCAATGCCGGGCGAGGACCCACGATGCTCATATCGCCCTTCAGGATGTTCCACAGCTGCGGCAGCTCATCGATGCTGGTCTTGCGGATAAACTTACCCACACGAGTGATCCGAGGATCCTCCTTGATCTTGAACACCGGGCCATCCATCTCATTCTGGTCCAGCAGATCATCCAGTTTCGCCTCCGCATTCGCACACATCGAACGGAACTTGTAGAACTTAAAAGGCTTGCCGTTGCGGCCGATACGGATCTGGCTGAAGATCGGTCCTGCCGAGGGGTCATCGATCATAATGGCAATAGCAGTGATCAGCATCACAGGAGACAGCACCACCAGGGCAAGCAGGGACAGGATCACATCCTGGGTCCGACGACCGATCCAGTACCACTTATGATTTTTCAGATTTTCTTTTCGGTTGATTTTCAACGGTTTTGCATACTTAACTGCTTCCATTTTTCTATCCTCTTGCTTCCACGATCTCATGGTGCAACTATGCACCTTTATGCTTTTGGCTTACTCTTATAACAGTCATTTTCAGACATCCAACTGTTTTATCAGGCACCTGCCATCGTCACTTAATAAGCAATCCTCCTATTCCAGCTTGCGATACCTTCGTCGTTATCCACTTCCAGGCAAGTAAAAACCCTGGACGACAGATTCGCCCAGGGTCGTTTCAAATGCAATGCGGCCACGCTGTTTCAGCAGGTTTCATCTTCCTGTGTCATTCAGAGGTCTGGTGGGGCAGCTTTCCTGTGCTGCTCAGGCCGCAAGCCAGCCCTCCCAAATCAAAATCAGGAAGTTATTGTACCATCGCTTTCTATCCGGCGGTTTCTTGCTTGTTATGTACAATCGCAGAGACCGTCGGGTTATCCCCAGCCGCAACTCCGGGGGCACCTTTCATCCCCATGGGAAAAGATGCCATGACGCCTTGGATCTTTTTCTCATCACGACCACTATTCTACCATAAATCCCATTATGTTACAAGATTTTTGCGGTAGGTTTCTAGCTCGGACGCCTCCAAAAAAGGGTCTGTAAAATAAGATTTTTTTCTACATTGTATCCAAGATTCTCCAACATCGTCTTTCCACCTGTAAAAAATCAGCTTTTTCCCTCCCTGCTGTAAAGGACACTTGTCTATTTTTGACCTATGCTGGGGAGATTTTACAACTCCCCCTTCCTACTATATTGGACGCTTATTTCAGATTTTTAACCACCCCCGGGGTCCGTAGAGGGAAAAACGCCTTTTCTCCACCCCATATAGGAGTTATTGCTCTCTCCTCCGCCGGGAGCCGGGTAGCGATCACAGGGGGCACCCTATTCCATGGACAGGGAAACAGGCAATCAAGGCACCACCACCCCAGAGCCCCACAAGATTTTCCACAGCCCCTCTTATAAGCACCAGCAATTGGACACATAATCCGTTATCCTATTGTCAGACCCCAGGTTCCATGGCAGGCCGGAGGTCCTGTTTCACAAAGTAAAGAAAGCCAGCGGTGGCGTTCCACACTATCGTAAGGCGAAGGACTAGGTGTATTCCAACGTCAGACCAGGCCCTCTGCCCAGTAGGAATTTCCAGGAGAAAAGCTGCGTCAATGGCAGATAAGTGCACCACCAATGTCCCACTCTGGCAGGGCTCTCTTGGGTATGTACTGTTTGGTACAGGGTCAGGGTTGTCGTGTATTGCGACTTTCTTTATATATAACTAAAAGGCAGCTTGGCGCATTTTTTGCTATTTACATATATACTTTATACCAAATTTTGCGCCACCAACTATAGTCACTGTTTCATCAACGTCCAGAAAGTTTTATTGCGATTCTCATTTCTCTTATTCTCTCTATCACTTACAATCTTAACACCATAACATGGAAGAAATTTATTCAAACCCATCTGACCCGGCTCTCTCCCTTGATATCTTTCAATATAGCCAAAACTCATAATTTTTTCTGTCATTTCCTCTGGATCCATCGGTTGATTGAGGTGTGCATAGAGCCAATCTTCCAAATCCTTGAACCGATACGCTTTGATGGGTTGGTGTAGGTTAAACATCGCATACTTCATAAAAGACTCAGGATAATACGTTGAGCTCATAATGTCATCAAGCATTTCAATATCGTGCTCTACCTGTTGAAGCCCCAGCGGATTGATATGGTATCCTGTGACTACATTGTGTTCCAAAATTTTGCTCTTATCGATTTTCTTTTGAATCACTTCCGGATTGTCACTATGCAGGTATTTATCAAATTCTTCTTCCCCCGCCATGTACGCCTGCGCTGGCAAATACTTGTTCAATAGCATGCTGCGAAACTTTTTCAACCCACTGTTTGTGCCCCAGTACCAGTCAAGACTATAATCCCTGAAATAAACAGTACAAGTGTCATCTGCATCCAGGGAGCGCTTGCGTCCGAGCGACTGAGCTATTTCCAGAGGATTCCATTGGTCGATAAAAATATGCTTCACACCCCGATCTTTCAACCCGATTCCCACACCCATAGCCTTTGTCGTGAACAGAATATCCTTTAGCTGCTGGCCATCCTTCACGCAGACCGACAAATCGCTGTACTTTTTCCGATATCTTTCGTTGAAAGGGGAACAATAATAGGCGGCTGTGTCGCCAAATATTTTTTTCATTTCAGCCAGATCATCACCAAGCTCCACGAACACGATCGCTTTTTCGCCCACTGGAAGGCGTTTCAGAATTGTCACCAGATTGTGTCGGGCATAGAAATAGGCGGCTTTGACGTACTCATAGTGCTGCGGCAGCCTATAGATCCGTTCAAGCTGCGTTGGACCGCCTTTTTCTTCCAGAAGTTTCCAAGTGTCCCGCCCGGTCGCACTCATATAAATCACGGTATGATCTTTCTCTGCCTGTAGGAGGGCATCAAATGAATAGTGTGTATTGATGTTGAAGGCTGAGAACTCAGACCAGTAGTGGCATTCATCCGCAATGATAATTCGATGTCTGTCCAATAGCTTCTGAAGGCTTCTATGATCGGATGCGTCTCCTTTACAGAGCTGCTCAAGTTTCTGGTAGGTTATAACGGTTAAGACCTCTTCATACAGATCCCATTCCTCTTCCGAAGCATCGCCGAACACTGTCAAGTATTCTTCCCTGCGTCGGTTTTCCAGATCTTCATGCAAAAGCGTCAACGGGCAAAGCATAAGGATCCGGTTGTCACAATTTCCCTCCAAAAATCGATCAACCGCCCATCCAGCCATCTTCCGGATAACGAATTCACTCTTGCCCCGTCCGGTCCCCATATCCAAAAGGACTCTTCCATTTCCCCAATGCTGGAACGCATCACCGATCAGCTCCGAGGCATACGCCCACCGTTCCTCCGCCGCCGGGGCGTCCTCTCCTGTCTGTCCTAATGGCACAATTGCTTCTGGGGGCACCACCTCCACCTCTGGCACGCCCTGTACGGTTCCATCCCCAGCGTTCTCCCATGCTGTCAGGGCTCCTACCGCATCTGGCACGTTCCCCTCTGCAGTGTCTGGGAGATCGTCCGGTGGGCCATTCGGCACAGTATCTGCTTCCCTCCCTGACACATTTCCCTCTGTGGCGTCCGGGACATCGTCCGGCATCGTGTCTGCAGCTCTTTCTGGTGCACCGTTGCTCGGCACAGCCTCCAACATACCGCCCATTGAGGTGTCTAACACATCAGCTCGCACAACGTCCTGTGGAGCGTCCGTCAAGTCCTCCCATACCGTGTCCTGTGGGGTGTCTGGCACCCTCTCCGGTCTCATAGTACAGGGGATATCCCTGGCGGCTTGCTCCGTGGCGTGGCTGGCCGCCCTCTGTGCCTCCTGCTCCGCCCGCTTTTCCTCTGGAGTCATTCTATTCCAGCGCAGAAACCTGCCCATCTTCTCTAGGGCCTCCTGCATGGTCATCGTCTTTGGGTCCTTGGAGGGAAGAAATTCCGGCTCGTCCCCCTGGGGCTCCATCAAATGATCAAAGACACCTCCAGGCGTCATTGGTTTCTCTATAGCTGTCTTCATTGCGTCTGGTCCTCCTATAATAATAAGGCGCACAGCCCAGCCATCTTGCCAGACCATGCGCCGGTTTATCAGCGCCTGCCAGAAAAAGCTCTGGTCAAACGCTTCGTTCTGTGCTATTATAGGGGCGGGAACTTTAGCAATCCATACATATTCCCGTCACCATCACCGCTTTGCCTGTTGCAGCAGGTAAGGCGGTTTTTGTTTTACTGTTGCACATAGGGACTTTGCCTCGAGTGCTGCCGCCGCTTCTGCAAACGTCTGCATGGCGCTGCTGTAGCCGATTTGGAACGAATGCTCGGCAACGGACGCAACCAGCCTTTCCAGAATTTCAGATAGGGTCTCGTTCTGTGCTTCGCTCAGATACGGTCGAACAAGCGTATCCAGCTGATGAAAGCTTGCCTCCACAGCACTTTTGAACTTCTCTTCGTTCTGCTTGATCTCGTCAGTTGTCTGAAATACATCCTTTAAAAAGCTCATTTTGATCTCCTTTTTCATATCTATAATCGTATTTTTTAGCTCTTTCCCGGCGGGGTACGGAGCAACCTTTAGGTTCCACATATTATGCAGCACCTCCCGGGGCGTTGTTGACCTTCTGTGCCTCGAATCATGTCTCTGGCACCTCATTGTCCTTGTGCCCTTCAAGTTCAGCATTCATCTCAGGGCTCAGCGTTCTGGTAAACTCCAAGTATGCCTGGATCCCCAGCTCTACAGCGTATTGTTCTGCTTGGGCCATCAGCTTTGCCGACAACCGTGCGATCCTGTTCTTGTCCGCCTCATCAACCGGAAGGTCCCCCAGAGCCCTCTCCAGCGCATCTGCGGCCTTGACCAGCGGCTCACACAGCTCATGCGTCTCACGAGGGATGATCAAATAGCCTTCATCCCCCAGCGATACGCTCAAAATGTCCACTCTACAGGTCTTGTTAGCGTTCAAATGCGTTTGCGGCTTCCCTGAGTTCCGCCGACTCTCTGAGGTTCACCAGATCATTCAGGTTCACATAGATGTCCTCCTCATCGTCAAACAGGTTCTCTTCCACGTTATTTTCAACCATTTTATAGCTCCTTTTCATTAAATATCGTTTTCGAATGCAGGCTTATTTCCGGTGCGATGCTCGCCTTAGTCATAATTCGAGACCCTCTGGTACACCTCCTCGACAGTCTCCTCCGTCACGCATCTGATCAGCAGCTCCGGCTCTCCCACCTCATTCAGGGTAGGCTTGATCCGAAGCGTTGTGCCGTCGTCCAGATTGATCAGCACCCCCTTGCACATGGGCGCATGGTAAAAACAGGGCCAGATGCACATCTCCGTGTCGGTCGTTTTTCCAGCCAGCATGATGTTGAGCACCGTCTCTGCGGACTGCTCCTCTTCACGGCTCTCGGGTAGAAAATTTCCATCATTAAAGTAAAGTTCTGGCATACACTCCCTCCTATTTATGCACAATTGTTTCCGCTCTTCAGCGCCAGGTCCAGAGCCTTGTCTGCAGGGCTGATAGACTCCAGCAGCTCTTGGACCTCACTCTTCAGCCGCCGAAGTTCGCCGCACAGCTGCTCCCACTCCGTCAGCTTCTCGCCTGCGACCCCCTCTCGGAGCCCACGCCGCACAGCTTCTGCTAACGCCTCCTCCAGCCTGGTGTGGTAGGCACAGACATCGTACTCCAGCTTGCCGTCACCTTTCACATGAGCTTTTTTCAACATATAGCACACACTGCTTGCGTCCAGATAGTAGTTGTCGAAGATCTTTAGCATAAAATGCCTCCCTTATTTTTTACCATTGTTTTTTCAGGCGATACACGGCCCAGGCCCTACGAGCTATCCATCCTGTAATCCCTCCTTTATTGAATTTTGAGACGGTCTAGCCGCCTGCCCCCAGTGACCCAGAAATCAGTCCAGCCAATCACCTATCAGGTCTATGGGATTTTAAGCTGTTTCCAACACCACATACTTTCTCCTCCTTTCTGCCCCCATACAACAGCCTTTTCCTTGCAAAACACCACAGCCTTGCAAGGTTGCAGTGCCCGTTTATGTTCTTTGCATCGCTGTTTTTATCCAACTTTGCAATCTTGCAACCGTTATGCCACCGCAGCACCCTGTTCAAGGCCCGTAACCCAGCAGCAGCCACCCTCTAGCGTCTTTTGCCGAATGTTTTTGACAATCCCCGCACGGCTCAGATCACTGCGAGCATGGTTATAGGTGCTGTCACTGCATCCAGTTTCCTCCTGAACCAGCCTCTGCAGTTCCTTGCTGACCATGCGCTTGTCCGGGGCGGCATTCAGCATGGCCAGGATCCTGCTCTGAACACCTGCATACTTCGGAGCCGCCCGATCCGGCTTTTCCCGGCAAAAATCCTCATCCTTCCAATCCGAGGTCGAGTCAAATTTTGCCCTTGCCGTCTCAACCCCCTTGACCGTCACCGTCTCCGTGGTAAAAAGGATCGTGTCTGCCGGGGCATCATAGCTGCTCTTCTCGTGAGAGACATAGATCTTGTTGCCGTTCTTTGCATGACCCATGATCAGCACATTGCGGGCAGTATCCCAAAGCTCGCCTGAGCCATTGAGGCGTTTGCGCCCACACGCACCTGGATTTTTGTTGGTATGGCTCACCAGCAGGATCGCAAACCCGTGCTGCTGCGCCTGCATCCGCAACAGCTGAAGCAAATTCCGGATCTGCTGACGATTGTTTAGATTGACAGAATCTGGTAAAAATGCCTGAAACGGGTCGATGACCAGCAACAGTGGGTCCCCTGCGGCGATCCAATTCATCAGGTCCGGGTCCCCAAGCTGCGGCATCTTATGCATCTCCTCGTAGTATGTATCGGGAGCGATCACAGCAACCTTGTTCAGATCCGCCCCTGCGGCATCCATCCGTGGGCACAGCACCGTGTCGATAGGGTCCTCGCCTGCCAAGATCACAATGTTGCCCGTCCCTTCAGGTGCCTGGGGGAAAAACTCTGTGGCCTCGCCCGTCGTCAGCAACTTTGCAATCTGCGCCACGAACTGCCCCTTGCCTACGCCTCCATCACCGCAAAGCAGCGTGATTTCGCCACGGTGCAGGAACCCGGAGGCCAGCTTCTCGCATTTTTTAGGTGTCACGTTGCTCAGCCGCCGGAGCACTCCTCCGTCCTGGGCCAGCACATCCAACACAAGCCCCTCTCTCATGGCAGGGGCCGTGGGCTCTGCAACGGGTGCAATATTCTGTACCACCTCCTCGTCAGCCACCTGTGCCTTCAGGGGCAACTGCAGCAGATTCGTATTGAAAATGTCATTTTTTTCCATGTTCACATTCCTCCTTGTCCAAATAAATTTTTGACGATGTTCCGTTGTCAAGGTGCTCCACCCCGCTTTCACAGGGCAGCCGCCTGCTCCGCCGTTCAGGGTCAGTTTGCGAGTCGCCTCGGTCACTGCCCCCACACACAGGGCACGCTTGTCAGGATGTCGAGCTCGTCCGGGGCTTGCCGGCTGTGCTCTCCTCCGTGGGTGCACAAGCATATCACACCTCGAAGGATTTGTCCAGTGGTTTTTTGAAAAAAGCTTCACCAGACTGGCTACAAGGCACTTCTGGCTCGTTTTCCAGATTTTTGCCGTAAAGCTCTACGCCATCTGTAAAAATCCGTTGTAGAGGCTTGCAGGCGTGTTTGCGTCCACACAAGCACCATATCATAGGTCGTTAAAACTGTCAAGAGCTGCTCGCTCCCTTCTGCCACCCACACAATCAGCCTATCTAAATACTAGTTATGTAATTTTGTTGGTTTGTTTCGCCCCCGTAATCCGTTGCATATCATATCAAAACACTAGGTATTCAGTTTTATCGTCACGTTTCATATCAGCAGCCCAATCTACAACATATTAACTTACTGGTTATATCGTATTATTGGGATCAACTCCGCTATTGTGCCCAACCCAATTTCCGTATACTACTGTTGTCAAAGCTCTCGATTTCCACTCCTGCACTTTCCTCAGTCATTTGAATCTATCCTGTTGAATCCAAAATGTTGCTTTTCGTATTAGGATTTCTGAATTCTAAATCAGCAAAAAATCACGAAGTTTTGCGCTCATTCTTTGTCAAAGTCATTCACCTCACCTTATCATAAAAATATGAGTACATTATTATATAATATATATGCGTTCCACAGCTTTTCTTTGGTATGAACATTTTCTTCACATCATCGTCTATTTTGTTCATTATTTCTCAAGTCATAATGTTTCTATTCATAAACAGATATTGACTCCGTTCAGCACTTCTTTATATTTTCGTTTTTTCATTGTGTATACGTCATTTGACGTCAATTGCATTTTCTGCTTTCTGTTGTTTTCTCTTACATAATCGAATTAACAATGTTTAAACAAAAAAGCAGCCCCACCACCCGGCGGAACTGCTCCTATTCACACGATCTTCTATTCTTTTACAGGTTCATCAAGGGGCTGGTCTGGGTGCCCCGGTCCACAATGTCCTTATCCTTGATGCCCAACAGATACCGCTGGGTGATCATGATATTGACGTGCCCCATCAGGCGAGAGACACTGTACAGGTCCAGGCCATTCTTCAGCTGCATCTGAGCGAAGGTATGGCGGCAGGTGTGGGGGCTGACCCGTACCGAGGAGGAGACTCCCACTTCCTCTGCAGCGTGCTTCAGCATCCGAGCAACTGCTTCATCCGTGAGGGGCTTGCCTGTTTTGCTGAGGAAAAGGTTTCTGTGGCAGGTGGGGCATTCTTTCCGGTAGCCATCCCGGAGCGCACAGTATTTGATGAGCTGCTTGGACAGTGCCGGAGATTTCGGTACCACACGCTCCTTGCCGCCCTTGCCGTGCTTCACCAGAATGTAATCCGGTTTGATGTCCTCGGGCTCCATCAGGATCATCTCGTTACAGCGCATCCCTGTGTCAAACAGCAGCATGATGATGGTCTTGTTCCGCACCTCCAGAAAGTCCTTGCCGTCGTAAAACTGGATCATCCGCTTCATTTCTGCTGCGGTAAAGGTATCAATGATGGTCCGGGGCTGCCGCAGTGGCTTTACCTTTTTGGCTGGGTTATCTCGCTCCTCCAAATAGTCCTCCTCCACCAGATAATTGAACCAGGTGCGCCAGACCTTCAGCAGGTCGTTGATGTACCGGGGCGTATTGCCTGCATCCTGCTTTTCCTTCATCAGGTCCCGAAGGTGCCGTGGGCGCACATCCTCCAGTTCCGTGATCTGCTTCCGCTCCAGAAATTCCAGCAAGAACCGGGTAGATGCCCGATAATTCCGTAGAGACCCTTTTGCCAGGTGACGGCATTCACAGTCATACAAAAATTCGTCCCGAAGCTCTTTCAAACACATAAAAAAACACCCTTCCTTTTGCGGCGGACCACAAAAAGAAGGGCGAAAAATTCCTAGATATGGTTGTCGTACCAAGTCAGGCTTGTTCGTAGTTGAGCAAGACAAACTTCGGTAGACAAATCAGGCGATTTTTAACGGAAGAACGTCATTAGCAGTTCTCAGCGAAGTACTTAATGGTACGAACCATCTGAGAAGTGTAAGAGTTCTCGTTGTCGTACCAAGACACGACCTGGACCTGATAGGTGTCGTCGTCGATCTTAGCGACCATGGTCTGGGTAGCGTCGAACAGAGAGCCGTAACGCATGCCGATGACGTCGGAAGAAACGATCTGATCCTCGTTGTAGCCGAAGGACTCAGAAGTAGCAGCCTTCATGGCAGCGTTGATGGACTCAACGGTAACGTCCTTACCCTTGACAACGGCAACCAGGATGGTGGTAGAACCGGTGGGAACGGGCACACGCTGAGCAGAGCCGATCAGCTTGCCGTTCAGCTCAGGGATGACCAGGCCGATTGCCTTAGCAGCGCCGGTGGTGTTGGGAACGATGTTCTGAGCACCAGCACGAGCACGGCGCAGATCGCCCTTGCGCTGAGGACCATCCAGGATCATCTGGTCGCCGGTGTAAGCATGAACGGTGGTCATGATGCCGGAGACGATGGGGTAGGTCTTGTTCAGGGTGTCGGCCATGGGAGCCAGGCAGTTGGTGGTGCAGGAAGCAGCGGAGATGACCTGATCCTCAGCGGTCAGGGTCTTCTCGTTGACGGAGTAGACAATGGTCTTCAGGTCGTTGCCTGCGGGAGCAGAGATGACAACCTTCTTAGCGCCAGCCTGGATGTGAGCCATGCTCTTCTCCTTGCTGGTGTAGAAGCCGGTGCACTCCAGAACGACATCGACGTTCAGCTCGCCCCAGGGAGCGTCCTTTGCGTCCTTAACAGCGTAGATCTTGATCTCCTTGCCGTCGACGATGATGGAGTCCTCGGTAGCCTCGACGGTGTGCTTGCCCTCACCGATCTTGCCGCAGAAGGAACCCTGAGCGGTATCGTACTTCAGCAGGTGAGCCAGCATCTTGGGGCTGGTCAGGTCGTTGATAGCGACGACCTCGTAACCCTCAGCATCAAACATCTGACGGAAAGCCAGACGGCCAATACGACCAAAACCATTGATAGCAACTCTAACAGCCATGTTAATAGTACCTCCTAAATGTTCTTACCCTGATTCGGATAATTCACGGTACTCTTATTTTAGACCAAAACGGCCAAACTTTCAAGTGCCTGCCAAAAAATTAACAAGTCGTTTTCATACTTTTTTGCTTTTGTACTATTTTCTCGGGGAATAGGGTGTTGTTTTGAGCAATTCAACCAAGCGACTGCTGACGCATTTATGCATCCTGCTCAGTCCTTGTGCAGCGCACAGCGCTCAAGGCTCCCAAAGCGCCCACACAGCACAGCCCCAGCCGGAACAGCAGCGTCGGCGTCAGCAAAGCCCCGCCGCCCTCCTGTACAAGGGTCTGCAGCACGGTGGGCAGCTCCCAGCACAGGCAGAGGGCAAACGCCGCCAGCCCGCCGGCGCAGAGGGTGCGCCCATCCGACCTGCCTGGCAGGTAGAGCGCCCGGGCCAGCGCCGAGAGGAACACCAGCCCCGCCAGCAGCTGCCAGACCATCGCCGTGGGGGCCACCCGGTGCCAGCTGGAGCTGTTCTCCATAAAGCGGGCCAGCACGCACCAGTAGAACACGGCGCTGCCCAGCACGGCGGGCGTCAGGCTGCGGGTGGGGGTCTTCCAGTCCTTCCGCAGCCAACTCAGACCGAGACCGATCATCCAGAACGCGCACAGCGCCTCCAGCGCAGCCCGGATAAGCATTGCCACGCTGCTCCCCATCCAGAGGATGCGCAGCACAGCAGCCTCTCCATAGCAGACAGCCGCCGCCAGTGCCACGACACCGGAAGGCGTGCAGTGGCCCCGCAGCGCATCGGTCTGCGGCTTACAGCAGCGGCCCGCCGCTACGGCGGCACCGACGGCCACGGCCAGCGCACCGTACCGCAGCCAGACTGAGCCGAC
>ENA-OPSW01000572-OPSW01000572.1-human-gut-metagenome-genome-assembly--contig:-NODE-572-length-30709-cov-7.181738_pt1 | contig 30709 bp, 30 predicted proteins | sample MGYA00241463_ERZ501918 | MGnify/ENA primary metagenome ERZ501918 (study PRJEB25962, sample SAMEA2042443) | human gut metagenome | biome: human gut; feature: human-associated habitat; material: faeces... | reverse complement strand
AAAATGGAAATTCAAGAAGTCAGAGATTGGAACTGCCCTCATAGGATTTTGTGAAAAAATAGCCGTCACACACGGCACAATAGCTTACTCCTCTGCCTTCAAACTTATTTTCACCGTCAATTCCCAATTTTTTGTGGGTTGCGCCCATGCAGAGAATAACAGATTTTGTCTTGACCTCGCTGTCGGAACATTCAAGGATAAAACCGTCATAATTTTTTCTTATGCCGACAAGGGATTGTCTGACAAAATTTGCACCGAATGACTTTGCGTGTGAATAAAAGTGCTGGATGAGGTCAAAGCCTGCAATATCGCTGAAGCCCGTGTAGTTTTCAACCGCATCCGTGAGGGCAATTGAACTGCCCTCGGGTGATGACGGATCAAGCACAATGCAGTCAAGTCCGCTTCGAGAGGCATAGAGTGCCGCCGTAAGTCCTGCCGCACCTCCGCCGACAATTACAAGGTCATACAAAACTCTCACCCGTTTTTTCGGAGATTGCGGAGATTATCCGTTCTTCGGTCTGAACCCCCGACATACGCAAAATTTCGTTGCCGTCTTTAAAGAGCAAAAGTGCAGGAATTCCCGATACACCGTAGCGTTCTGTCAATTCGGGATTTTCGTCAACATTGACCTTGACGGTTTCAAAATATGCTTTGTATTTTTCACCGATTTCTTCTATTACAGGCGAAAGCATTCTGCACGGTGAACACCATTCGGCATAAAAATCGGCAAGCACCGGCTTTGATGATTTTATTAAACTTTCAAATTCATTTTTCCGTATGTTTTGAATCACAATATCACTCCGTAAATCGTTTTTACTATTGTTCCCGATTCAAGGGTAATTATTATATCTTTGTCTGCGTATTCAAATTATGTGTAACGGCAAACCGATTTTATTGTAAAAAGGCGAAAAAAGTCCCCTCGAAAAATCGAGAGGACTTTAAATTTTTTAATTTTCGCAAATTGCAATAGCAACAAATATTTTTGACAATTTTTGTATTGATTTATTTTAAGGCAAATGTCATTCAAAATACAAATTTCTCAAAGCCGAAATTTCTTTGGCATAACCGTCAAGCTCGTTCGGGGTTTCAAGGAAAAACGGAAGATTTCGCAAATTTTCATTATTTATAATTTTTGCGAACGCATCAATTCCAATGTAACCCTCGCCTATTTTCTGATGTCTGTCCTTGTGGCTGCCGATAGGATTCATACTGTCATTGAGATGAATTGCCTTGAGTCTTTCAAGCCCGATTACACGGTCAAATTCTTCAAGAACTCCGTCAAGATTATTCACAATGTCATAACCGGCGTCAAAAACATGGCAGGTATCAAGGCATACGCCGATTTTATCGTTTCGCTCCACACGGTCGATAATCATACGCAGTTCTTCAAAGTTTCTGCCGACCTCCGTGCCTTTGCCAGCCATTGTTTCAAGTAATACCGTGGTTGTCATATCATCAAACATTGCAGTATTCAACGCTGTGCCGATTTGCTCAACCGCAGCTTTAACGCCCTGTCCCGTGTGACTGCCGGGGTGAAAGTTGTAAAGATTATTCGGGAGATATTCCATTCGTTTCAAATCATCCGTAAGCGTGTTCAGAGCAAATTCACGGGTTTCGGTTTTTGCCGAACAGAGGTTCATTGTGTATGGTGCATGGGCAAGAATTTTTGCAAAATTATTTTCCGTCATAAGTTTTATAAGTGCATTGACATCTTCGATATCAATTTTTCTTGCAGATCCGCCACGAGGGTTGCGTGTAAAAAATTGAAATGTGTTTGCTCCGATTGAAAGTGCATCTCTGCCGATTGCGTAAAAACCTTTTGATATTGAAAGATGAGAGCCGATATTAAGCATATTTTCTCCTTTTGCGTTAATTTATTTGCAGTAAGCAGTTTATCGTAAAGAAAAAAGCCTTTCTGTCAAAAGACAAAAAGGCTTTAGTTGGTCGGGATGACAAGACTTGAACTTGCGACTCCACGCCCCCCAGACGTGGGCGCTACCAAACTGCGCTACATCCCGTTGCAACATTAATATTTTAACAAACACTGCGAGCGTTGTCAAGATGTTTTAAAAACTTTTTGAATATTTTTGTACCATGAGTTAAAAAAGCAAAACGGACACTGCCGATTGACAGTGTCCGAAAAATGCTTAATCAAAGATTAATTCGTTAAAATCAGTCTTCTTTCTTCTTTCTTGCAAGGAACATAACGCCTGCTGCTGAAACCATAAGACCTGCCATTACGAAAACGATAGTTGTTTCAACACCTGACTTAACTGCACCTGTGCTTGAAGAACCTGAACCTGATGAGCTTGAGCCACCGTTGCTTGAAGAAGAACTTGAACCGTTGCTTGAGCTGCCGGCTGCTGCCTTAGCACCTGTCTTCTTAGCGTTGTCGAGCTGAGTCTTGTCAACCTTTTTACCTGTTGTAGGATCTGTGCAACCTGCGAGAATCTTCTCAACTGCAGGAGCAATCGTATCCTTATCAGGGTTGTTTGTAGCGTTGAGCCTATCTGTTACAGCACCCATAACCTGTGTTGGGCTAACCTTGAGTTCGTCAAGAAGTTTCTGTGTAAGACTTGTCTTAGCCTCATCATTGTAGTAAGCGACGAGGTATGTAGCCATCAATGTTGCATCTGATTCGCCCTCAGGGAAAGCAGAACCGATGATGTTACCTGTTGATGTAATCTTCTTTTCAGGACCGCAGTCTGAATTGTTTTCCCATTTAGCTTCGTTTGCCTTCTTTTCTGAATCCTCAGGGTTTTCAAGCTGATTACCTGTGCAATAAAGTGTGTCGCCGATGCAGTTACCGTTCATAATAGCGTTGTATGACTGCATACCTGTGTTAGCACTGAAGATTACACAGTAAACTCTTCCGTCTGACTTAGAGATTGTGTTGCCTGTCATTGAAAGATCATATGTAGCGATACCTGTTGAAGCGTCGTACTTACATTTTTCTTTCTTTGACTGCCAAGCCGGCCAATCGCCTGAACCGTCAGCCTTCCAAACGTGACAGAATACTGTCTTAACATTATTCCAGCCTGACTTCTTAACATCAAACTTAATAACATTGCCTGCTTCAACTTCTGAAGAAGCGTCAGCTGAAACCTCTGATGAACCGTCGGCTGAAACCTCGCCTGACTGATCTGCTGCAGCAACAGCAGCGTCATCCTCTGCTTCTGCAGCGCTGGCTGTGATGGCAGCTGAACTGCACATTACTGCTGCTGCAAGAAAAAGACCTGCAATTTTCTTGAACATTTTTAATCTCCTCCTAAAATTGTTCATAAATATCCAAGATAGATTTTCATATCTTAGTATTGCTTATTATACTATAAAAATAACAAAACTGCAATAGTTTTGGTTTAAAACCGTTTTTGTTAATTGCACAAGATTTTATGTAACCGTTTGGCTATTTTCCACAATTCAACCGGCAAGTAAGCCATAAATACACATTAAACGATTATTTTAACATTGCATAAACAGTTTCTTTTACGCTGTCAAGAGCCTCTGAAATCTTCTCAGGCTGTTTAGCGCCTGCCATAGCCATATCGGGCTTTCCGCCTCCGTTGCCTCCGGCCTTCTGAGCAACAGCCTTTATGATTTTGCCTGCATTTGCACCAAGAGCAAGAGCCTCTTTACCGCAAGCTGCGGCAAATGTCACCTTGCCGTCATTTTCAGTTGCAAGAACACATACGCACTTCGGGGCAAAATCTCTTGCCTTTTCGCACATTGTGCGAAGAATGTCGGCATTAGCCTTGTCAATTCTGCCTGTTACCACTCTTACACCGTTTTCCTCCGTTGTGCCTGCAAAAAGCTGACCGATCTGAGCAACGGCAAGCTTTGAATTAAGCTCGTTGATTTCTCTCTGCTGTTCCTTGATAAGCTGTTCAGCCTTCTGAACACCCTCAACAACTGCCTTTGGATTTGCAATTTTGAGTAATGAGCAAACATCCATAATAACAGCGCTCATACCGTTGATGTACTTGAGAACGCCCATACCTGTGAGAGCCTCAATTCTTCTTACACCTGCGGCAACCGAACCCTCCTGTCTGATTCTGAAAAGACCGAGGTTTGCAGTATTCTTTACATGTGTACCGCCACAGAATTCAACAGAGAAGTCGCCTGCGCTTACAACACGGACAACATCGCCGTACTTTTCACCGAAGAGTGCCATTGCGCCGAGCTTTTTAGCCTCTTCAATAGGCATTTCCTGTGTTGTAACGGGGATTGCCTCAAGAATCTTTTTATTTACAAGATTCTGAACCTCAATGAGTTCCTTTGCTGTGAGAGCCTCAAAGTGAGTAAAGTCAAAACGGAAGTAATCGTCTGAAACAAGCTGACCTGCCTGCTGAACATGGTTGCCGAGAACCTCACGGAGAGCCGACTGAAGAAGGTGAGCCGCTGTGTGGTTTCTTGTAATATCCGCACGGCGCTCTTCATCAACAGCAGTTGAAACCTCTGCACCTACATTGATGCTGCCGCTCTTTACTGTACAAGCGTGAAGGTAAATTGTGCCTGACGGATTCTTTGTTGTGTTGTCAACATCAGCTGAAAAACTACCGGACTCCATAACACCTGTGTCGCCAACCTGACCGCCGCCTTCTCCGTAGAACGGAGTTTTGTCGAGAACGATGATAGCATTTTCGCCCTCACCGATACTGTCAACTCTCACACCGTCCTTAACGATTGCAAGGACCTTTGAAGTTGACTTGAGGTCTGTGTAACCTACGAATTCTGTATTTGCAACATCCGAAAGGTCTGTTGTATCAGAAATCCAAGCGTCTGCACCTGCGTTCTTTCTTGCGTCACGGGAACGCTTTTTCTGCTCCTTCATAAGCTCACGGAAACGCTCAACATCAACCTTAATGCCTTTTTCCGAAAGAATTTCTTTTGTAAGGTCAATCGGGAAACCGTAGGTATCGTTAAGCTTAAATGCGTCCTCACCGCTGAGAACCTTAACATCTTCGCTGTCCATAATGCCGTTGAGCATCTTAAAGCCCTGATCAATTGTCTTGGCAAAGCTTTCTTCCTCAACCTTGATAACCTTTGTAATGAACTCCTGCTTTTCCTTGAGTTCGGGATAAGCTGTGAGATTTTCCTTGATAACCGTATCGCAAACCTTATAGAGGAAAGGCTCGTTGTAACCGAGAAGTCTGCCGTGACGAGCGGCTCTTCTGAGCAAACGGCGAAGCACATAGCCCTTGCCCTCGTTTGACGGAAGAACACCGTCACCAATCATAAATGTTGTACTGCGGATATGGTCTGTGATAACACGGAGCGAAACATCGCTCTTTTCATTTTTGCCGTACTCAACACCTGTAATCTGTGAGATGTGTTTCATAATATTCTGAATTGTGTCAACGAGGAAAAGGTTGTCAACACCCTGCATAACACAGGCAAGTCTTTCAAGTCCCATACCTGTATCAATGTTCGGATGTTCAAGAGGAGTGTAGTTACCTTTGCCGTCACTCTCAAACTGAGTAAATACAAGGTTCCAAACCTCAACAAAACGGTCACATTCACAGCCTACATGACAGTCGGGTCTGCCGCAGCCCTTTTCGTCGCCACGGTCAAAGTAGATTTCGGAGCACGGACCGCAGGGGCCTGAACCGTGTTCCCAGAAGTTATCTTCCTTGCCGAGTCTTACCATATGTGACGGATCAACGCCGACTTCTTTTGTCCAAATGTCAAAAGCCTCGTCATCGTCCTCATAGATTGAAACATAGAGCTTTTCGGGCGGCATTTCAAGAACCTTTGTAAAGAATTCCCATGCCCATGCTGTAGCCTCGTGCTTAAAATAGTCGCCGAATGAGAAGTTACCGAGCATTTCAAAGAATGTACCGTGACGGGCTGTGATGCCGACACGCTCAATGTCGGGAGTACGGATACATTTCTGACAGGTTGTAACACGCTTGCGAGGAGGTGTTACCTCACCTGTAAAATATTTTTTCATAGGAGCCATACCGCTGTTGATAAGCAGAAGGCTGTTGTCGTCCTTTGGAACAAGTGAAAAGCTGGGGAGTCTTAAACAACCCTTTGATTCAAAGAATTCAAGGAACTTTTCTCTTAATTCGTTAAGTCCTGTCCACTTCATAAAAAATCTCTCCTTATACAAATTCACAGGGGAATACAATATTCGTTCAAATTTGTTTAAAGTATGCAACCGAGCAAAATAAAAAATCCCATTGTATAAAAATACAATGGGACAGGAATATCCTGCGGTACCACCCAAATTGACGCCAAGCGTCCGCTTTGAGTAATCGTCATATAGATTACATTTCCTTAACGCAGAAATACGCTGTGCTTAATCACACAGAGCTCAGGGGCAGCGCACCGAAACTTCACATAAAAGCCTTGCACCAAAACGGCTTTCTCTCTGAAATGCTGACATTTCGGTTAATCCCGTCACAGCCGAATATTGTAATTCAATTGTAGCAAATAATTTAAATCGGAGCAACACTCTGCTTTGCTTGCAAGGAGCAGAGTTTGCGACAGATTGCAATCAAGTGCATAGGAGCGTCAGCTCCTCAGTATTTCAGCGAGAGATTTGCTCACGCTGAAAGGCTGAATTGTTCCCCACCGTTTTTAAGGTGGGGAACATCAGTACTTAGATTATAAAACTGTTTCTTTGTGTTGTCAATAGCAAAATTCGGGATTAATCACGCTTTTTTCTGATAACCGAGCCTGACGGAACGGGAGCGTTGCATTTCATTGTAAGTCTTTGCATCGGATGCGGCGCACTTTCAACGGGCATACCCTCGTCGGTTGTAAGTGATTCACACTTGATTTCAAACGGCACTCCGCTTGGCGGAAGTACATCAAGTGTGTCGCCCACATAGAATTTGTTGCGCTGAGTGATTACTGCGGTTGTGTCGTCAACAAGCTCTTCACACAATGCAACATTGTCATAATGACGGATATATCCTCCGTTGCCCGTAACCTGACCTGGTTCTCTGCCGAAATAGAAGCCTGTGTTGTACTCACGGTGGCTGATTTTTTCAAGTTCTTCCCTTATCCACGGTTTGAGAACATAATCGTCACCCTCTGCAAAATAATCGTCAACAGCGTGACGGTAAGCGTTTGTTGTAACAGCGACATAGTAAGCCGACTTTGCTCTGCCCTCAATCTTAAAGCTTGAAATACCTGCCTTTACAAGCTCGGGGATATGCTCAATCATACAGAGATCTCTTGAATTGTAGAGATATGTGCCGTCACCTGTTTCTTCAACAGGAAAATACTGTCCCTGACGGTTTTCTTCGTAAAGATGATACTTCCAGCGACACGGCTGAGCACAGTCGCCGTGGTTCGCATCTCTGCCTGTCATATAGCTTGAAATAAGGCATCTGCCTGAAAATGAAACACACATTGCACCGTGTACAAAGCATTCAATTTCAAGCTCTTTCGGAACTTTTGCACGCATTTCGGCAATTTCATCAAGCGGAATTTCTCTTGCAAGTACAACCCTTGACGCACCCATATTGTAAAGCACATTTGCCGCCGCATAGTTTGTTACTCCCGCCTGAGTCGAAATGTGGCGCTGAACCTTTGGCGCATACTTTTTAGCCGCCTCAAAAACACCGAGGTCGGCAATTATGAACGCATCAACTCCGCAAGCCTGAGCATTTTCCATAAATTCCTGAAGATGAGGAATTTCATTATTGCGTGGAAGTGTGTTGCAGGTCACATGGATTCTTGCACCCTTTGCGTGGGCAAGGTCACAAGCCTTTTTGAGCTGATCGTTATCAAAATTCTGCGGCGCGGAACGCATTCCGAACATTTTCCCTGCAAGAAAAACTGCGTCTGCGCCAAAGTTTAAAGCGGATTTAAGGCAATCCATATCACCTGCCGGTGACAAAATTTCGGGTTTTTCAAAATTAGTTATCATAGCTTTCAATATACTCCAGATTTGCGTTTTGCTGTTCAAGTGTTGATGCGTAATAAGCCTGTCCCTTGCTGTCATGACAGAAGAAGTAATAATCCGAGCTGTTCGGATTGAGTGCGGCAATTATCGCATCCATACCGGGGTTGCAGATAGGACCGTAAGGAAGTCCCTTCCTGTCATATGTATCATATCTGCTCTTGTAGGTGCTTCTGTCGTTTTCGGGAACATCCTCAAGACTTCTGTACGGATAGAACTTTGTTGAATCAAGACCGAGGCTTGACACGCCGAGACTGCTGTCGGCTGTAAGACGGTTGTGGAGAATTGAGGAAATGTAGTACATATCCTCTTTGTCAGCCGCCTCTGCCTGAATGATAGATGCGATTGTCATAACCTGATCAAGCGAATACTTTGTGTCGCTCTCTTCGACCATTTTCAAAACTGTTGTTTTCTTTGAATAGCCGTCAACAGTCTGCTTTTCGTTAATCTTTGTTTCGTAGTTGTTGAGAAATTTGTAGATTACGGATTCTGCATTTTCGTTTCTGTAGAATTCGTAGGTATCCGGATAGAGATAGCCCTCAAGCTTGTAGTAACGCTTGTCCGCATTTGTTTCAGCCTTGATAAAGTCAAAGTCGCTGTCAAACTTTTCGGAATTGCAAAGCGAAAGAAACTCGTCCCTGTCGCCCAAAGCACCGTTCTTTTCAAGAGTGTTGGCAATTTCAAGAACGCTTTCGCCCTCGGTAATTGTAACGGAAACCGTGTCGGTTCTGTTGTTGCTACTCGAAAGGAAGTTGATGATTGCCTCGTAGTCCATATTTCTGCGAATTTCATATGTACCCTGAGTAAAATCATCGGCAGACTTTGTGACATTGACAAAAAGCTTGAAATATGACGGCTCACCGATTACTTTATTGTCAACAAGTACCTTTGTAACATCGTCAACAGTCGGATTTTCGGGAATTTCAATTTTCACGGTTGAGGAGTCGGTTCTGTTCACGGCAAGCAAATCGTTCATGCCTGTTATCATATACACAGCCGCCATTGCTCCGACAATTAAAACCGAGACAATCCAGATAAAGCGGAAGGTTCTGCGATTATACTTGTTCTTTGCTTTAAGAGCCTTTTTTTCTTCCTTTTTCTTCTGCTTTAAAACCTGCTTTGATTCACGGGCCATTTGCTTTTTGACATCCTGACCGCTGTATGAATTAAGGTTTGACGGTTCATCCTCAGACTTGACGAAATTATCGTCCTCATACTCGCTTTCATCAATATTAAGTTTAAAGTTTTCGGCTCTTCTGCGACGCTGAGCGTTAAGCTCCTGTTCGCTCATATTAAAATTATCAGGGTTCATAATGTATCATTCCTTTACAAACTCGTTATTTGTTCGGTTGGTATATTTTTCGGTAATCACGGCGTCAACGGGGCGGTCGAACACTCCCGAGGGCAGAGTATGCTCTATACATTTGGAGTAGCAAAGCCCAACGCTTGTTCCCGAAAAATTCTGTAAAAATCTGTCGTAGTAACCCTTGCCGAATCCAAGGCGGAATCCCTGCATATCAAAGCAAAGTCCCGGAACGAGACAGAGTCCGTGTGAGAAATCCTCGTACTTTTCGCAAACCTCGGGGTTTGGTTCCATGATTGAAAACGCACCCTTTTCAAGCTGAGAAAGTGAATTTACAAGGTAAAAATCCATTTCACCGAAATTATTTTTACACTTTGGCAAAGCAAGCCTTTTGCCGTCTTTCAGCGTTGTTTCAAGAATAAGCGAGGTGTCAACCTCAATCGGTGATGAAACAAAGGCAAAAAGCACATCACAGCTTTTGTATTCCTCACTTGCCAGAAAAGCGTTCTGCAAGGCGAGGTCAAGCTGTTGCTTTTTTTCGGGGGGACAGCTTTTTCGGATTTTTTTATGTTTTGCACGGAGCTGACTTTTCAGCTCACGAACATTTTTCACAGGCATTGCATATCACCGATAACCTTGTCGGCGGCATCCTTTGATACTGCGAGAGAAACAATTGCGTGACCGAATTCAATTGCACAGCCTGCGCCCTTTGCGGTAATAATATTGCCGTCCGTTACGGTGTGAGTGCCTGTATAGTCTGCACCCCTGAGTTCCTTTTCAAAGCCCGGAAAACAGGTTGCCTTTTTGCCGTCAAGAATTCCGAGATGACCGAGAATTGACGGAGCAGCACAGATTGCGGCAACGATTTTGCCGTTTTCACAGCTATACTTAACAGCCTCAATAACCTTTTCGTTTGCCTCAAGATTGAGAGTTCCGGGCATACCGCCGGGGAGTACAACACCCTGAACATCGTCAAGGTCAATATTGTCAATTGTGATATCGGCTTTTATAGGCACACCGTGTGAGCTTGTAACACATTCGCCTGTTACACCGACTGTTTTAACATCAAGCTTTGCCCTGCGCATTACATCAACGGGGGCAAGCGCCTCTGTTTCTTCAAAGCCTTCTGCAAGAAATACATAGAACATAGTAAACTTCCTTTCAGGAAAGAGTAATCCCGATATAGACATCGTCGGGAATTTTATGGTTTTTGTCGAGTGATTTAATCATTCCGCATTTTTGTAACCTACAGTTTTCAAAAAGAGCGTTATCGGATTTGCCCGTAAACACAAACCTTTCTGATTTTGTATTTTCAAGCAAAAGTGCGGAAAGTTCGTTTATATTTTTATAAGCCGAGTAAAAAACATCGGCAGTATTTTCGTTTTCATCAAATACGGCAAAGCAGTCATTCTTATTGATTACCTTTGAGCCGTAAATCTCATAATAGGACTTTGCAAATTCAAAAAAATTCTCATTATATATGAAAGAATTTTCTTTTGAACAGCCGATATTCAAGCCCTTCTCTGCAAAATTTTCAAGCGTTTGCCTTGAAATTTCACGGCTTTTTACGGTGCAGTTTAAAGCATATCCGAGTTTTGCGTAAAAGCCATACAAGCCGTCATTTGCAGGAAAAAGCAGAGAATAGACATCACCGTTATTTTTTGCGTCAACAAGTGCAAAATTAATCAGCCTTGACATTATTCCTTTACCACGGAAAGATTTATCGGTTGACGCACCGCAAAGATAATGCGATTTTTCGCCGTTGAGCGTACCTTTTACAAGGTAAAGAGCAGAAACGATTCTATCGTTAACAACGGCACAGCAGCCGTCAAAAAGGTCGCTGTCAAAAATCAGGTTGACGGCAGTTACATCCTCGTCAAAACACGAAAGCCACAGCTTTTTTAGGCTTTCGGTATCGGATTTTTCGGTTTTGCGAAATATCGTTTTCATCGTTTTTTCGGTATTGCATTCCAGCGGTCGAGGATAATAACGGGATTGTATGAAAGTTTAGACTTTTTGAGTCCCTCAAGTCCCATATCTTCCTCACGGTTTATATACTCATACTGCGTAAGAGTTTTGGCAAATTCGTTGTTGATTACGGCATAAACACCGTCATATTCACGAAGTGCCTTTTCAAAGTTGATGTCATACACCTTGGGTGAAATTTCACTTCCGAGTGTCATGGCAACAGGCTTTGAGTCAACATACAGTACAGCACCCTTGACATTATATTCGTCTTTGAGGTCGCACATTTCCCTGATTGCCGTAATTTCGCTTGAAGTTTCGGGATCGGTGTCATTTTCCGCACACCACAGTTTTGCAACCGTTAATGCATCGGGAATGTTTGAATCCGACAGAGTTTCAAAACGGGTATCGGTGTAGGTTCTGTAAAATTTTGAAATGTGGTTACGCTTTGCGTGAAACCTTTTGCCCGCAAGGGTTGCAAGGTCACGGGAAGTGTAGATGTAATCCTGATTTTCGGGTGAACGGACATAATCAAATTTGTCGGGAAACATTGTTTCAAGCATTGCACGATTGCCGTTTGTCAGCATAACAATTTGCAAATTGCCGTTTCTCTCCTCGGCATCTTTGAAAACCTCTTCAAGCGCACCCTTTATATTTTTACCTGTAGGCATACAGTAACCCCAAACAGACTCGTCGGGATTACAATACACCTTGACAATTGTATCATCATAAAAAGCAAATTTAATATTGTATTCGTTTCGCCAAAGATAAGCGTTCAAAAGGTTGGTATCGCAACCCATGCACTCATCATAATCGTAGTATTTTTTAAGTTCGTTTATGTCACTTTGCTCAATTTTTTTAAAGCTCAGCATAAATTTCAGCCGCTACCCTCTCTATCTCTTCCGATATTTTTTCTATACTCTTAATCTCTCCGTTTTCACAGCAATTAATAACCTTCCAGCCGCATTTTTTAGCGGCATAAACTGCACTTTTTCGACAGTCAAGAAGGAAACGAAGGTTTTTCTCATGCAAATCTTTCTTGCTGTTGTCACCGCCGTAGCGTTTTTCCATAAGCTTCTGCGAAACCTCGGGTTCAACATCAAGATAGATTACAAGATCGGGTTTCGGAATCCCGAGCTTTTCGTATTCAAAATCGTTCAGCCAATCAATAAAGCTGTTCCACTCCTCTTTCGGGAGTTTGGACATCTGATAAATTATATTTGAAGTCACATAGCGGTCGCTTAAAATCACACCGCCGTTGTCACATTCCTTTTTCCAAAACTGAAGATAGCTTGCAACACGGTCAACCGCATAAAACGCACTCGCCGCATAGGCATTGACATCATCGGGCTTGTCGCCGAATTCGCCGTCAAGATACATCTTCACGGGAGCGGCGGCAGGACTTTCATAATTCGGAAATTCAAGCTTTGTGACCTTTTTGCCGAGAGCGGAAAATTTTTCGCACAAAATCTTTGTCTGCGTAGCTTTTCCGCTGCCGTCAAGTCCCTCAATAACAATAATTTTGCTTTTCATATGTATACCTTACTTTTCTCTGCCGTATTTCTGACGCATTTCCTTTTGCTTTCCGCAACACATATTGCCCTCGGGGCATGGTCCGAACAGGCACGACGGGCCGCAGTTTTTGAAAAGGTGCGGAGCAACCTCAAGACATTGCAAAAGCATCTGTTCGGCAACCTCACGAATTTCCCACTGCGCTCTGTTGCAGCAACGGTGTGCAAAAAAGTTCTGCAAGCTTCTTGCATTGAAAGTGCAGACAATTTTTGTTGTCGATGCATTCGGAAGAATAAATCTTGCGTCCTCATTGGCTTTCTTGATGAAAGCATTGCAGGATTTTTTGTCGTCAGCCTTGTAGGCATTGATAATTTCTTCATCCGTTCCGCTGTACTTATCGGGGCACTTCTCGTTGATGTAACCGACAGCAAGCGCATCTCTGATTTCCTTGTAAGCGTCAGCCTCAACCTTGAGAGCCTTTTCATAAGCGGCAAGAGCCTTTTCGTTCTTTGCAATCTCGGGCGGAGTTACAAAGTCAAACCTTGTGCCGTCAACATAGCGCTGTGACTGCTGACTGTAGGACGCAATTCTGTGGCGGACAAGCTGGTGTGAGCAGGCTCTTGAAATGCCCTCAATGCCGAATGTAAAATATGCGTGTTCGGTCGGACTTGCATGGCCGAGGCTTGCAAGCATATCAATAAATGAGGAAGTTTTTTCCTCGTCAAGACCTTCTCTTATATCTTCAATCCCTGACGGTGAGTAGCAAAGCTTTGCCGCCATTGCAACCGTCTGTTCAGGGTTAGGTGTGTGTGTAAGGAGCGTTACCTTTATTGCCATTTTTAGTTTTCATCTCCCATTTTCGATAAAGTTATTCACAATTTCCGACATTTAGATTTATTATAACATTATTGTTCAGTCTTTTCAATGGTAAAAACAAGCAAAAATCCCGACAGCACAAAACCTGTCGGGATTTCTGATTAAAATACTATTTTCTTGTAATTGACCAACCCTTTGAGTTGAAACCGCTTACCGTTTTGCCTTTCCTGTCAATACAACGGACTGTGTAGGTCGCCTTCCTACCCTTTTTAGCACCTGAATCTGTGAAAGAGGTTGAAGTTGTGTCCTTAACCTTTGTCCAGCTTCCGCCGTCATATTTTCTGTAAAGTCTGTAGCCGTAAACGCCTGCGATTTTATTCCAAGTTACGCTTACACCCTTTGATGTGTTTGATAGCCTTGTAATTGTCGGTGCAACGGGCGTGTATTTTTTCGACCAACCCCTTGAATAAAAACCGCTGACGGTATTGCCGTTCTTGTCAATACAACGGATTGTGTAGGTTTCGGTTCTGTTAGGACTTACTCCCGAATCGGTGAACGATGTGGCAGTTGTGTCCTTAAATCTCTTCCAACCGCCTGATGATGTTTTATAGTAAAGTCTGTAACCGTAAACACCTGCGATTTTATTCCAGCTAAGTTTAATACCTCCCGATGTGTTGTCAAGCTTTGAAATTGTCGGAGCAGCGGGAGTATACTTCTTTGACCAACCGTTTGAGTTAAAACTGCTGATTGTGTTTCCGTTCTTATCAATGCAACGGATTGTGTATGTTTCGGTTCTGTTAGGACTTACTCCCGAATCGGTGAACGATGTGGCAGTTGTGTCCTTAAATCTCTTCCAACCGCCTGATGATGTTTTATAGTAAAGTCTGTAACCGTAAACACCTGCGATTTTGTTCCACGAAATTTTGATACCGCCTGTGGTGATATCGAGTTTTGAAATTGTCGGAGCAACAGGTGTATATTTTTTTGACCAGCCTGTCGAGTTAAATCCGCTGATTGTGTTGCCGTTTTTGTCAATACAACGGATTGTATATGTTTCGGTTTTATTCGGTACTACTCCCGAATCAGTAAATGATGTGGCGGTTGTGTCTTTAAAGCGTTTCCAACCACCCGATACAGGCTTGTAATAAAGTCTGTAGCCGTAAGCGCCGTCAACCTTGTTCCACGAAATTTTGATACCGCCCGTTGTGTTTGAAAGACCTGTAATCTGCGGAGCGGGAAGATTTACGGTAACTTTGCAAGTGGCTGTTTTGCCGTTTGAAGTTTTCACCGTGATTGTTGCAGTACCTGCTTTTTTGGCGGTTACTTTACCGTTGCTGTCAACAGTCGCAACGCTTGTGTTTGAACTTCTCCAAGTGTAAGAAGTCACGGCATTTGACGGCGAAACCGTCTTAATAAGCGTATATGTCCTGCCGATTTCCAAAGCTAATGATGTTTTGTTTAATGATACCGAGGTTGGGTCTGAAATCTCAATAAATTTAAATCCATTTTCTTTTGCATATTCTTCTGCGGCTGTGCCTTTGTAACCTTTGATTGTAATAGGAAAACTATCGACAGTTCCGAATGTGTACTCTCCTATTGATTTAACACTTTTTGGAATAACTATTGTTTTGAGATTTTCATTGTAAAAAAATTCGTCTGCCATAGATAATTCACTGACTGTATCAGGAATTGTATATTCCTTATCCTTTTTACCAGCAGGATAACGACATATAGAAGTTTTACTCTTATCGAAAGGAACTCCATCAATACTGCAATAATAATTATTATCTTCAGAAAACACAATCTTCTCCAGAGAATTACATCCACTCAAAGTGTACATATCAAAAAGGCTCTTCTCAAAACCACTGCCTATATAAATCTCTTTCAAATTGTTACATTTTTGAAAGCACCCATACATAGGTGACCAACATATTTCTTTTACACTATCTGGAATAACAATTTTTTCCAAACTGCTACAATCATAAAAAGCCCCCGCCCCTATCTTACAAACCTTATAGTCATGAATAGTTGAGGGTATAGTAACATTAGCCGCAGAACCATTGTATTTGGTAATGGTGCATGTATAATCATCTTCGAGGGTATATTCAAAGTCGCCGTAGGTTGCCGCACTTACGGTGAGCGGTACGATTGTCAAGATGCCGAGCATCATTACAACCGCAAGAATAACCGATGTTAATTTTTTGACTTTAGTTCTCATAATTGACCTCCTAATAAAATATAACAGCAAGAATAATTATCTTGTTAGGATAATTATATATTCCTAATTTGCAATTGTCAACATATTTTAATCTGATTTGGCTATTATTTTTATTATTTATGAAACAAATGGTATAATAAATCAAAGAAACTAAATTACAGGCAAAGGTGTTATTATGGAGTTTTCAGTCAGATTAAAAGAATTGCGTGTTGACAACGATATGTCACAGACTGAGCTTGCGGAAAAGCTGAATTTAAAGGCGAGTGCGATTTCAAAATATGAAAAGGGCATTACACAGCCGTCTATTGACACGCTCAAAAATTTGGCGGAAATTTTCAGCGTTACGGTTGACTACCTTATCGGTATGTCAGATATCAAAAATCCATACAGCAACTCACAAATTACACCGAACGAAGCCGATTTGATTGAACATTTCAGACAACTGACCTACGAAAACAAAATCCGAATTGATGAAAGAATTAAAACAATGGCAGATGCGTGATACTGCGTAATATATAGTAAGATGTAAGCGGAGAGTATCCGCCTTTTTTTATTTTAGAACGAAATTTGATTAAAGAATTGATTTGCAATAATAAATCGGTTGGTAATAAGGGTATATAAGTTAATTTAAGTATAATATAGTGTGTCGGGCGGTCAAAAACCGCCGTTTATTTTTGTCCCAAAATAATCGGGAATAAAATTATATTTCATTCACAGAATTATCCAAATAAGACAATTTTTCAAGCAATTGCAAAATTGTAACGGCAAGCAATATCCATACATATAAAAAACGGTCGGATAGACGAACTACCCGACCGTAAATTTTACTTTTCAATTTTCAGATTTTTAATTAAAAATTAATCAAAAATCACTTTTCATAGATATTGAGCAAAAGAGCCTTGATGTCATAGAGTTTCTTTGAGAGGTCAACATAATAGTTATGCGGATTTTCAAAACGCTTAACCTCGTCCCAGAGAAGGTCAATCTGCTCACGGCAATAGGTTGCGATTTCCTCAATTGACGGTGACTCATACACGCACTTGCCGTTTTTGAAGATTGGCACAAGAAGTTCCTTTGCAGTATAGTTATCAAGCATTTTTGTTTTCCAAACTGCATTCGGATCGAAAATTGTTCTCGGCTTTGAATCGTCAACAACCTCATCATAAATGCAAAGCTCATCGGCAATAGCCTTGCCGCTGTCCTTGTCAAAATAGCGGTAAACCTTTTTGAAGTGCGGATTTGTAATCTTGGTTGTATTTTCGCTGACCTTGATTTTCGGAACAATTTCACCGCCGTCATTTTCAACGGCAACAAGCTTATAAACACCGCCGAATACAGGCGAACTTGATGAAGTGATGAGTCTTTCACCGACACCGAATGTGTCAACCTGAGCGCCCTGCATCATAAGGTCACGAATAAGGTACTCGTCAAGAGCGTTTGACGCAGTAATTGTACATTCAGTAAGACCTGCGTCATCAAGCATTTTTCTTGCTTTCTTTGAAAGATAGGAAATATCGCCCGAATCAAGGCGGATTGCACACTTGGTCTTACCCTGCGGAAGAAGAACCTCCTTGAACACCTTAATGGCATTCGGGACACCGCTCTTTAATGTGTTGTATGTATCAACAAGGAGAGTAGGATTATCGGGATACATCTCGCAGTAGGTTTTAAAAGCGTCATACTCGCTGTTGAACATCTGAACCCATGAATGTGCCATTGTACCGCCGGCGGGAACACCGTAAAGCTCATCGGTAAGTGTGCAGGCTGTACCCTTGCAGCCGCCGATATATGCGGCTCTTGCACCGTCAACTGCGGCATTTGCACCCTGAGCACGGCGTGAACCGAATTCAAGTACGGCTCTGCCCTGAGCGGCACGGACAATTCTGTTAGCCTTTGTCGCAATGAGCGTCTGATGATTGATTGTGAGGAGAAGGAATGTTTCAACAAGCTGAGCTTCAATTGCAGGCGCTTTGATTGTCATAACAGGCTCGTTCGGGAAAATCGGAGTTCCCTCGGGGATTGCATAAACATCACCGCTGAATTTGAAGTTTCTCAAATACTCAAGAAACTGCTCGTCAAAAATGCCCTTGCTCTTTAGATACTCGATATCCTCGTCTTCAAAATGAAGCTCCCTGATGTATTCAATAGCCTGTTCAAGACCTGCCATAATCGCAAAACCGCCGTTGTCGGGAACTTTGCGGAAGAACACATCAAAATAGACATTCTTTTTATAAAAACCGTTTTTAAAATAGCCGTTTGACATCGTAAATTCGTAGAAGTCACACAGCATAGCCATATTTTCTTTTTTCATAATAATCACCTTGAATGAGATTGTATATTCTGCAACGCAGAAGCATAGATATAGTTTAGTCTTTTTTCGTCAATTTGTAAAGCGGAATTTGCACAAAAGCCGTTAAAATCCAACCCTCCTGCCTATACATTTTTAATATCTCGGTTGACATTTTACCGCTTAAAGGTATAATTAAGTTATATCGAAAACAATCCACTCGGAGGTAAAAATATGAACAGCGAAAATAATAAACTCTGCCCATTCTGCGAAAGCGAAATGATGATTATTCAGGACAACCTCAACAACGGCAAGCCGTACCTTGAATGCCCCACCTGCGGACTCCGTTTCCAAATTGAAGGCTTCCCCGAAAATCCGCAGGAAATCAGAGAAACTGAGTGATTTGGTCTGAACATTTGTATTGCAGATATTGAAAAAATCACCGCTCGGCTCAAAATGTCAAATTTCACAAAAATGTGTTGACAAATCGACTGAACGGTGATATAATCAATCTTGCGTTGAAATTTATAAGTAAGTTCACAAAACTGACCTTCATAATTTCATCGGTTGAAATTAATATAGGGGTATAGCTCAGTTGGTAGAGCAGCGGTCTCCAAAACCGCGTGCCGAGGGTTCAAGTCCTTCTGCCCCTGCCAGTGATTTTTGGCTTCGGAAAGCGATTTCCGAAGCCTTTTCCCTTTTAATTCTACCAAAAATTATACCACATTTATGCGATGTTCAAATTTATGGCGCTGTCGAGAGCGTTTATCGTCGTCTCCTTTGCGGTCTTTCGACGGTTGATATAAATTCTCTCGGTGGTCTGTACGCTTTCGTGTCCGAGCAAAACGGAAATGTCCTGAATCGGTACGCCGTTATCGTCGAGGATACTCGCCACAGAGTGACGAAAGCCGTGGATCGTACAATGCGGCAAGCCGGCGTTCTCGGTCAGACGGTTTACCACCCGGTTGATTGCGCTGAGATTGACATACGGTTTTCCGAGAACAGTACGCACAATGAAACTGTGGCTTTTGTCGTAGCCGTTGCCAAGCAGCTTAGCATAATCCTCCTGACGTTGCTTTTCGGCTTTCAGCTCTCCGATAACAAAATCGTTTATCGGGATTTTGCGGTTACTGCTCTTTGTCTTTGGCGTGGTGATTTGCATTGTCACGTTCTTGCGGCTGCCTGTTCTGCTTTTGTTGACGTTCAGGAGCTTTTTGTCGTAGTCTATATCCTCCCACGTCAAGGCGAGCAATTCGCCCTTTCTCAGCCCCGTATAGAGGGCTAAAAGCAGGAATATGTAGATATGACTCTCGTGCTCTTTTGCGTAAAGCAGGAGCTTTCTGACCTGCTGTGCGTTGTACTCGGGTACGTCCTTCTTGATACTGTGCGGAAATGACGGCATACGACTTCTCGACACCGGATTCTCCTTGACGTAGTTGTTCTCGACGGCGTACTCATACGCCGATGACAGCACGCCACGGATATTCTTGACCGTTTTATATCCTAAACCGCCCTTGCCGTTTGACTTGCCGTGTTGAGAGAGAAACACAAAATACTTGGTAAAAACCTCCGGCTTCATATCCTTGAACTTGTACCTCTTTGACTCAAAATAGGGCTTTAGCTTGCCACTCACGGTTTTGTCGTAAGATTCCCATGTAGAAGGTTTTATGATTCCCTTGATACCTTTCAGCCATTTGTCGAGAAAGTCGGTAAAGAGAACATCGTCGCATTCAAGGTTGATATCCTTGTAGCTCTCAATGATTTCTTTCATCTTCTCAATTGCACGGCGTTTGTTGTTACCCTTAACGGGTATCTTCGTGGCAATCATTTTCTGTTTGCCGTTGACACGAAATTTGGCATAGTAGTAATTGCCTTTTATTATTAAGCTTCCTTCCAATGTAAGCCTTCCTTTCTTAAGATTTGCGATTTGTGGTTGATACAAATTCGATGACGCTCTGTTTCGGAATAATATATCTTGCTCCGACCTTGACATTCATTATCTCGTCGTCCTTCAAGAGCTTATATACCGTATTCTTGCCTAAGCGCAGCATTTTCATAACCTCATCAACGGTTACTATGTCGCTGTACTCCGAAAATATCTCTTTTGATTTATCCAACGCTCTCACCTCGCTTTCCGCTTGGATTGACCGTCAGAAAATCAATTATGCTTTTCTTCGGAATGATGTACCGCTTGCCAACCCTCAGCGTAAAAATCCTGCCTGATTTCAATAACCTGATTTCAATAAATCGTAGACAGTCACCTTGCTGATGTGAAGCATATTAGCGACATCTGCTACAGATACAACATCATCGTATTCGGTAAACATTTCTATATTCATTTTTTCGCACCTTTCGTTTGGAAGAAAAGCCCGCTGTGTATAAAGAATAACACAACGGGCTCTCATTTAACAAATGTGCAAATCAAATAATCTTATGCGGCAAGAAAATCTATCACGCTTTTCTTGGGTATGACATATTTTTTGCCGACTCTCAGTGTGTGGATTTTATCGGTTTTCAGCAAATTGTAAACCGTTACTCTGCCGAGATGGAGCATCTCCATAACCTCCTCGACCGTTACCACGTCGTTATATTCGGTAAACATTTCATAAACCTTTTCAGCCATAGCTTTCACCTCGCTTCCCTGTTTCTGTTTCGGACACGGCGCTGATAGTCGGCTTGCGCCAGCTTCATCATTCGCCGTTGAACTTCCTGCGGACTGCATTTCGGAAAATATTTACTCAGCTCGTCATATTGAAAGCTGATTTTCTCTCGCTGATTGGGCTTGTCCTCCAAAATAATTCTTTCAATTATTTTGCTGTCAAGTCTGCCCGATTGCGAGAGCTTTTTCATTTAGATTGCCTGTGAGAGCGAGGGCGTTTTGTCCTCCAACTCTATCGCTTCAAGCAAATCCTGCTGCTCATATTCATCGAGATAAGACAGCTCTACACCGACGCTGAAAGCAATACGCTCCTCGTCAACCATTTTCAAAAGCTGCGGAATCAACTTCGTCAGTCTGATGTATCGCTGCACCTGCCTTCCGCTGTCGGTGTTGGAAACAGTATCTCTTGACTTGTGGACAACTTGTCCACAGGCTTTTCCTTGATGACTTATCGCTTCCAGCTTCATCTTGTAAGCGAACGCCTTTTCGCTCGGCAGGATATGCTCACGCTGTAGGTTAGCGTCAACCATAGCGATTACCGCTTCATCATCCGTCATTTCTCTGACAATCACGGGGATATTTTCAAGCCCGAGCTTGCGGCAGGCTTCCAAACGGCGGTGACCTGAAATCAGTTCATAACCGCCGTCCGGCAACGGTCTGGCGAGCAGCGGCGCAATCGTTCCAACCTTGTCGATACTCTCGACAATCTTTGCCATATCCTCATTGTCCACCACGGTGAACGGATGATTACGGAACGGCTGTATTTCGTTTATGGGAATGCTTTGAACATTCTCTGTTGTTTGATATTTCAATAAGTGTTCTCCTTTCTCTACTTCCACTTGATCGGACTTTTCTCTGGTCGTAAAAACTCGCTCTCAATATTGCTGATAAAATACACCCAGCGTTTTATTTCACGCTCGACGGTATCCTTGTCAACAACACCGAGTTGGTACGACCTTTCCAAAAGCTTTTGTGCTGTGTGGATCATTTCGTTTAGTGAGTTTATCGCCTGAAAGAATCTGTCATCCGGTCGCTCTCTCGGCTCATAGCCTTTGATTAACATTCGGATGACGCTTGACTGCGGTAAGCCTGTCAATGCAACCTTTCTTCTGAATTCAGTTTCTTCCTCCGGTGTAAACCAAAATTGCTTTTTGATTCTGTTGCTCATTTCTTTCTCCTTCCTGTTTGGGGTATTAGGGTTCTCCCTAACAAGCTGCACTGTTTTTGCTCCGTTGGGAGTAAAAACAGTATGCTTGCTAAGCTTCGGCAACTACCGTTCAACTCCCCTGGGAGTATGAATGGTCTGCTTGCTAAGACTGTGCACAGTTACCGAAGCTTGCGTGTTTGGGAGTACAAACACACTGCTTGCTAAGATTTGTCATTCATTCTTGAACTGTCAACAAATCTGTCACGCTATTCTCGTTTTTCACTGCGCCGATAACGATAGAGCTCGATGATTTTCTTTCGGTTTGTCCGTCTGAAATGTACATCAATGCCGTCACTGAAATACAGGTCGATACTAAATTTGTTAAGCAACTTCGTAACAGTATTCGGCGGCGTGGCAGTATCGTTAATAGCGTTAAGCAGGTCTGTAGCCGTTCCGAACCAGTGTGACTCATCAGCCATAAAATATCTCAGCCTTCCGAAAAAAGGATGCTCCTCGGTCAACTTCGGATAGCCTTCACGGTCAGGCTTTTGCATAGCTTCGGCTACAATCAAATCCGCTTTCAACTTAGCTTCATTATTCCTGTCCAATGACTTCCACCTTCTCGAGATAGATTTTGTTCAGACTACTTTCCGAATAAAAAAGTCGGAGCTTCGTACCGATCGGCATATAGTAAAAACCGAGGTAAGTCTGCCACCAGAAAATTGGTGTGATGATTTTTCTTCCGTCGTCGAGCGTGAGAAAAATGCGAATGGATTTCTTGTGTCCCTGCGCTTTCATTTCAAGCGTTCCGGTGAACTCTCCGACCTCCTCCATCATCTGATAGTTCGAGGTGTCGATCATCATTTCTCTCATCTCAACCAACGAAAAAACCTTTGCGTTGTCGTTCATTTGGTTCTCCTTTCCACTTCCCGAAAAGAAAAGTTTTTGCCGCCCATATAAGTAGGTGTGTTAAGATAAACTTCTTCTTTTTCGGTTAGTTATTTTTTTATTTATCTATTTAGTTATTTATATATAGGAGCTGCTTCTGCCGCTCACGCTGACGGCGCTTGCGTTCGGCTGACTTCTGCCGCTTGATTCGTTCGGCGCAATGATCGCAATAGCGTTTGTTTCGAGCCTTGGAATAAAAGCGTGAGCCACAGCTTTGACAACGATTGTAATCGTTGTCGCAGATTAGCACCCGATACAGTTCCTTGTCGAGAGGAAGCACAGCGTCCTTGAAATGGTTGCAGAAGATGTGGTATTTGGAAATCAACTGCACACAGGTATGCGTTTCTCCGTCGTCGAGCAACAGACAGTTGCCGTCCATACAGTTGCAGCACTCCCGCCTGACCAAGCGGCTGACCTTCCGAAACTGTCCTGCCTTAATTTCAATGAGCATTTGACCTCCTTTCCTGTCACGCTTAATAAGTCTGAAAATGCGATGGGGAATATAATTACTCTCCTTCGTGCGTTTCGTCGCTCAGAGGTCGCATTATGAGCGGCTCGTGAGCCTTAAAAAGCGTGACATCAAACTGTATGTTATGTGTCACACTGCCAAAGCGTACTTTCCTGACAGACAATCCTGCTCGACGCTGTGTCGTCAGCCTTCCGGCTGCGCTCGCTCCGTAGAGGTCGTGGCGGTTTATTCTTCGCTTGGCAGCTATTCAGTTGTAGGTTTGTTTCGGCGGGTATCACATCCTTTCTAAATATCCCTTCACCCTATACGCAAAAAAATCAGGGAAATTATAAGCCTTTTCAAAAAGTTTTTTGAAAATCTGCTTCTTTTACAAAAAGGGCTCTTCGGTTTTGTTGATTATGCATTGTTGATTTTGCCCTCCATATATAAGGGAATGGGAGCGTTCAAAAATTAACCCTAATTGGACAATTTTTTTAATTTTGTAGCTTTGCATAAATTCAGTGTATTGTTTTTGTGCAATTCTTTGTTTAGAAAAAGCCCTTCACTTATATAGGCAAAATGGAGTCTTTTGGTAGGGTGTTTTTCAAAAGTTCTTTGATAAATCTGCGTTTTGCACAAAGGTAAGGCTGAGTTTTTGTGCAATGTTCTATTGTGTTGGTTTTCTCAAATATCATCAGACATCTAACACTGTCACGCTTAATAAGTCCGAAAATGCGGTAGGGAATATAATTACTCTCCTTCGTGCGTTTTGTCGCTCAGAGGTCGCATTTTGAGCGGCTTATGAGAGCTGAAAAGCGTGACATCAAACTGTATGTTGTGTGTCAGCACTGCCAAAGCGTACTTTCCTGACAGGCAATCCTGCTCGACGCTGTGCCGTCAGCCTTCCGGCTGCGCTCGCTCCGTAGAGGTCGTGGCGGTTTATCCTTCGCTTGGCAGCTATTCAGTTGTAGGTTTATTTCGGTGGACATCACTTCCTTTCAAAAAGCCTTTCACCCTTAATGCAAAAAAGTCCTGCAAAATATACACCCTATCGAGAAAAATATTTGCCCCTTCACCTATACCCAATGAGAAAGGTCATTTTTTAAGTCTGTTTCAAAAATTTTTTGCAAAAAAATAGCGCCTGCCATAAAGACAAGCGCAAAAAGTCCCACTTACAATTTGTAAGCGGGACAGATTCGTTTTGTTTATTATCCAACAATCATTTTATTGGTTTTTCTTAGATACTTTGCAGGAATAGGTTCTTTCATTTTCCAAATGATATTCATAGGTTTAGAATCCGTATGACTAACATAATCAGCCAATCCGATAAAAGAATACGGGGCCGCTTTTCCAGTGATATTATCATTTTTTCTTTCACGTACAAACAGCAATTCCTTGACACCCATTGACTGATGATTGATATACCTTGTACCTGTATTACTTGTATCAGACGTTGCTCCCTGACTTTGCCATATGTGAAAACTATGTTAAGTCGCCCAATGGTCTTAAGCATTATCGTCTATTTTATCCTAACGATAAGAGGAGTATCTATTCTTTCTTTATAGAAACTCCTTTTCTTCACAAACCTTCATTTATTGTAAAACTTTATAATATTATAAAAGACAGTGAAGATTTTAATATTAATCAGTTTACTGAGTGGGAATAAATTGAAAAAGTCTGAAACCCCAGTAATATCAAGGGTTTCAAGGCTTTCGAAGAGCCCGTTGATAAGATTTTGATAAGATTCTGCTCGGTACCCTTTATCGTGTGTATCGAGTGGTTTGTGAGTAAAAAGTAATATCTTGTGGCTCGCAAAAATACCATATTAACATTAAACCCCGTACTGACGGATTAAAGTCAGTACGGGGTTTTTGTCGTTTGCATTATTTTAATTTATCCTTAAACGCTTCAGCCATAGTATCACTGAAATTCTGTGACGGTACTTTTACAAAATCGGAAGCTTCATCATACTTCGGATAATTGTAGCGCCACTTGTCATATTCGTCACGGTTAATGTCGCCGTTATGATATTTCTCGGATTGTTCAGCCCACGCATTAAGCATTATTATAAAGGAGGTGTTTTTTATGATAGAAAAGTCTTTTATCAGAGCCGATGCGGTTGCAGAGGAATTGGATGTATCGAAATCTTATGGATATAAGGTTATAAAACAGCTCAATGATGAGTTGAGTGCAAAAGGATATATCACAGTTGCAGGACGCATCAGCCGACTGAACCGCCAGCAATGATGTCGGCGAGAACTTATAAGGCAAAGTTTGTAGAGCCGATTATAGCTCGATTTAAGTCTTTAGTCAGCACATTATTTGCACGATATTTTAAGGCGGTGGACAGCTACCACAGGTTAAACATTACAAACGGCAATCTATATCGTGAGAACGAAATGTTGTCGAAAATAAATAGCAAACTGAAAAGCGAAAACGAGAACTTGCGCTCAGAGGTCAAAGACTACAAGCTTTTGCGTAAGGTTTTCGGGCATAAACAGATTGACGAGCTGCTTGAAAATATTAAAGGTCGTAAGCGTGAAAACCCACGCTCAAGATAAATAAATTTTTGGAGGTAAAACAAAATGGCAAACACAATTTTTGAAAAGCAAGGCGGTACTTATACGCAGGTGGGCGACTATATGTTGCCCGATTTATTACCGGCGGAAGAAGAAAAGAAAACGAATATCGGCGTTTGGGCAATGCGACACAAACGATATTTGAAGCAAAATCATAAGGTGCGTTACTACAATTTGCTGACAAGCGGTAAGCTCAATTCATATCTTGCAGATGTTGAACAACAAGCTCAAGACCTTTTTCTCCGGCTGGTAAAAGACTTAGCCGAAAAGGAAAATGTAACCGAAGAACTCAAGGCAAGCGATATGATGCTCTGGGTGCAGAAGATGAATAACATTTGCAGTAGAGCGATAGAGGTTGTGAATACAAAACTTATTTTTACAGTATAATTGCAGCGGCGGCAGAAATTTCTTTCTGCCGCCGTTTTGCTATTTTAACAACAAGTCGAACCCTAAATATTCATTTATAGCATCATATAAATAAACTAATTCTTTTTCAATAAGAGTTTGATATTCATTGTATGGAAGGTTAAATTGTGTTTCCACAAGACCACAGAATGGTACTGCAAGATTTAGTTTTTCTTCTGAAATAAGCGCGTTACCATCTTTGTCTTTTAATTCAAAATGCATCATACAGTTTCTAAAATTTGTGTTTCTTAGATTATTAGTGTTTGAACAGTCTATACTTTGCAACATCCTAATTAAATTGCAATCAGAAATTTCGCTATTATTAGTATTGCAGTATTTTAAAATTCCATCAATTCTTTTTAGAGCATAATGATAGGTAATATACTCAAGTCTAAGTAACAATCCGGTATCACGAATAATCTTTTTCTTTAAACAATAAAGAATGAACCCAATACTTGATAAAATATGAAGCAAAAATAACCGAACGGATTTATACTTTTCATTTCCGCTAGTGATACATCTGTTGGTATTGAAGTCTTGATATAAAAAATCCCTACCTTTTGGAATAACATCTGACTCCATAAAATCACTGGTTTCACTTAATCCTGAAGAAATGTTACCGATTATGACACCCATATCATATCCAAATGATTGAAGTTCTCTTCCCTCTAATTCCAAATTATTCATTTGCGCTTGAGGTTTACTTATAGATTTTTCATCTTGAAAAATGTAGTAGGCATAATGTGTGTTTCCGACAATATGCTTGTCATTGTCATAGTATATTCCAAGATTAGTATGAAGATTCCAATATCCAAGCTGCGGATATTTCATAAGATTAACAAAATATTCGTTTTGCATTGTATCAACATTATTTACGCTTTGAATAAGCTTATTAACACTTAAATCAAAGAATTTAGCTTTTTGTCTTATATCTTTAATGGAATATTGGCTTGTTTGTATAATATCAATAGTTGGGTCGTATTTTTTGAGATATGTTATCGCTTCGTAGCAAAACAATGCGTAATACGGAATCATTTGTGTTTGAACATCATTGGTGATATTTGGAATCAATTTGCACAACAAATCAAAATCACGCTTTATTATAGTGATTTCGGTAACAGGAAGTGCTGCCATTAGAAGTTCGTGCATTAAAATTCTCCTTTTTCTTGTATCACTTGTTTTGTAGCAGAAATCTTTGCATCGCTGTATTTTACAACATCCTTGATAACAAGCTTTTGAACTGCGGATATAAGTAATTCCATAACATCATAATTTGGTTTGCCGTCTTTTATAGGTAAAGAAATTTTGTCATTCTTGATTTTTGTTTTACTGATACTGTTACCCCAAGAATATTTATGACTTAGGCTTTTAAATAAGCAAGTAGCAATATAAAAGTGCTTTAATTTGCTTTTATCACAATTTCTCAGATACAACGCCAAGTTATGACTATCATTTGAAAAGAAATCATTTTCCTGATAACTTACAACAAATGTCTTGCCACCTATAAAAATACAATTTCCTTTTTCTAAATAACGCTTATCATATGTGATGTATGAACTAACACCATTGTTTTCTGAACTTGCACATAAGTAAGGAGTATTACCGCTATTTTCTTTAATTTGTGTTGACAAGATATTTGAAGTGTTTTTGATTTCGAATATTTCTGTTATGTCAAATTCAGAAAAATCTAATGTTTCATATTCTTGAAGGGCATTTTGCTCTTCAACCGACAATTCATAATTGTCTAATCCGCTTACTTTTAAGTAAGCGGACAGCTCAGCTACTCGCTCCGCTTCCAGCTCAGCTATAAAAGATTCCATAAATTCAAAATCTATTTTGTTTTTAGCGTTTATCGGAAGATTAATAGTTGTATTTAAGAATGTTTCATCCACATTCCTAACAAGCACAGATAACAAGATAGGTTTTAACTTATTTAAAACGGTTGTAAAATAAAGAGTTGCATTTTGGGGAATTTCAATTTTAGGAATAATTTTTCTAACAAATTGACCTGCATACCAAGGCTTATTTCGGTAAAAGAAATCCATCTGAAGCAAACCTAGACTCCAAGTACCTGCGTTATTGATATTTTCATCATTTACAAAACCTGTTGTTTGTAAAATGCCTTGATTCAACGAGGTTCTTGTTATATAGTCGTATTCATTCCCATCCGTAAGCATATCTGTATTAAAACTCAGAGTATTTTTTATATCAAATAAATCTCCAAGCTTGTATTCGCCCCACTCAACACTATTCAATTTTTCATTGAGTGAGGCATTTATTTTCCCAGGCGCTCATCCTCCGTATTCTGATTTTTCAGAATATTTGATACTTCCCAAGCTAAATAATCGCTGACTGTTTTCTTAAAATCGTCTAAGGTTGGCTTTGTATCAATAGGAGCGGATTGGTTCCAGTCTGCACCACTTTCAGGATCTATGTAACCTTCGTAATACTCTTTTTCGGTAAGAATATTCAGCTTACCTTTGCCAAAGCGCACCAAATCAACTATCTCTTGATAACGCTCTTTTGCACGGTCGGTATCTCTTAAATTACTACTTGCTTTTTTACGGTTAGTTCTTGTGTAACCGTCATTTGAAAAATCAATAAATTTTACAACATCATCTTTTTGATGGGCTTCTCCCACACGAAAAACATAGATATTTGTCTGTACGCTTGATTTTCCTACAAATAAATCAATAGGCATTTTGATACTTGCAAGAAGAGTGCTGTGTTTTAAGATTCTTTTGTTGTATTCTACCGCTTTACCAGTTCCGGCAGAGTTCTGAATAATGATAGAGGCATAGCCCTTGCTCATCATTGACAATGCTTTTTCAACAAATATCATACCATTGCCCTGTGCAGAATAAGGTGGATTAAGTACAAAGGCATCCGCAGGAAACTTCTCATTTGTTTTTCTAAATCCGTAGTTACCGTTAAAATCTTTTAATGAGTCCTTGTTCAAAATATTGGAGCTGCCGTCACCCATTAAAATCATATTAAGAATAGCAAGCATATAAACGCTCGAAAGAATTTCGAGTCCAAGCAACTGGTTAGCTTTAATTTCAGCTGATTTTACAACTAATTCATCGGGTGATTTGATTTTGTTTTTGGCGTCAATAAGCATTTCATTCATTGCTGCAACAAGCAGACCTGCCGAGCCTGTAGCGAAGTCCCAAACATAGGAATCCTTATTTACTCTTGCCAATTTTACAAGCAACGTTGCAACATAGGATGGGGTAAGTACAACATCGTTAAGCTTATCCTGAGAAAAGCCAAGCCAGCTATACATCTCGTTAAATAATTTTCCTGTAAAATCAGTGGTCAGACCGATTTTATAGTAAATGCCCAAGTCATCAACTATTTTTGTAAATACACGCTTTAATTGGCTTTCACCATTTTCTGCTTTGTTAATATTATCTGTAGTAAGTGTATTTTGAAGTGTTCTGACAATTAAGTCTCTTTTTTCGTTCGGCAAGTTCTTTTCATTCAAAAACGCCTTGATTTTGCGTAAAATAATATCGCCGTCACGATTTCCATCCTCAGACGAGGATTTAAGATCCGATTTTTCAAGGGCAGCAACTTTATTTGGTACACCTAAAGTTGCGATAATTGAAGCTGCAACAAGATAAACACGGTCGCTTTCACCGAGACCTTTTTCATTCTGATAAATGTCATTGTTAAGCTTAACAAGGCTTGCGTTTATTTCCTGCTCACGCTGTTCTTTTAACTTTTCAATTTCTTCCTGTGTTAATTGAAGATTTTTTACTTTTTCAATGAATTTATCGAAGTTTTCTTTTTTAAGGAAAGAAAGGTCAGTATAATCATCTACCTTTTGTCCTATGCCGAAATTGCTTTTTGAAACATAATAAACACCAATTGAGTGTTCGATATTGCCGCTTTCGTTTTTAAATCCGGTCATACCGATTGCAATTATATCTGTATAGCTCGTATAATGCAAAAGTGCATTTGCATAGTGAACAGCACCGTTTACAGCATAAGAGTTTATATTCTTAAAATCCGGCTGATTTTTTGCTGTTTTGTTTGCAACTCTGCCCTCGTTGTCAAGTTTGACAAGTTTGTCTTTATATCCTTTATATTCGATAAGAATAGGGTAGTGGATCAAGTTTTTGTCTTGTAATAAGAGCTTTGCATCAGGTCTGTTGCCGCCAACGCCACCGTTTTTAGAATAATAATCCTCCAGAGCTCTGTCAATTTCAGCATTCAGCGACTCCTGTTCCAATTTATAATCTAACTTATATGATTTAAGCCATCCGTTTGCCAAATCAGCAATATTTGGTTCGATTGATTGTATCTTTGCCATTGTTTTTTCCTCCTATATTACATCCACTCGCCATTGGCGGCAGTCCATTTTTCTTCAAATTCTTTATTTTCAACTGCTGCCATAAACGGCTCTATCAAAAATGCTTTGATAGTTTTCAGCACTGCGTTAAAATCATCGGTTTTAGTATCTATCTTTCGACAAAATGCTTTCCATTTCTTTTGCATTGCA
>ENA-OPSW01000542-OPSW01000542.1-human-gut-metagenome-genome-assembly--contig:-NODE-542-length-31911-cov-2.591160_pt1 | contig 31911 bp, 25 predicted proteins | sample MGYA00241463_ERZ501918 | MGnify/ENA primary metagenome ERZ501918 (study PRJEB25962, sample SAMEA2042443) | human gut metagenome | biome: human gut; feature: human-associated habitat; material: faeces... | reverse complement strand
ATGGAGGTCATTCAGGAGCGCTTGGAGCGCGAATTTGACCTCGACCTTGTCACCACGCTCCCGAGCGTCATCTACGAGGTATACAAGACCGACGGCACGATGGTGCGCGTCGACAACCCGCACAACTACCCCGACCCTGCGCACATCGAGCGTGCCGAGGAGCCCTACGTCAAGGTGACGATCGTCACGCCGCCCGATTACGTCGGCAATATCATGCCGATGTGTCAGGACCGCCGCGGCGAGTTCAAGGACATGCAGTACCTCGACACCTACCTTGTCGAGATGCATTACGAGATGCCGCTCAACGAGATCGTCTACAACTTCTTCGACACGCTCAAGGCGCGCACGAAGGGGTACGCCTCGCTCGACTATGAATTTTCCAGCTACCACCCGAGCGAGCTCGTGAAAGTGGACATGCTGCTCAACGGCGACCAGGTCGACGCGCTGAGCTTCATCGCCCACAAGGACAAGGCCTACGGCCGGGCGCGCAAGCTGTGCGAAAAGCTCAAGGAGAACATCCCGCGGCAGCTGTTCGAGATCCCGGTGCAGGCCGCAATCGGCGGCAAGATCATCGCGCGCGAGACCGTCAAGGCCCTGCGCAAGGACGTGCTCGCCAAGTGCTACGGCGGCGACATCACGCGCAAGAAGAAGCTGCTCGAAAAGCAGAAGGAAGGCAAGAAGAAAATGCGCCAGCTCGGCACGGTCCAGATCCCCACAGAGGCATTTCTCGCCGTGCTCAAGCTCGATGAATAAGGAGGAAGCAAAGCATGCTCGAATTCCGGTTTGACACCCAGCTGCTCATCGAGGGCCACGGCCTCGACGAGGACGCCATCCACGACTACATCCTCGCCAACATCGCGGGCGACTGCCTGCTGGCCGTGGGCGACGAGGATCTCATCAAGATCCACTTTCACACGAACACGCCCTGGAAGGTGCTCGAATACTGCGCCGGTCTCGGCGACATTCACGACGTCGTCATCGAAAACATGGAGCGTCAGGAAAACGGCCTGCACGGCTGATCTTCCGGACGCGAAAACCCGGCAGAGCATTTGCTCTGCCGGGTTTTCCTTTTCGTATGCAGTTATTTGGTGTGGGCCTCCGCCACGAGCTTGCCCTGCACGAGGTAGCGCTGGTGGTTATCGCCCCGGAAGCACGTCGAGAGCGTCAGCACCCGGTCGCCCGGTTCGGGCCAGACGTCGGTGCGGAAGTTGGCCTGCAGGCTCTTTTGCGCCTGCACGCCGTCAAAATACGCCGTGAAATCGCCCGCGTCCGAAAAGTCGTGGCACAGCAGCAGGTGCTCGTTTGAGTGCGGATAGGCCGCGAAGATCTCATAGACAAGCATCCGGTCCGGGAGATAGACATAAATGTAGCGGTGCGCCTCAAAGACCTCGGCGTCCGAAAAATCGTTGAGCTGGGCAAACATGCGCCCGTTGCGCAGGTTGTGCCCGTAGAGCACGGTCATGGGATCACTGAAATCCTTCTGGTTATAGTCCTGGCTGAAGATGCTGCCGCCGCTGTAGTATGCGCCGTTTTCGCTGTGCTTGGAGTAATACTCCTCGTCCCCTTCACGCTGGAGCACGGCGTAGCTGATGTTCGTATCCGGGATCGTGACCCAGGCATAGATATCCGGGTTCATGGCCTGCAGCTCGTCGAAATCGACCGGGATCTTCACGCGCTCGAGCTGGAAGCTGCCGGTGTCGCCCGGGGCGTTGGCGCGCATCCGGTCGCCGAAGGACTGACCCTGGTAGTACTGAATGATGTACCACACGCACCACGCGCACGCGCACAGCGCCGCGAGCGCCACAAGCACCAGCACGCTGCGCACAAGGATCTTTTTCGTTTTCATCGTTCACCTCATAAAACAAAAGCTCCATGAACGAATCATGGAGCTTTGTTATCATAGTTATGCCATCTTACTTGGCACGAACCAGCTTTTTGCCGCAAAACAGCACCGCTCCGACCGCAGCAACGGCCGCCAGGATCACCCACAGGATGCTGAAGGATTCACCGGTCTGCGGAGAGGTCTTGCCGGAATCGGGATTGACATTCGGATTCGTGTTGCCCTTCTCCGGGCTGGTAACATTGCTGGCAGCAAACGCCGTCGCCGACAGTGCAAACACAAGCACGAGTATCAAAAGAATGGCCACAAAACGCTTCATTGTGTAACTCCTCCATTCATAAACTTACAGCTTCTAATAGTAGTATAATTTTACACCGAAACGGTGTAAAATGCAAGGACTATTTTCAAAAAATAACCGTTTTCAGTCAACCATCCACCGGCTCGTAGAAAATATCCAGGACCATCTCCAACAGCGCATCGGGATCGACCTGATACTCTGCGTGCTTCTGCGCGCCCATGACCGACGTGCCGGGCACGTTGACGATATCGCCCGAGAAGTGCATCCCGCTTGCCTGCTGCGCCAGATAGGCCATCATGGCGGTGTTGATGTTCGTCGTGATATTGCGCCGAACATCGTTATAGAGCGCCAGCACGCTCGCCGGGTCCTCCTTGACCTGCGCGAGCATCTTGTTCACCAGCGCGAGCACGACCTGCTTCTGCCGCTGCATGCGCTGGTTATTGCCCTCGGTCGAGTCTGCGCGGTAGCGGATATAATTCTCCGTGCGCTGACCGGTGAGCGTCACGGGCTGTCCGGCGGTGAAACCGGAAAAGCTCGCATCCGGCGTAACGGACACACCACCAACACTGTCAACAAGCTGGCGGATACCCTGCATATAGATCGATCCGTAGGCCGAGATCGGCAGGTCATAAAACAGGCGCGAGACGGCCGCGCTCGTCAGCTCGCAGCTTCGCTCCGCTCCGTCGCCGTAGGAATAGGCCAGCGCCAGCTGCGCCGTGGCCGTGCCGACGTGTGCGCCGGTGCTGTCAAGAACGTCAAGCGTGCACATCGCATCACGCGAGATGGACACAAGCGTCAGCTCCTGGTTACGCATGTCGAGCACCGCAAGGATATTCGCATCCGACTGGTTTGCGTTTCCGTACACGCCGTCGGCGTCCTGCTTGACCTCCTCGTCCACACCCATGAGCAGGATCGTGACGATGTCGGTATTGTAGCGGTAGAGTTGGCCGTTGTAACGCACCGTGCCGGAGCCAAGCGCCTCCACATCATCGCGGGCAATGTTCACCCCGTCGTCGTTCGTCAGCGCATTTCGGCCGACCGCCGACAGGATCAGCACCGTGGCGACCAGAATGAGCGCAATGGCAAGCAGAACGCACACGATGATGACCAGCACGCGCGTGCCGCGGCTCATGCGTTTTTTTGGCGGCTGCACCGCCGGTTGTTCTCTGGCGTCTGACACAGACATCCCCCCTTATTTTTGATTTTGTTTTAGCCCGTATGATGCCACATCCGGGCAAATGTTGTAAAGCCGGAGAACGGGATACGCAGTTGCCTTTTCCCACCGCGCTTCCCCATATACAACTCCCTTGTTTGTATCTCCCCCTTTGGTCCTTTTGCTATGCCACGTCTAAAATGGCGTGCACTACCTCTTCGTCTTTCGCTCCATCATCCGCCCCAAGCAAAAGATGTATGTGAATATCCGCAAGCGCCATTTATCCGTTCTTCCTCCAAACCATTTTATTGACGATGCCCGTGTAGCTCTGAATGATTCTCGCAACCTTCATGGACACGTTTTCAGCAGTGTAACCCGCTACCGGTGTGCCAAAGCATTCCGCCCGCTGCATCCCGACAGCCATCTCCACCGCCTGCAGGAGGGAGTCTGCGTCGATTCCGGCGAGTACAAAGCATCCCGCGTCCAGCGCCTCTGGACGCTCGGTGGAGGTACGAATGCTGACAGCCGGGAAGGGCTTGCCCACAGACAGAAAAAAGCTGCTTTCCTCCGGCAGCGTTCCGCTGTCGGAAACCACCGCAAAAGCGTTCGTCTGGAGGCAGTTGTAATCAAGGAAGCCCAGCGGTTCGTGGGCGATCACACGGGTGTCCAGCTGGAATCCCGTCGCCTCCAGCCGCTTTCTGCTTCTGGGGTGGCAGGAGTAAAGGATTGGCATATCATACTTCTCTGCCATGGCATTGACCGCTGTGAACAACTGGACAAAATTGCGGTCTGTATCGATATTTTCCTCCCGATGGGCCGAGAGCAGAATGTACTGCCCCTTAGTCAGTCCCAAACGCTGGTGGACATCGCTCGCTTCGATCTTGTCCAGATTGGCGTGCAGTACCTCGGCCATGGGGCTGCCTGTCACAAAGGTGCGCTCCTTCGGCAGGCCGCACTCCATCAGATACCGGCGCGCGTGCTCCGAATAGCAGAGATTGACATCGCTGATAATATCCACGATACGGCGATTCGTCTCCTCGGGCAGGCACTCGTCCTTGCAGCGGTTACCCGCCTCCATATGGAAAATCGGAATGTGCAGCCGTTTGGCGCCGATCACAGAAAGGCAGGAGTTGGTGTCGCCCAAGACCAGCACCGCATCCGGCCTGACCCGCACCATCAGCTTGTAGGACTTCTCGATGATATTCCCAATCGTGGCTCCGAGATCATCGCCTACGGCATCTAGATAATAGTCAGGTGCCCGGAGACCAAGATCGTCAAAAAACACCTGATTGAGGGTGTAGTCGTAGTTCTGACCGGTGTGGACCAGAATCTGCTCAAAGTACCGGTCGCAGCACTTTATCGTGGCGGACAGCCGGATGATTTCCGGCCGCGTACCGATAATCGTCATCAGCTTCAGCTTTCCCATTGCTACACCTCCTCAAAGTAGGTATCCGGGTGGCCGGGGTCAAACTGCTCATTGGCCCACATGACTGTCACCAGATTTTCCGTTTCACTCAGATTGATAATATTGTGGGTATAGCCCGGCAACATATGAACAGCCTGGATCCGGTCGCCGCTGACCTCAAATTCGATTTTTTCATCTGAGCCGATCCGGCGCTCCTGAATCAGCCCGTGTCCGGCCACGACCATAAAGAACTCCCACTTGCTGTTGTGCCAGTGCTGCCCTTTGGTGATTCCGGGCTTTGTGATGTTCACGGAGATCTGACCGCAGTTCTTCGTTTTCAGCAGTTCTGTGAAGCTGCCTCGCTCGTCTACATTCATCTTCAGCGGGAACGCAATTTTCTCTGGCGGCAGATAGGACAGATAGGTACTATAGAGCTTCTTTGCAAAGCTGCCCTCCGGGATCTCTGGGAGCAACAGTGTCTGCGGCTGCTCCCGGAACGTTCGGAGTAGACGGACGATCTCGCCCAGCGTCACAGGATGACTGACCAGAACGCTGCAATATGCTCCATCCGTCCGGTGGGGCTGGCCCTCCATGGCATTCAGAATCTCATCGATCAGGTCGTCAATGTAGACCAGTTCCAGTTCGACTGCCGGATCCGAAACGGTGATAGGTAGATTCCGTGCGATATGATGGCAGAATGTCGCCACCACGGAATTGTAGTTGGGGCGGCACCACTTGCCGAAGAGGTTCGGCAAGCGGTAGATCATCCCGTTTGCACCGGTTTCTCTGCCGTAAGCGAGGAGCAGCTCCTCCGCCGCCTTTTTGGACTGTCCGTAGGGACTTCCGGCATACCGTCCGGCCAGACTGGCCTGAATGGAGGAGGAGAGCAATACCGGGCAGCGGTTACCGCTTTCCCGAAGCATCTCCAACAGGGTACGGGTGAAGTCCGTGTTTCCGGCTGCAAATTCTCCCGGATCCTGGGGCCGGTTCACGCCAGCCAGGTGAACCACGAAATCCGCCTTTTGGCAGTAGCCCACCAGGGTTTCAGCCGAAGTATCCCGCGTACACAAGAGAATTTCCTCGATTTGCAGCGCGGGCCGGGTCCTGTCTCTGCGATACTTGATGGTGGAAAGGCGCTGCGTCAGATTCTTCCCGACAAATCCGTTTGCGCCGGTAATCAATACGTTCATTAGCAAGTTCCTCCGAACAGTTTCAGCTTTAGAAGAAGCTGTTTCATTTCCACCACATTCAGCCGGTGCGTATTGTGCGAAGTATACTGCTCGATTTTGCCGAACTCTGGATTTCCCTTGCTGAAATAGTTGTCATAGTTCAGATCTCGATTATCTGCCGGAATGCGGAAGAAGCCGGGCAGCTCTTCCGCCCGCATCATTTCCTCTGCAGTGACCAGCACCTCAAAGAGCTTTTCGCCATGCCGCGTTCCGATGATCGTCGTGCCAAGGTCGGAGTGCTTCAGCTCCAGCACAGCCTGCGCCAGAGTCTCGATGGTCGCAGCGGGGGCCTTCTGCACAAACAGGTCTCCCTGCTCGCCGTGCGCAAAGGCATAAAGAACGAGGTCGACGGCATCACTGAGCGTCATCATGAAGCGGGTCATATTGGGATTCGTGATCGTCAAGGGCTTCCCCTCGTCGATCCGGTCGCAGAACAGCGGGATAACCGAGCCACGGGAAGCCATGACGTTGCCGTATCGGGTCAGGCACAGAACCGGATCTCCGGGCAGCATCTGCCGGGAGCGGGCGATCACATTCTTCTCCATGATGGCCTTCGTCATGCCCATAGCATTGATGGGATAAGCCGCCTTGTCCGTGGACAGGAAGATGGCCTTCTTCACATGGTTTTCCACACAGGCAGAGATCACATTGTCGGAACCGGCCACATTGGTTTTGACCGCTTCCATGGGATAAAACTCGCAGGAGGGTACCTGCTTGAGGGCGGCAGCGTGGAACACATAATCCACCCCGCGGAACGCCGGGGCGATGGAACCGTAGTCCCGCACATCACCTATGTAGAATTTGATTTTCTCTGCGTGCTGCGGATACAGCTCCTGATAGGCGTGGCGCATGTCGTCCTGCTTCTTCTCATCCCGTGAGAGAATGCGGATCTCTGCAATGTCGGTGGTCAGGAAGCGGCGCAGCACAGCGTTGCCAAAGGAGCCTGTCCCACCGGTAATGAGCAGTATTTTATCTTTGAATTGAGACATGTCTTTAGAATCCCCTTTCCGATTCAGCGGTATCTTCCTTGCCGAATGAGCACTCCACTCCTTTGATGCCACCCAATAGCATTAGAATAGCAAAGAAAAAATACGGATTTGCATCAACAACAGGCTCAGGCATACAGATCAGCAATGCACCTAAACCTAAACTTGCAATTTGATTTGATAGCAAATTGTGGTTTGTTTTTTTCATACGCACAGCGGCACCATATGCAGACCGTATGCTCGTTATCGTAAATATTACAGCGATTACAAAGGGAATCAGTCCAACCTTATTTAAAATATCAAGCCATAGATTGTGTACCCACTCTCCGTGATATGCGAATTCACTCTTCTGGCCTCCAAAGGGATAACGAAGCCAATCCCCCGAAAACAAATATGAGGTCCATGTTTTAAACCTCGAAGATTTGTCATCGTATAGCAGTCGCCGTACAATTTTCAAAGACAGCAATTCATCTTGAATTCCGAAAGCATTCAGGAACACAATTGCAAATATCGCAACAAAAAAGAGCGCGGCAAGCCCAATGAGCAAAGCTTTTCTGCTGATTCGCACAGATGAGTCATGAAGCCAACGAAGTAGGTTAAAAGCAACAAGAATTAAAACAATGAATATCATCGTTCGATAGGCAAAGAACGATGCTTCAAACGTACTCATCAATAGAACCGCCAGCGCTATAAGCTTTTTTCGAAGCCCGCAATGGGAGAACAGGATTGAAGTTGAAAGAGCAACCGCAAATGTGAACATAAACCCCGTAGAGATAACTGAAACCATGTCACCACGCCAAAAATCGACGGACACTCTTTGATAAGCATATTGCGCATAGTAGTCTGATTTAAGATATGCGAGCAGATTCAAAACGCCGTGCAGAAAGAAACCAAATGTTAGCGTATTCGTCATTTCTTGAAACGAACGGTCGCTATTATCAGATAAAACAAACCACTTTCCGAACAAGTAGGCTGCCCAAGGTCCCCAAAGATATATGATTAGACTTTTTACCGCAAATCCAAAGTTAAAAGTATAAATAACAAAATAGGATGTCGAAAAAAGCAAGAGAATAACATCATGCTTTTCAATGACAATGGTTTTCGATTTCCATATAAAAAAGTAAAGAGTCAATGCGAAGAAAATTTGACCAGGAAGATTGAAGGCGCCGACCGAAAAGAGGAACAGCCCCACAATAGTTATTGTATTAGCGGCATTTGTTCTTTTGCCGAAAAGAACACTCATCTCCAATTTCTCCTTGCTGTGCTTTCATTCTTTTCTGGAAAAACCCCGCGAAAAAGTACTGCATCAAGCATCAGTCTACAGTTTGGTCTCAAAGGCCTTATTATTGCGGGAAGAATCACTGTTGTCGAAGCCTGGGTGATTAGCGAGGCCGCAGCGGCTCCAGATGCTCCCCACGATGGGATCAGCGCAAGGTTCAGCACAACATTAAGTGCAGCCGCACTGACATACAGGAATTTCAGATATTTCTGCCTGTTTTCACATACCATCCATGCATTTCTGGCAACACCAAGGTAGGAAAACGCTGTGTACCAAACCACGATGCGCAGAGGCCCGACTGCCGGCAGATAGTTTTCTCCATAGAGAATCAAAATAAAAGGCTTTGCGACAAGGCAGATCATTGCGGATACGAACAGGGACACATAAAAAACAATTGCGTAGAGCTGCCGGTTCTTCCGCTCATAGCGCAGGCGGTCTTTCTGAAAACTCTGCACGATCTCCGGATAAAGGGAATCAATGATTGCTGAGAGAATAAAGGCCCATGAAACGCTGACCGTCGAAGCAAGTGAATAATGTCCGACGGCATCTGCGCCAAGCATCTGCTTGAGCATCAGCTTATCTGTACAAGCATAGATGGAGACCATCAGCCCGGCTATGATAAAGCTGCCGCTGCTTTGCAGAAGCTCCTTTGCTTTTTCCAGAGAGTAACGGAATCTTGTTCCGCCATTTTTGAAATAAGCAATCAGCAAAAACGCTGCGAGTACGATGTAATCCAATGCGCTTGCAACGGCGAACCATTCCACGCTTTTCCCAAGCGCAAGCAAAATAATTTTGTACACAGACATTGCCGCATACGAGACGAGTTCGGCAATGGCGGAATACTTGGACTGGAGCCTGGCCTGAAACCAGTAGTTGAGGGTATCAAACACCTGAAAAATGAGGCCAATGCTGTACAGCGCCACAACCACAATGGTGAGACGTTCCCCTCTGTCCACAACACTGACAATGCCGATGATTGCCAGCGCAGACAGCAGACTTGAGATCGCCCGCAGCAACAGGGTCGTTCCAATTGTTTCGCCCTGCTGATCCGGATGATCCACAAAGTTCTTAACGATCACGCTGTTAATGCCAAGCGTACAGAGCGAGGCAAAGAATGCCGCATATGCCGCCGCGTAATTGATCAGGCCGTAATTGCTTGGGCCAAGATAGCGCGCCGCAAAAATACCAACGACAAAAGCCAGCAGCTTGTTCGCCACTTTGCCACCGATGATCCATCCGGCATTTTTAACGACTTTATTCTTTCTGAGCGACTGCAGCAAAATCTTCAAGCTCCTTCACCACTTTGGCTGGGACACCGGCCACCATCGTATCCGCCGGCACATCTTTAGGAACACAGGCGCAGGCTGCGATCATACTTCCATCCCCAATGCTCGTATTCAATAGGAGCGTAACCCGACCACCGATCCACACGCCGCTGCCTACTGCAATATGATAGGATTCGCCTTTTCCAGCCCGCCTGCTATGGTCGCCCATCTGGTGTCCACCTGTCAGGAAGGTGACATCCGGAGCAATATCGCAGTTATCTCCAATCGTCACTGTCCCATTTCCATGGACAGTGAGATTGCATCCAATCCAACAATTCGCACCAATGCGGAGCGTCCCTGTATTATGAATCGGCCCGACAATTTTGGTATTTTCTCCGATCTCATAGCCGATGGAACGAAGAAGATTCCTCTTTGCGGGGAAAAAACGTGTTCCGGCCAAGACATGATTGACAAGGTAAATCACAATTCGTTTTTTGATAGTCTTCAACTTCATCTTTGATACCAGTCCTCCCGCAGCGGCTTTGCGAGGCTGCATGGACCGTTCGCAAACAAGCCGGAAGCGTCTGTACCGTTCAAAAGAGCCTGCGATAGCTGCAAAAATCGCTTTGCGGCAACCTCTGCATTCCACAATTCTGTAATCGTCAGGTACGCCGCTTTTCCAAAGCTATACTGCATAGTCGTATTTTCAAGAAGCCGTCGTACCTTTTCATAAAGCTCCTGAATATTGCCGGAGTGATAAACGCTTCCATTCACGCCGTCATTTACGAGGTAAGGTGTTGCCCCTGCTGCATAGCTGGCAACCACCGCACAGCCGCTGTTCATGGCCTCGTTTAACACAGCGCCCCAGCCCTCTTGGCGGTCACTTGTGAATAAGTAGATGCCTGCGCTTTCCATATGACGACGCACGGCTTCCGGAGACATGGCCCCAAGAAACCGTACATTTTCATCCAGAAGTCCAGCTTCCGAAGCCTGTTGCTTGAGCTGCCGCTCCATCTCACCGGTACCGATCATCTCGATTTTGAAGCAGCATCCTGCCTCATGGAGTCTCTTTGCAACCTCAATCACATCGTCCGGATGCTTCCAGTCCAGAAAGCGTCCACACCACAAAATGGTTGCTTTTGCTTTGCGGTCAATCAAGTCATCAATGCTGGGATACCGGATCGTCTCCGGAAAGTAACCCCATTTGTAGCACCGATTATGGAAAAGGCCGAATTTTGCATAATCCCCCGCGGTATAGGCACTGGCGCAGAGCATATATGTCTTCCGCCAAGGTGGATTGTAATAATGCCACTTGAGAAATCGCGGTATATATTTCAAAACAGGATTTCCAGCTTTCAGCGGTCGCTCGGAATATCGGAAAAACAATTTGGCCTTTTTGCCGTATTCCTTTGTCTGACGCTCTGGAAAGGAACCTGCTATCAAAACATCCAGATCATTTAATTGCTTCTGAACCTCCTGGTCTGATGCCGAACAGGTATATGGACGCACCAAATCATTTCCCCATCCGAGGTTCTTTCGCTCTGCATCCATCTCTTTATGCGCCACGAAGCAATAGTTGTGATTTGTCAATTCATAGAGGGCATCGGATAGGGAAACTTGATGATGCGTAAAGTAGTTACTGCAAAAAAGAATTCTCATGTAGCCATCACACGCCCTTTTTCAAAGTAGACAAAACATTTTCATAGAGTTTGACATAGCCTTGATACACCGTGTCCTTGTCAAAACGCACCATTTTTTTAGGGTCCGCACGCCAGTTGCTGTCCGCCACGTCTCTCACGGCATTCTCCAATGCCTGCATATCGCCCTGCGGAATCAAGCGTCCATTTCCCGGTGCTACCGTTTCAGGACAACCGTCCGTTTCGTATACCACCACTGGCGTTCCGCATGCCTGGGCCTCTACCGTAGTCAGGCCAAAGGTTTCCTCATAGGTAGGGTTCACAAACACATCTGCGGTAGAGTACCATTGCGCCAATTCGATTTGATTTGCCGTGCGTAAAAGCCCAAGCACATTGGAAGGAATATTCGGCAGTTGCTTTTCGATTAGGCCAATCAAAACCACCTGATAGTCAGAGCCGAGGCGGCCAGCAAGCGTCAGCAAATCCGGCAAACCCTTTCGCACATTCCATGTGTTGGCAACACCCAAAACAATCCTCTTTCCTTCCAAGTGGTATTTCTCTCGTAGATTACTGGGCTGTGGATGAAAAATCGCGCGATCTATCCCATTGGGGAGAACCACGCATGGGTAATCCTTCAAAAATGATCGCGCTGCCTGCTCCGCAAGCCACTGCGAGGGTGTCGTGATAGTCAGATTTTTCACACCGGTAAAGGCATTCTTTTTGCGAAGGAAGTTGCGCCTTACATCGCCCTTCCAATAGCATTGCGGATACCGGTACAGCGATTTGCAGTCCCGGCACTCGGTCTGCCATTGCATACACTTGACTTGCGAGAAATATGTGCAATGTCCGGTAAAAGTCCAGCAATCATGCAAAGTCCAAACGACGGGAATATTCGCTTCCTTCAAAAAGCGGAACAGCATCTCGTAATTCACATAGAAGCCGTGCAGCGTGTGCAGGTGGATCAGATCAGGCTGAAACGCTCTGATTTCTCGGATCATCTTTCTGGTCGCCGCCCAGGAATATAGACCCGCGTGGTCTGTGAATCGTGATACTGCGTTGTGAAAGTAATACTCCAGCTTTCCAGACACCTTCACTGTGTCCGCATTGTCGGAGCATGCTCCCGTACCGTATAAAGCCTTTACATCATTGCCATACTTTTTCAGCAGGTTCATGATATCAGCAATGATTTTTCCAGTGCTTCCGGTCCCATATACCAAATTGACAAACAGCACTTTCATTCTTCTCATCTCCGATGTCGTGTGATAAAAGAGAACCGCCGAGGCGCCAAGGTGCGCCCCGGCGGTTCCAGTGTATTTACTCGGTTTCGCTGTCCAGAATCATCCGGCCAGCACTGTCAAAGTTGTAATATCCCTCCGGCATCAGGCCGTGCGTCCAGTACACATAGTAGCTGCGGTCATGGACGACCTCACAGGTGGAACGCACATAGTAGTAGTAGCCGTCGATCTGGATCAGACCGGCATAAGCACGTTCGCCGTTCCGATAGAAGTACAGGCTTCCATCTTCCTCGTAGATCCCGTTTTTCAGAGGTGCGACGCTGCCTGTCAGCTTGCCATCTGCGTCGAAGTGATATCTGCCCTGGGGCATCAGGTCATGCGTCCAGGAAATGTAGTAATCACAATCGCGTACCACTTCGCACTTGGAATTCACATAGTAATAATCATCGCCAATTTTGATGAGGCCCGCATAGGTCAGTGTTCCGTTGACATAGTAATGCAGAACACCATCTTCCTCGACGATGCCATTCTTCGGAGTGCCGGTCAGCTTTCCGTTCTCATCGAACGTGTAGTAGCCGGCTTCCTTCAGACCATGCGTCCAGGAAATGTAGTACACACAATCGTTCACGACCTCACCGCTGCTGCGGACATAGTAGAAATCACCGTCAATTTCAATCAGGCCAACATAGGTTACCTTGCCGTTGACATAGTAACGAAGCACGCCGTCATCGTCCTGCACGATGCCATTCTTGTCCGTAGCACCCGGAATGAGCTTGCCCTTTGCGTCAAAGGCATAGGTTCCTTCCTCCATCAGACCGTTCATTCTGGAGCAGTAGTAGGTCTGGTTCACGATCAGCTGGCCCTTGCTGTTGGCATAGTAGTAATCGTCACCGATCTTGATCATACCTGCAGGAGCCTTGATGCCGTCCACATAGTAGAAGAGGTCTTCGCCATCCTTCAGGATCCCGTTCTTGCCGGTGTCCTTGTCATGCAGAATGACGCCGTTTTCATCGAAGAGGTAGCCCCACTCCGGAAGCGCAAGGCCATTGGTCTTGTGGAGCCAGCAATCCTTGCCGTTCAGCACAGTGCTCTTCACCGCCGCCGAGAGGGTCAGGCCCTCACGCTCCTCCAGATTCTTCTGAACCGCGAAGTAATAATAGTTGACCTCGCCGTCCTCCTTGACAACGCGCTTCAGGCCGGCTTCTTCTTCGATGATGCCGCTGTTGAGCCAATAGGTGTCCGCTCCGACGCTGTAAACACCGGTAACGTCGCTCTGGAATACGCCCTCATCGTCAAAGACGCAGCGGGCTTCTTCCGTTGCTCCATCGGGGACCAGCGCCGCGATTCCGGTAGCAGCATAGCCGGTCTCGGTGTCCAGATAGTAGGTATTGCCGTCAATGACGGTCCAACCGGTCTTTTGCAGTTCGCCGTTCTTGTAGTACTGTCTGCCCTGCCCGCTCTCAAGCCAGCCGGTCGGGCACGGGATCACTTCGCCTTTTGCGATAAGCTCATTACAAACCGTGCAATACGTATCGCCGGTGTAACCGGGTGTCGTAAGCGTTGCTTCGACCGCATTGCGAATCTCCGGCTTGTGGCCGGTCGCAGGGACTACCTCCTGTTTAACAAGCACTTCCTTGCAAACATCACAGTGCTTGCCCTCCGTCAGGCCGGTCTTGGTGCAGGTCGGCGCGACTGCGGGGTCAATGACCTCGGTATGTCCCTTGGCGGGGATCACTTCCTGCGCAACAAGGACTTCGTTGCAGACAGAGCAGTGCTTACCCTCGGTCAGACCAGTCTTCGTGCAGGTCGGAGCCTTTGCTACATCGATTACTTCTGTGTGGCCGGTCGCAGGGATTTCTTCCATACCGGAGAGGATTGCCTTACAAACGGAGCACTTCGTACCGGCCTTATGGCCGGGCTCGGTGCAGGTGGCCGGTTTTTCGGGGATCTGAACAGGCGTGTGGCCGGCCGCGCTGATTGCTTCGGTCTTGGTTGCATTGCAAACTGTGCAGGTGTAGGTCTTGACACCGGCGTTCTCACAGGTAGGGGCGGTCGTGATCTCGCCCTCATTCCATCTGTGACCCTTGGCGGGAATCTCTTCCTGCGCTTTGATAACCGTTCCGCAGACAGAGCAGTGCGCGCCTGCGGTCTTGCCGGGCGCGGTGCAGGTAGGCTCGACGGCCGGGTCAATGACCTCGGTGTGTCCCTTGGCGTGGATGACCTCGCCTTTCTTCACCATCTCGTTGCAGACGGTGCAGTAGGTGTCGCCGGTGTAGCCGGGCGCGGTGCAGGTGGCGTCCTTGGCACCTCTCACCTCAGTGCTCGCATGGCTGCAGCGCCACTGGGCGTAGAGTGTGGTGTCCGCCGTCAGGGTGATGTTGTCGCCATCTGCATAGGGGGTGCCGCTGCCGTCGGCTGCGGTATTCCAGCCGTCAAACGTATAGTTCTCGCGGGTGAACGGGTTGGAGAGCAGCGGCGTATCCGTGGAGGGCGCAACCTTCTGCACCTCGATCTCCGGTGCGCCGGTGTAGTTCGGATCAAAGATCACCAGAAGGCGCTGGCACTTGAGCCACTTGTCAACCTCGAAGTTATACTGATCCTGCGCCTTACCTTTGGTGTCCGTATAGCTTCCGTCGTCATTTTTCAATCTGATCGGGTCGATACCGATATCATGAGAAGTTACGTTCGAGCCGCTTTGTGTATACTGATAGGTGATCGTCTCGGTGCCAGAGGTCGCCTTCATAATATAGCGGCCGGTCTTCTGGCTGGAGCATACGTCCGCACCGTTTTTTGTGGTGTAGATCGCGCCGGCCGCAATGAGCGTACCGTTGACATCCACAAGGGCGTCCACCAGATCAGCATTGGTGCGCGTATAGCTTTTCGTGGGAGAATATAACACGGATTTGAACTTCGCGTTGGGATTGACATAATTCTGGTCCGTCCACTGGTCGCTGTCGTAGATATACGCCTTCTTGCGCGCAGCGATCGTCAGCTCCGCCGCCTTGTCCACATATACCTGCACGCCGGGCAGGAGCGCAAAGTCCTGGTTGGTGGTGATGCTGCTGCGCGGCGTGATGTGCAGGGTCATATTGTTGGTGATGGGCAATACATATTCGGAAGAATCTACTCTAAGTGCACCAGAGTTGATACTCAAACTGTTCAACTCTGCCTTTCCGTTTACTGTGTAAACCATGCGATCCTGGGCAGCGTCGTACTGCTTTGTCAGGCTGCCGGAAAGCACCTTAAACATGCCGCTGTTTCCGATAAAGGTGACAGAAGCACCATTTTGGCTGTCACTTGCATAGATATCTGTATAGAGAATTTCTTCAGCACCTGAATAAATGGTTAAAGGAGACTCAATGTTTTGGATGAAATACTGGGAAAAAGGAAATACCCCGTTGCCCATGCACATTGTTGCACGTCCACCGCGGAAGTCGCCGATCTGGAACCACTCATATACCTTGGCACCGCTCTCAGCGGCGACTGCACCGTTGCCGGAAACAAAGCCCCACGCATACAGCGCACCGCCACTCTTTACGGTGATCGCAGCGCCGGTGTTCAGCCAGAGGTGACCATAATTGCCAACCATTCCTCCAATCTGACTGCCACCAGCAGAGTAGTATTGACCACCAACGCTGATGGCGCCTTCAACATTCAGGGATGCGCCCGCAGACAGTACCAACTTGCGGTATGCTTTGGCCGCTACCGCCTTTCTGGTTGCCGTGGGTGTTTCCTTGTACAGTGTATTAGCATCATCGAACGGCACCAGCAGCGTAACACCGGCGGGGATGGTATGGCTGCCGGACAGTGAGCCATCCGTTGCTACAACAATGGTCTTATCCGTGCCGGACTGAGCCGCTGTAATAGCGTCATTCAGATCCGAATAGGTTTGGCTGCCCACAGAAAATGTCGCCAGCACAGCTGTGGCCGCGTCTGCCAATGGCTGAATTGCAGGAGTTGAAGCTATTTGAGCTTCGCTTGTCAATTCTGTGAGCTGTGTGAAATCCGAAACATTCTCAGCTGCCAATACTTCCATAGGCAATAATGCCAGTGTCATTAGCAACGCCAGCATGAGGGAAGTAAACCGCTTGATTGTCCCCTTCATTTCTTTGTTACCTTCTTTCCTTTTTTATTTTTCATGCTTGATTCTATATAAATGCTGAGTCCCGCCGCAAATGCGATGGCTGCCCAGACATGAGAGAGGTGGAACAGCATCCCCGTAGAGGACGTCCGGAAGAATTCATCAATGAAGCGGAACGCTCCATAGGATGCCATATAAAGTGGGTAAATACTGCCGGGGTTCTTGCTCTTTTTCACTCTGGGGATGAGCAGAATCAACATCACAATATAATAGAGGATCTCGAGTTCCCTTGTGGGGAAGTGAACGTGCGTTCCCGGTATGACTAAGCCAGAGCAGCATCCAGAGACGATGCAGTTGATTCGAGCACACATCAGTGTAAAAAGCATACACGGAGTAAACACATCGCATACTTTGCAGTAAGGTCGCTTGGTAAGCTTGGCTCCCAGCCAGTAGGCTGCCGGCATAAAAAACACACCACCAAACAGGCTCATGTTTCCTATGTCGCCGCTTTCCAGAAAAGCAAAGACTTTCACACTGCATACGCCGATCGCAGTATGCAATACCGAAAGGATCAGTACGGCATACCATTTCATTTGGAGCTGCCGCCGCATCCTGTACAGCCAGAACACATTGAAGATAGTTCCCAGAAGCAGGAGCACGATCAGTGAATGCTCCTTCAGCCAGATAAATACAAGATCAAGCAAAGCGTACTCCTTTTCGTAATCACATCCTCCATGAGGTATGGCGCTAAAAACGCCATACCTCATGGCTTATTCGGTCATCTCACCATCTTGCCGTCTGCGCCAAAGGTGTAGAATGTGGCAGGCAGCAGGTTGTTGGTTTTGCTGATCCAATAGCGCTGGTTGGTAACAATCTTGCAAGAGCTGTTCACATAGTAATAATCGCCGTCAATCTGAATCAGACCAGCGTAGGTCTTGACACCATTGACATAGTAATACAACTCACCATCTTCATTGACGATGCCGTTCTTCACCCCGGGATCAGGATTGGGATTCGGGTCAGGATCCGGCGTCGGAATCGGTGCATCCGTCATCTTACCGTCTGCATCGAAGTTATAGAAGGTGGCAGGAAGCAGATCATTGGTCTTAGATACCCAGTAACGCTGACTCGTGACTACTTTGCAGGAACTGTTCACGTAATAGTAGTCACCGTCAATTTGAATCAGACCGGCATAGTTCCTGACACCATTCACGTAGTAATAGAGCGTACCGTCTTCGTTGACAATGCCGTTTTTGCTCGGATCCGGATTATCAATAATCATCCTGCCGTTTTCGTCAAAATCGTAGAACGCCTGTGCAAGACCAGTGTCATTCGGGAAGGATACCCAGTGACGGGTGTTCTTAACAGCGGTATAATTGCCACTTCCAAAATAGTAGTAGTATCCATCTTCCGCTAAATACAGGCCAAAGCAGACCATTCCGTCGATGGTGTAGTACGTATTTCCGTTAAGATAGAAGAGGCCTGTGTGCTGATATACGCCGTGGCAAATCCCATCTTCGCCAAAGTCATACCAGTAGATATGATCATCGTGATTGTAGCTTTCTTTCACATATCTAAGCCCTGTATAACGATAGCCCTGCGGGTCGAAATAGTACTTTTCGCCTTCAACCGTATACCATTTTCCCTGTACGAATGTCGGCCCATAATAATACTTGGTTCCTTGATCGGTTGTCAGCCATTCTCCCTTCAACAGCTTTCCGTTATCAAACGTGTACGTCACATTCTCGAAGAATGCTCTACTCGGGCCATTCAGTCCTTTGAATGTCTCTTTATCAAAGTAATAATAGCTGTTCTCACCATCTGCATCCGTCAGGTTCCACCAGCCAGACTTGGCCACACCGTTGATGGCGTAGTACCGTGCACCGTCAAGTTCGAACAGACCTGTGACCTTGCCCTCGCAAGCACCGGTCGTCTCATTGAACTGGTAGAAATACTCGTTGCTTTCATCGTTGAGGCCAGGGACCTTGTGGATACCCTTCAAGGCATTGTTTTCGACGAAGTAGTAGGATGTACCGTTGACCGTTTTCCAGCCGGACCAGACTGTGCCATCCAGAATGAACTTATCCGTAAATTTCTGATACGATTCGCAGTAAAAATGGCCGCCCTTGGGATGTGTGACATTTTCCGGCTCCTCATAGGGATAAATACCATATTGCTCTTGGAAAGAGGTCTGCTTGGCCATGCTGTAGAGCGCGTTTGCGCCAAGATAGATATCATAGCCGATCGAACCAGCGTTCGTAATTGTCAGCGTCTGATTCGCGCCGTTCTTAGCGGTCATCTTTACACCACTGAGAATGCAGATGGGGTTGGCCGTTTCAGGATCAATGGCCTGGCTCTGCTTGATGAAATTGCACTTCACCGTGAGCAGATTATTCTCGTCCATGGATGCGGACGTCAGACGGAAATAATCATTCGACACCGTCAGGTTGGAAATGTCCACATCGACATTCTGGTCGAACTGGAACTTCACCGTCACCTCGGTCTTCGGGCTGACGCGCTCTGCCAGCTGGAGCAGCAGATCCCAGGCCGTGATGCCGGAAATATCGCCGCCAGCAACCATGGACAGAAGCGGCTCCAGCTTTTCAGGCATCTTGATCGTCATCATATCCAGTCCGAAGACATAGGTGACGTTCATGGGCTGGCTGGGATCGATCACATGATAGCGGTCTGTCTCGCCGTCGCCGCCGGGGAGGTATTCCGCATTGGAGACATCTCTTGTCCATGCGAAGGTTCTGTCGCCGCTTGTAGCGTTGTCAAAGTCGAAAATCGCCTGATTGGCACTGTACATGGCGACCTTGATCGTAGCACTGATAGAGTAGTCCCGCGTAATCATGGCCGTGATGGTCACATTGCGCAGGCCGGATCCCTCGCTGCCGGTAAAGGCAAAGCCATTGTTCGCAGCTTCCACAGTACCTGCTGCGCTGTTGCTCAGTTCAAATGTGATATCGCCCGCGCACACAGCGACGAGATTCTCATTATAGGTTGCGATCAGGGGAAGGCGCACCGAATCCCCGTAGATGGCGTTGATGCTTGTCTTGGAGAATTTCAGTCCATTCGGCTCGACCACGGTAAGCGTCTTGCTGCCGATCACCGTATCACCGGACAGGAGCTGGATCTCCACGCTGCCTTTCTTGACGGCGGTGAAAACACCATCTTCAGAGACGGTACCGATGGTTTCATCCGCGGACTTCCATGTGATATCGGCAGGAAGTTCCGCCGCGCTGCCGGACACACTGACACCGGAAGCAACCAGACGAACCGTGGCGCCGCTCGTCAAGTAATCATAAGCAGAGGTGATCAGGGCATGATCAAACTCCGTAGAGACAGGGGCCGTAGAGACCACCATCAGAGAGGAACTAACGGAACGCTCATAACCATCCGAAGGACGGTTCACAACCGTGAGCGTATTGCTGCCTTCCTGCTTCGCTACGAAGGTAGTGGAACCGCCGCCATCCAGATTGATTGCGGTCACACAGCCTGCGTCCAGCATGATCTGTGCCAGTTCTTCAGCACTGCCGCCGGCGGAGAAGGGTTCCTGACGACCGTCCAGCACCATCATGACGACCTTGCCCTCAGCGGTGATACCCACACAGGTGCGGGAATGACGGCTGTTATAATAGTCTGCTGCGCTGGTCACGACGGACTTTCCATCCTTGACCAGATAAACGCTGCCACCGACAGCCTCTTGGATTTGGTCTTTATAGGCTGCGTAATCGCTGGAGCTGCCAATCATGGCGGTTCCATCCTTCAGAATCGCAAAGAAGTTTTCGGAGGTGCCGCCGTGATACTCGACGCCATCCATGACCAGCGCGCCGCCGGGAGCGCCGGTCGTCATGTTATAAAAGTCTGCATTGACGCCGACCACTGCATTGTAGTGCTCGACGTAGTTTGCCACATCGGACGGATCGGAATGACGCTTCTGAGCCGCCGCCATCTGATCGGACACGCGGGACATTGCCCAGCCCTGGCTCGGATCGTTGTCGTGATAATTGGCGTGGATGCTCACATCCTCCCGGGCGATATCCGCCGTGGCAATGTAGTAGACGATCTGCTTGTCGTCCTTGGTCAGTGCATAGTTGATCGTCTGCGTCACACCGGGTGCGACCGTCGTCGTGTCCGAGGAAAACACAGAATAGTAGGAATTATCCGGCTCCGGGTCGGGTTCCGGATCCGGATCAGGGTCGACCGGATCGGTACCGTTCGGATCACCCGCAAGGTCGAAGAGATAATCCGCGAAAGCGTAGCAGCACGCTTTGCGCAGTGTCTCATAGTTGGAAAGGTCGGTCAGAGAATAGGAGCTCTCCAGCGCGCCGATCAGGGTATTGCCGGTATAGGTGCTCAGAACCTTGCTCCGGATACCGTCCTTGGTGACCATGCCGCCCAGACGGTTGGTCAGGAAGTAGGAAGCACGGCTTGTGTCTGTAAGCCCTGCGGTGAAGTAGTTCTCAATGATCGTGCTCAACGCCACACCGCCGCGGTTCATCTCCGTTGTGAGATAGAACGCATCCATGTCGCCATAAAGGTCCGTATCAGTGAAGGAGTGATCCACACTGTTGAGTGTGCCGTAATCTACACCGAGGTATTTTGTACGAATGTTGGCAGCCAGAATGTCAACGTCCATCTCCGTGGTATCCACCTTCTCGGGGATGTCCACATTCTCAGCGCAGAACATCATGTCCGCGATGTCACCGGCCCAACTGCCCATGTCGGCACGAGCCTGAACAACAGCATCCGTCATGCCCTGCACCTTGGCATAATTGGCCACATCCATTGCGCCAAACACATGGCCAAGGTCAACTTTATTGCCATTGGGCAATGTGAAGTTGCCCAAGTTCTTCAGTGCAGAAGCCGAGGTATTGTTCGCAGTATCCTGCTCGGAAACATAGGCGGTAAAGGCAGTATTCTCCTTGCCGCAGACCATTTCCCAAGTGCCGGAGGTGTACCGCTCCACGCCTGTACGGATATAGTTGATGATCAGCGCATTGGCATCCTCACCGGCATTTTCTTCCGCATAGGTCTGGGCATAGCCTTCCAGAACCTTGAAACAGGAAAGGAATGTTGCATAGTCTGAAATCATCGTAGTTGCAGCTGCGTTCCCCCCGGAAGCATCAGAGCCTTCATCGTTTGAGCCCGCCGCGAAGACGCTGACCGGCAGCATAGCTGTCAGCAGCATCACAAGAACAAGGCACAAAGACAAATGTCGTTTCATCAGTCTACTTGTCATAACAGTTCTCCTCCTATTGTAATTACATTCAGCTTAAATGATCGATCAGATAATTTAAGTCCTCTTGCATTGCATAGAAGCGGGTCTGCTCTGTCTCTTCCAAGCCAGAATCGGCAGGCAGTTCCTCAACATGCAGATAAACATTTCGCTGGGTTCCCGTGTCGTCCGTCAGGCTGCCGACAACCTCACTGCTGTCATCACCAATTAAAACCTTGAACAATTCATAGGTTTCTTCTCCGCTCTTGGTTTCAAAGGTAACCGCAATCGTGTTGCCGTTCTGCTCCTGGCAAATGGTAACATACTCCTGCCAACGATCCGGATAATGCAGATCACCGTAGTCCGTATGAACGACTACATCTTCTGGAATCGTATTTGCAGAAACATTATCATTCTGTTCTTCTTGCACTTTGTCATTGCCGCACCCGGCCAACAGGCCACACACGAATATGACGCACAAAAATACTGATATCCATTTTCGATATGTCATCCCTGCATTCCTTTGGCGTATTCGGATTTTGTTTTGTTTGCTTGTCACTTTGTCGTCTTGCATTCCTTGACCTCCGCAGTTTTATAATTACTAATTGCTTCCACGAAAATATCTCTTAGACATTCTTCATTAACTTCAGCGCTATGAAACTGTTCGGCCAATGATTGTGCGCATAGTGTATAATGACTGTACTCATTGGCTTCTTCGCATAAATGCCGTATTGCATTAGGAAGTTCTTCTGCTTTTTCGAGTATGTATGCAGCACGATAACGTCTCAAATAATCAATTGCTGCAATTTCAGATGGCCCATACGCAAGAATGCATGCTCCGCTTCGTAGGCTTTCTGCAATTTTTGTAGAAAGGGAATACTTAGTACGACAAATTGATTTGTTATCAAAGGCTTCAGTAAAGATAATAAACTTACTTGTCCCTAAGAGCCGCTCAACCTCTCGCTCAGAAATACATCCGCAATAAGTCAATCCATTTCCCTTGTTGATTTGTTGAAGAATTGTGGAATTCCGCTCACCGGAGTATACATTAATTGTCTCAAATCCAGTTATTGCGGCTGCCCTGAGCGCACGCCCCAGTTCAGTCAGCGGTACAATGCGATTGATTCCCAAATTCCCAACATAAACAACACCCGACCGGAAATCAGCAGGCAGCGAGTAATGGTTAATTGCACTTGAGATTCGGATCGTTTTTGTTGGAACTTGAAACAAGCGTGCATAATCTCTTTGCATCATGTCACTGATCGTAACAATAGTCCCGCCCCGATGAATGACCTTTCGGGCCAGCTTCACCAGCTGTTGGCATTGTATTCGACGAAAAAAAGGTCCATGATTCAGCGGCTCAATATAGAAATCATCTGCGCACCACATCACAATCGGAATGTGCAGGAAATCCGACAGCCAGATGGCGATACGATAGGGAAACGTATAGTCTCCGGCCGCTAAAAATATGACATTAGGGGCAAATGCCTGCACCCACTCCAAAAGCGCTTTGGTTTTCCATTTGCCGAATCTCCACATTGTGTCCCGCAAAAAATAGATGAATGATGTACGCCGTCTGGAAAACTGATATACCTTCGCCAGCCAGCCTGTGTCGGTTCTGCTCTGCACCGCCGATTCATCAATGTCTGATGCATCAAAGACCCTGAACTCTGTTTTTCGTGTAAACAGCGAATGCAGAATATTGCTGTCCGTCATTCTGAAATAGTGCAGACAGCATCTTCGAGTCGGAATCTCCTGATGGAAGTACAATTGTGCGAGATTATCTGGGGGGATTCCAGCCAACATATGCATCATTGTTTTCCCCATGTTTCCAGAAGAACTGAAAACATTGTGACTAACAACAAGTACTCGCGGTTCTACCATATTATCTCCTCGAAAATATCCGGAATCGCATTTATCGAATGCTTCTTGTAAGAACGTCGAACTGCATATTATGAAGTTCCGACAGATGCGCTTCATACGGGTGCTCCAGATCCAGAATGGCGACATGCTCTTTGCACTTTCTGTCCTCCGGATTTGGGAGCGCGTGGTAATCGCCGTACAGCTTCGTCAGCAGCTCGTCATAATAGGCAGATACCGGAAATACTCCATCCTCGAACTGCATCTCAACGGACTGCTCAATCCATGCCCGCGGGAATATATTTTTCTCGTATTTGCTCCCTGCGCCAAAAAATGTATGGACTAACTGCGATTTCTGATCTTTTTTTCGTATACAAATTGCCTTGAGCCCTTTGAGCGGGAACATGCGGCATACCTGCATGAATAGCTTCTTAATCACACTATTGGTTTCATACCCACGAGCATATAGGCTTTTTGCAATAATGATTTTTGATACACAAAACTGTATCTTCCGCATCAAAGTGCAATCAGAGAGGTTATCGCACGGGAAGATATCGACATACACGCCTTGGTGCGTCTTCAAATCCTTTGGATAATACTTCTCTATGCAGGTCGTATTGTTTCGCCGCAATTTGGAGTAGGGCATTGGCCAATGAGCGCTGTGTTCCTGCTGGGCAAAATATAAAGTCTCGTCAAAATCTTTGGCCGCTTCCTTGAAAAAACGCTCATACTCACTGCGAGACATTATAATATCCACATCATCATCCCATGGAATGAAGCCGTGATGTCTGACTGCTCCTAATGCCGTGCCTGCAAAAAGCTGATATGATATTCGGTGCCTTTTGCAGACGATATCAATATCTTTCAGCATTTCAAGCAGAAGTGTCTGATGAGCCGTCATTCCCGTATGTTGTTCCCGTACTCTCATATGTGCGCCCTTAGCTACGCAGAAAAGTTATATACATATACTTGCGCAGCCAGTTCGGTGACAGCGCAGAACTACTTCGGATAATGCAACTCTCAGCATACTGCCAAGCATTTATGAATCCTTGCTTCCACATGAAACGGAACAATTCTATTTGCGTTTTTGCGTAGTGCCACCCTGACCGGCGCTTGTACATATCTACTGTGGCTCTTACGAAAATGAGCGGCTCTTGAATATTGTATCCTTCATAGCCGACCATCAGCATTCGAATCCACAGATAATAGTCCTCCAGCCGGTAAAAGTGCTGATACGAACCTGCCGCCTCAACCGCCGATTTTTTGTACATTACGCATGCATGATTAAATGGGTTTCTTCTTTTAGCAAATTCTCTGATCGCTTCATTTCCTTCTGGCAGCATTCGCCTGCGATCCGCATCTTCTGGTGTTTCCGAAAACTCCAATATTGCGCCAGAACAGATGCTCACTTCCGGATGTTCGTTAAAAACTGCAACCTGCTTTTCACATCTGTCAAGGCACGCAATATCATCACTGTCCATACGCGCAACCAGTTCATTCCTGCAGTGCCTTATCCCTTCATTCAAAGCATTTCCCAAGCCCATGTTTTTTTCAAGCCGCACGACCGTTAAGGTCTCGCCCATCTGACGCTGCTTTTCAGCAATCACACCGTCCAATTCCGGGGTCAGTGGTCCATCACATACCAAAACGAAATCACTGGTCGGCAGGGTTTGAGTCTGCATGCTTTCAATTGCAAGTCTCAGCCATGTCGGATTTTCCTTGCTATAGACTGACATAAGGACGGAATATGCTCCATATTGCTCTGCGCTCATAAAGCGCCCCTTTCTGCTCCAATTATTTGCCTAGAAGCCTTCGGCATTTAGTCCAATCTTCGTACCGATCTCCTAGCATATGGATATCGCTTCCGAGGTACTTTACATATCCATTTTCAATCCATTCAAGATACCGTTTACGTTTCAGCGGCTTTGTCAGGCATTCTGCATTGAGCTGGAGCGGCACGCTCTCACAAATCAGTTTTTCAATATTCTCTGCAGGATACCGCTCTGCGTGAGCAAGGACAATTTGAATATCCGCCAGGTCACACAGAAAATACAGCGTGTCCCAGATCGACTCCGGCCACGCATAAAACGGCATTTCCAACAACAGCTCGTTTGTACCCTCACGGCACAGGCGGTTCAGGCCGTCCAACCGTTCCATGCCATCGCAGATCAGCACCTCTGCGCCGAGCTGAATCAGCGGAGCGTTTTCAGGCAGCTCACGGAGCAGCAGCCCTGCAGTTTTCTTCCTACGGCGCAGGAAGGATTCGACGGACTCCTTGTGCGGGTAAAAATGCGGCGTTGCACAGATCGTTTTCACGCCAGCAGAAGCTGCCATCTCCACCTGTTTCAACGAGGTCGCAAGGCCGTCGCTCCCATGGTCGCAGCCAGGAAGAATATGGGCATGGTAGTCAAGCGACAAGTCGAGCTTCATATTACCGCGCTTCATACGACTCAGAATAGGAATACTTATATCCGTATTTGCCCCCATATTTATATTTGTAAGCATACTTCACGGATTTCATATTCAGGTCGTTGAGCACCGTGCCACATAGGTTTCCGCCCGCACGGCGTACCGCATCGATGGCCTCGTTCAGCTCATCCTGCGTCGTATCGCCGGACTTGACTACGAGTACCACACCGTCCACATAGGTCGAAACAATTTGCGCGTCAGCGACCGTATTGATCGGCGGCGTGTCGATAATAATGTAGTCATAAACCTTTGCACTTTCTTCCACGAAGTGCTTCATGCGCTCTGATGAAAGCAATTCGGAGGGGTTCGGCGGGATGGTGCCAGTGCAAACGATCCAAAGCGGCAGATCTTTCACCTTGTCCAGTTCGAGCTTCGATATTTTTGCAAGAAAGTCGCACAGGCCGGTAGGCTTCTCCACCCTCCAAAGGCGGCGCTGTGTCGGCTTGCGCATATCCGCATCGATCAAGAGCACCTTTTTGCCCAACATTGCATAGCTAATGGCAATGTTGGCTGCTGTCAGGCTCTTGCCCTCAGAGGGCTTTGCGCTAGTGACGGCGAAGCTCGTACATGGGCGCTCCTTATCCGCCGTCATGCAGAACATCAAACTGGTGCGCAACTTTACATAGGCTTCCTTTATCGCAAATGGAGATTCATTGGTCAGCAGACGTTTCCTGCTTGTACGAACAGCTTCAATCGCTACCTTTCGGCTTTCTTTCTTTTTCGCCATAGAGCACTGCACCTCCCTCCGCCAGCTTCCAGCAGCCAGCATTCTCATTTGTCGCATGGATATCCGGTATCTGACCAAGGACAGTCACACCGGCGGACTTTTCAATGTCCTCCGGCAGGTAGATGGTCGTATCGGCCATCGTTCGCAGAATAATAGCAACTGAAGCCAGTATCACGCCAACCACAAATCCAATCGCGCTGTCAAATACGGTTTTGGGCGCAGATTTTTCCGTTGCCACCTCCGGTCGGTCCACGACCTCGACGCCGCCCGCCTTGGTAATACGAACGATTTCAGTAGGCGCAACTTTTGCAAAGGAATTGGCGATCTTACAGGCAAGCTCCGGATTGGTCGAGGTCGCTGCCACCTCCAGCAACTGTGTATCCGACACAACGGAGACATTCACCATGCGGCTAAGTTCCTTTCTCGACAATGAGGTTTCTGCTCTCAAATCACTCAGGACGGAATCCAAAACAGAATTGCTCGCCAGGATCTTTGAATAGGTCGTAGCAAGGCTCTCCGCCGCCTGGAGGTCGCTGTTATTGATCGTTCCCTGTGAAGAATTGTCCGCACTGTTATATACATAAAAACTCACTCGAGATTCATAGGTCGGCGTAACAAAAATTGTTACTACTGCATAAACGCCCGCAGCAACGACGACCCCCGCAAGGAGCAGCCAATGAATCTTTGCCAACAGGATCTTTGTAATATCCCATAGTGACAGTTCTGTGCCCCCCACGGAAGCATACGGTTTCTTACTTTCATTCATATTCTGGGATTGTCCTCCAAACGCATCTTTCTTTATCGGGCGCCCGCGCCGCACAAAACGACGCGGATCGTTTTTCCAATACACGCCAAATCCATCCAAATCGATCGCTTTTCTATATACTCCATATCGTAGATGATCTTTTCTTCCGGCTTCAGAGAATATCCGCCATTCACCTGAGCATGTCCAGTCAGGCCAGGAACAACCATTAACCGGTTGGAGAAACCGGGAATGTATTTTTCAAATTCTCCGTAGAAATAAGCACGCTCCGGCCGCGGGCCGACGAAACTCATGTCGCCGCGCAGGATGTTATAGAACTGAGGAAGCTCGTCCAGCCGGGTGCGTCTGAGAATTTGGCCAAAGCGAGTACATCTTGGATCCTGCTCATCTGCCCACTGCGGGCCGTTTTCCTCTGCGTCAAGACGCATTGACCTGAATTTATAGATCATAAACGGCTTCCCATGGAGGCCGAGCCGCTCCTGCTTAAAAATTGGGGAACCTGGCGAGTCCAAAGTGATAATCAATGCAATGATTATCATCGGGATTGCCAGAATCAGCAGGCCCAAGAAAGAACATACTATGTCAAAAGCACGCTTCGTTATCAGGTACAGCTTCTTTTGTTCCAATACAGGTTTTGCTATTTGAATGATCACATCGGCAGAGCGCTCCTCTGTCAAACAGCTGCTCGCTGTTGTTGTCACATATCTCACATCCCTACATTGATATCTGTATCTCTGCCCCCCATCGGTTCAGCACGAAGCCGTCCAGGGGCAAAGGCTCTACACAGATATTGAATTTGCAAATTGCTGTACAAAAATATCCATTCAAGGTGCGCAATTCAAGTAAGTACCGTCTCCGCCATAGCTGCACAAAAACGAACATCTTTTGTTAATGCAGATGTGTCAGCGGAGCTTTCGTGGAGTTTGCCACTCCACTACAAAAGCGAAGAAAAAGCCTTGCTATGCAAGGCTTTTCCCGTTTTTATGATATTCACTTACACTAGTTTTGACTGCGTAGATCATAGACCCACTACCTTCAATTTCTGCATATTATCCCGTTTCAGTTCCAGCGAAGCGTGCACATACCGGTCCAACGTGATCGTCACAGAGGCATGTCCTAATATTTCTGACAATGATTTAACTTCAAATCCGACCTCAACAGCTCGCGTTGCAAATGTGTGGCGCAGCGTATGAAAATGCACGCCCTCCAGACCGCATGCCTGCGTGTACTTTTCCAATCGATACTGCAATGTCCGCGGCTCCATGAACGCTTCCGTTCCGGTCAGAACATACGCAGCTGAACTTTGCGGTTTCATGCGCCTGCAAAGCCCGGTTGCGTATTCCGTCATAGGGATCGTTCGCACGGAGGTATCGCTTTTTGGCGGACCAATCACAATCCTTGTTCGAGCACCTTGCGATACGCTGGTATCATGCAGCCTTTGCAGGGTCTTTGCAATTCGGATAGCTTTATCGTTTGTAGAAACACTTTCCCACTGCAGTGCACAGAGTTCACCAATTCGTATGCCTGTACATAGCGCCAGCAAGATACCAAATCGGCACGAATCCAGATCCTCATGTAGATAGGCAACGAGGCGCGCCTGCTCTTCTCTGGACAAAACGCGCATCTCCTTCTTGCCAATCTTCGGATAGTTGATCTCCACCGCGGGAAATGAGCCTGCAAACTTCGAGGAAGCGAACTTCAAAATGCCATGCAGCACGACTAGAATATCATGCACCGTCTTCGGCGCCAGCTCATCTTCAAACTGTAACTCTTTGATAAAGTCATCCATCAGCTCTGTGGTAAATCCCAACGGGCAGCACTCGCCCAGCTTTGGCATGATGTGCTTATTGACCGCGGTGCTGTATTTAATATATGTCGATTCTTTCACCGTGCATTTCTTTGTATGCAGCCATTCCAAGCAATAGCTGGAGAACGGTTTTTGCGTTCTGGATGTCAGTAAGGGAACTCCATTTGCCAAAGCTGCTTTGCGCTTTGCGGCTTTCTCTTTGGCTTCCCGATATGTTTTCCCATAACAGTATCCATACTTGATTTTTCCGGATAGCTCACGACCCTTGATATACCGAGCCTCCCAGCGACCGTCCCGCCGTCTGAAGATATTCTCACCCTTTGCCATTTTGTAATTCCTCCTTGTGCAGTGATTATGTTGGGTGTGGATCTTATTTTAATTTCATCCAGACTGCTGGGATGACTGCGCTGAACTTTAAGTCAACGTAATTTTCCGCAAAAAATTAACGTAAGTTGACAAAAACACACTTTTTTCTTCCATTTCTTTGTCGATTCAATTGCATTTGAATATGCAATGTGCTATAATACGAAAGAATAACTATGTTTTGCGTTACACGTGGAGTGGCAAACTCCACGAAAATATAACTTCGGCTCAGTCCGTAAAATGGAGTACATTAGAAGCCCATTTGCTTTCTTCACCAAAAATCATCAGCGCATTTCGTCCTAATGATATGTTTCGCCTGCGTTATCCACGCATTTCCATTATAAAGAAATTAATTCCATATTTCAAGACTGAAATGAATTATTCATCCAGAAAGAGGCAGCACGAATTCAACGAATATACGTGAATCTAACGATTACTGCTACACTTGTGACAAAAAAGCCTACATAAAATGAAAATCCCGCTGCGAAATTTCTCCGTAGCGGGATCAATTTATATTATATGCCAAGACGGCCAAAAGTCTTATTTCAAACAGTTTCCAGGCACAGAAAAAGCCCACCGTAATTCTATCGAAATTACGGTGGACTTATGGTCCGAGTGACAGGGTTCGAACCTGCGGCCTGATGGTCCCAAACCACCCGCGCTACCAACTGCGCTACACCCGGATATGAAATTTCGCAATTTGCATAAAATAAAGTTTAACATATTCTTTAGAAATGCGCAACGGTTTTCTGCGTTGCAGTTTTCGGGCGCGTGTGGTATGCTCTAAACATCAAATCAGGACTTGTTATGACAGGAGCATCAACCTATGAGAATGCGAAAAAAGCCCAACCTCGTCCCGCGCATGGAGCGCTGCGCGGCCACGCTGATCACTGACCCCGAGGCGCTGCGCGGCCGCTGGCTGGAACAGTTCCCCGGCTATCAGGCGCTGCAGCTGGAGCTCGGCTGCGGCAAGGGCCGCTTCACGGCGGACACCGCGGCACAAAATCCGGACATCTTCCTCGCCGCGATTGAAAAAGTTCCGGACGCCATGGTCGTCGGCATGGAGCGCGTGACCGAGCGCGGGCTCGAAAATGTGCGCTTTCTCGACCGGGACGCAGCCAACCTGCTCGACATGTTCGCCCCCGGCGAGGTCTCACGCATCTACATCAACTTCCCCGACCCATGGAAAAAATCCCGCCAGCACAAGCGACGCCTGACCTATGCGGGCTTTCTGGCGCTGTATGCAAACGTGCTGCCGCTCGGCGGCGAGATCTGGTTCAAGACCGACAACGACCCGCTGTTCGCCTTCTCACTCGAGCAGTTCGAGCAGGAGGGCTGGGAGCTGCGCGAGGTCACGCACGACCTGCACGCCGACGGCCCTGTCGGCGTCATGACCGACTATGAGGCGAAATTCTACGATCAGGGCATCACGATCAACCGCTGCGTAGCGGTGAAAACGGAGGACACGAAATGCGACTTGTATCCTGGAACGTCAACGGGCTGCGCGCCTGTGTGACCAAGGGCTTTGCGGACACGTTCCGCGCGCTGGATGCGGACATTTTCTGCCTGCAGGAGACAAAGCTCCAGCCCGGGCAGATCGCGCTCGACCTGCCGGGTTACCATCAGTACTGGTGCAGCGCCGAAAAGAAGGGCTACTCCGGCACCGCCGTGTTCACGAAGGCCGAGCCGCTCGACGTGCAGTATAATCTCGGCCTGCCGCAGCACGATCTGGAGGGCCGCGTGATCACGGCCGAATACCCGGAATTCTATCTTGTGTGCGTCTACACGCCAAACGCCCAGGATGGCCTGCGCCGGCTGGAATACCGGATGAACTGGGACGATGCGTTCCGCGAATTCGTCTGCTCGCTCGACCGGCATAAGCCGGTCGTCATCTGCGGGGACATGAACGTCGCCGCAGCGGAGATCGACCTGAAAAACCCGAAGCGCAACGTCGGCAACCCCGGCTTCAGCCCCGAGGAGCGCGCGAAGTTTCAGGAGCTGCTGCACGCCGGCTTCACGGACACGTTCCGCGCCCTGCATCCGGACGAGACGGACGCCTACTCGTGGTGGAGCTACCGCTTCCACGCGCGGGAAAAGAACGCGGGCTGGCGCATCGACTATTTTATCGTTTCCCGGCGCATTGCAGACCGCATCCGCGCCGCCGAGATCCACAACGAGATCTTCGGCTCCGACCATTGCCCGGTGGAGCTGCAGATCGACCTGTAATATAAGGAGAAGCCAATGCTGAAAAATTATCTTCTGATCTTCCTTATCTCCATGGTGCCCATCATTG
>ENA-OPSW01000525-OPSW01000525.1-human-gut-metagenome-genome-assembly--contig:-NODE-525-length-32860-cov-6.211126_pt1 | contig 32860 bp, 30 predicted proteins | sample MGYA00241463_ERZ501918 | MGnify/ENA primary metagenome ERZ501918 (study PRJEB25962, sample SAMEA2042443) | human gut metagenome | biome: human gut; feature: human-associated habitat; material: faeces... | reverse complement strand
GAAATACTAAAATATTTCAATAAATTACGTGTGGGGTAGCATTTTCGTTCTACGACACGTAATTCCAGCTAGAAATGTTAGAATATTTCAATAAATTACGTGTGGGACAACATTTTTGTTCTACGACACGTAATTCCAACTGAAAATACTAGAATATTTCAATAAATTACGTGTGGGGTAGCGTTTTTGTTCTACGACACGTAATTCCACGCAAAAGAACAAATATTTCCCCACTACTACGACTAACACTCTACAAAGCTTCGCTTTGGTGAGCCAATCGTTCACTTCGATTCCGCTTCGCTTCATCTCAGTGAGCGTTTGACTCCCTAAAACCACAAAAGACGCACATGGCTGCAAGCAGCCTGTGCGTCTTGTTGTGGTTTTGTGAGTGTTAGTCGTTCATGTTACTGAGTTTTGCAGCCTGGTCAGCAGCAATGCAGTTGTCGATGATTTCTTCCAGGTGTCCATTTAAGATTTCATCTAATCTATGGGATGTGAATTTAATTCTGTGGTCTGTTACACGTCCCTGTGGGAAGTTGTATGTTCTGATTTTTTCTGATCTGTCCCCTGTACCAATCTGGCTTCTTCTTGCCTCTGATTCAGCATCCTGTTTCTTCTGACACTCTAATTCATATAATCTAGCTCTTAATACTTTAAGGGCTTTGTCTTTGTTTTTAAGCTGTGACTTTTCATCCTGACATGAAATTACTATTCCTGTTGGAATATGTGTAAGTCTTACGGCTGAGTCTGTTGTATTTACACACTGTCCACCATTTCCTGATGCACGGAATACATCGAAACGGCAATCATTCATATCAATTTCTACATCTACTTCTTCAGCTTCAGGCATTATAGCTACTGTTGCTGTTGATGTATGAATACGTCCGCCTGATTCTGTTACCGGGATTCTCTGTACCCTGTGAACTCCACTTTCATATTTTAATTTTGAATATGCACCCTGACCGTTAATCATAAATACTACTTCTTTAAAGCCACCTAATCCATTCTCGTTAACTGAAATCATTTCTGTTTTCCAGTGCTGTGTTTCAGCGTACATACAATACATTCTATATAATTCTGCTGCAAATAAAGCTGCTTCATCACCGCCGGCACCACCACGGATTTCGACTACAACGTTCTTGTCATCATTTTCATCCTTTGGAAGAAGTAAGATTTTTAATTTTTCTTCTAATTCAGTAATCTGCTCCTTTGCTTCATTCATTTCTTCCTTGGCAAGTTCTCTCATTTCTTCATCAGATTCTTCATCCAAAATCATGAGACTGTCTTCAACTGTCTGCTTAGCTTCTTTATAAGCTTTGTAAGCTTCAACTATTGGTGCAAGGTCGCTTTGTTCCTTCATCAATTTTCTAAAATTATTCTGATCACTGACTACGTTAGGATCATTTAACTGTTCCATTATTTCGTCATATCTCTCAAGTATTCCATCTAATTTATCAAACATTTCTATTCCTTTCCGGCTGTCACAACCCTGTCATTTCCGGACAGGTCTTTATAAACCTTTATATCCTTGTATCCATTTCCTTCTAATATTGCAGGAACCGTTTGTCCCTGATCATATCCTATTTCAAAGAATATTATGCCATTACTTCTGAGGTATTGTCTACCTTCCTTGGCAATTTTTTTATAAAATTTCAATCCGTCACAGTCTCCGTCCAAAGCCATCATAGGCTCATGGATTCTTACCTCATCCATTAAACTCTCGATTTCTTCGGTCTTAATATAAGGTGGATTTGACACTATAACATCATATTGCTTTTCTACATTTTCAAATAAATCTGACTGAAAAAAAGTAACATCTGCTTTATTTAAAGCATTGTTTTCCTTTGCCACAACTAGAGCTTTCTCGGAAAAATCAACTGCCGTTACTTTTGCATTCTCGCACAACCTGTCAATTGAGATTGCTATGCATCCTGAACCGGTACACATATCAAGAACATCAACATTGCCTTTAACCGACTTAATATATGTAATAGCATTCTCCACAAGTAATTCCGTATCCTGCCTTGGTATAAGCACATCTTCGTTAACCTTAAAATCAAGTCCCATAAACTCCTGACTTCCGGTTATGTGTTGCAAAGGGATTTTTGATGCCCTAATTCCAACCAATTCCATATATTTGTCAGCCCTCTCTTTTGGCACTGTCATCATAGGATCCATATAAAAACCCGTTCTGTTTATTTTAAAAACAAACTCTGCAAGAAGCCAACTGTCAACTGCAAAGTCAACTACTCCTGCCTCTTTTAGTTTTTCTTCAGCCTTTTTTATTATATCTCTTACTAATACTTCCAATTGTATCCTGAACCTTCTATTACCTGTTTATACTCCTTTGGCAAAGATGTTTCTTCCTTCTTCTCCACCTCAATGCCACTCTCTTTTAAGTATTCTTTCCAATCAAAAACCGCCTCAACAGCTTTAATTGCAACTTCAATCATATCATCTGTAGGCTCTTTTGTAGTAATCTTCTGCATCCACAATCCCGGCTTGCTTAAAAGGTTAATAAATTTGTTTTCAGACTTTCCGGCCAATCTAATGAACTCATAAGAAATTCCTGCTATAACCGGCACCAAAAGCAGTCTGATAACATATCTTAACCAAACAATATCTGTTCTGATAAGTACAAAAAAAATTATACTTATCACCATTACAATGAGAAGAAAACTTGTTCCACATCTCTTATGAAATCTTGAGCTTGAAGCAACATTTTCAACTGTAAGTACCTTGCCGGTTTCAATACAATTAATGCACTTGTGCTCTGCTCCGTGGTACATAAATGTTCTCTGTATATCCTTCATAAGTGATATTAACAAAAGATATCCAATAAAAATAATAATCTTAACAATTCCTTCAATTACCGGAACGTGACTTTGGGTAACTCCCGGAACATATTTTTCAATAACATCGGCAATAAATAATGGTAAAATCATAAAAAGTGCAACTGCAATAACAATTGAAAGACACACTGTAAATCCCATAACTATTTTTTCGGCTTTTTCTCCAAACTTATTAAGTAGCCACTTTTCAAACTTGCCCGGTTCCTCTTCCTGCTCATCTTCATCTTCAAAAAAACTTGCTGAATAAGTAAGAGTCTTAATTCCGATAACCATTGAATCTATGAAACTAAAAATTCCTCTTATAAAAGGAAGTGTTGTAATCTTGTACTTCTTAGCTATGCCCCCACATTCCTGAATATCTACATCTATGGACTTATCCGGTTTTCTTACGGCAACTGCATATTTATCCTTATTACGCATCATAATGCCTTCTATTACGGCCTGACCGCCTATGCCTGATGAGCCTAATCTTTCTTTATTTTCCATATATATACCTTATTTTTCTTAAAAGAAAAACCCTTTATGAAGATAAGAAAATAGGTTGAGAATTTCTTCTCAACCTGTTATCCTTAAAATTATTTGATACCATATTTCTTGTTGAACTTATCAATTCTACCACGAGCTGAAATAGCTTTCTGCTGTCCTGTGTAGAATGGATGACATGCTGAACAAATTTCAACATGAAGTTCTGGCTTTGTTGAACCTGTTACGAATGTGTTACCACAGTTACATGTAACGGTTGCCTGCTGGTAATCTGGATGGATTCCTTTTCTCATTACATTCACCTCTTCTAAAATTTTGCTAATTGGCAACGCCAATCCGTTTGCTTTTGATTCTGCTGTCGAATCTCCCGAACTTGGTTCAACAACTCAATAGCCTTGCTATTATAACATAGTCATATTAGTATGTCAATAATATGAAAGTTATTTTTATACTATTTATTTATGCATTTAATAACACACACTTATTCGATATTTATTTTATAACACAATTTTTTAAATCTTCTTAACAAATTTCTGTTATCATTCAAATAAGCTTACTGCTATCTTGAATGAGCTGACCTTATTCTGGCAATTTTGCTTATAAATTCTTTATTGTCTTTTGTTCTTGCAAAAAGATTAAGCACCTGTTCAACTGCATCATCTTTTCTTAAACCGTTAATTTCTTTTCTTATAATATAAGCTGCACCCATTTCATCTGAATCAAGAAGTAAATCTTCTCTTCTTGTACCTGACTTTGTAATGTCAATTGCAGGGAAAATACGTTTTTCAGATAATTTTCTGTCTAAAACAAGTTCCATATTACCTGTTCCCTTAAATTCTTCATATACAACATCGTCCATCTTGCTTCCTGTTTCAACAAGTGCTGTGGCAAGAATTGTAAGACTTCCGCCTTCACGCATATTTCTTGCAGCGCCGAAAAATCTCTTAGGCATGTGAAGTGCTGCCGGATCAAGACCACCTGACAAAGTTCTCCCACTTGGTGGAACTGTCATATTGTAAGCTCTTGCAAGTCTTGTAATACTGTCAAGAAGGATAATAACGTCTTTTCCGTGTTCAACTAATCTCTTAGCTCTCTCAATTACCATTTCAGATACACGCTTATGATGTTCAGGCAACTCATCAAATGTTGAATAAATGACTTCCACATTATCTCCTGTTATTGCCTCTTTAATATCTGTTACTTCTTCAGGTCTTTCATCTATTAAAAGAATAATCATTTCCATTTCAGGATTATTCTTAAGAACCGCTCTTGCAGTCTCCTTTAACAAAGTAGTTTTACCTGCTTTTGGTGGTGAAACAATCATTCCACGCTGTCCCTTTCCAATCGGGCTTACCAAATCAACTACTCTCATTGCTGTGCTATGTCCGTCTGTTTCAAGATGTAATCTTTCATTAGGGAATATCGGTGTTAAGTCCTCAAAATTAGGTCGGCTCATTACTTTGTCAAGAGACTCACCATTAACCTGCTGCAAATAATACAAAGCACCAAACTTTTCAGTTTCTCTTTTTTCCCTTACCTGACCCGTTACAAAATCACCTGTTTTCAAGTGAAATCTTTTAATCTGTGATGGTGCAACATAAACATCATCATCTCCCGGAAGGTAATTGTCACATCTAATAAAACCAAAACCATCAGGCATTACTTCAAGAATACCCGTCTTAACAGGACCGTTTTCGTCAGGAACAATCTGCTTGTGCTCCCTTACACGTCTATGTTCTCTTCTTCCACCTTCTGATTCTTCTCTTTCATATCTGAAATCCTGATTTTCTCTTTCTGTATATTCTGTTCTTTCTCTTGCGTCCTCAATTCTTTCTTTTGCATTATCTGCACTTTCTTTCGAACGCTCTGAACCGTCTTTTTCATACTCTGTGCTTTCTTTAATTGTATCTCCGGCTATACTTGTTTCCTTTGTTCTTACAGTCTTTCTTCTTGTACGACGTGTTTTCTCAACTGTTTCATCTTTTGAAATTTCTTTTTTAGATACTTTTATTGCTTCTTCACCGGATTTTTCCACGCTATTAGATTCTGCATCTTTTCGTTCAGCAGTTTCAATAATCATATCAATTAACTGTTGCTTTCTAAGTGTAGTTACACTTTTAATTCCGTTTGCTTTTGCTATTTCCCTTAATTCACTTACAGGTAACGCACTTAATCTTTCTCTCATAATTTTCCTTTCAAATTTTAAACATAAGCCATTTCGTCATCTATATCTTAAATATTAAATAATATTGTTTCACAATTGTTATAAAATCTTATAGTTTCTGTAATTCTTTGTTGTATAACTTATTTATATCATCAATATTCTGGGATTTTTAGGGAGAATTCCCTTTCGAATCAGTTCTTATATCTTAACACACTTACAAAAAAAAGGATAGTGTTAATTTTCAAAATATGTTATGCTTATACGTGGACATATTGTACTAATTGGCATTGCACTTTATATATTGCTAATTAGTATTGTACGCAGACATATTATACTAATAGTTATTTTAGTATTATGTGCAGACATATAGTATTTGGAGGTTTATTATGACAACAGACGAAAAAGCATTAAAGTTGCATGCTGATTTAAAAGGAAAATTAAGCACAGAAGCAAAATACCACGTTAAAACCCGTGAAGATTTATCATTAGCATATACTCCCGGTGTTGCAAAACCTTGTGTTGAAATTGCAAACAATCCTGAAGATGTTTACAAGTACACATGGAAAGGCAATACAGTTGCAGTTGTTTCAGACGGAAGCGCCGTTCTCGGTCTTGGAAATATCGGGGCAAAAGCTGCAATGCCTGTTATGGAAGGTAAAGCTGTTCTTTTTAAAGAATTTGGAAACGTTAACGCTGTTCCTATTTGTTTGGATACTCAGGATCCTGATGAAATAGTTGATACTGTTGTAAGAATATCTCCCGGATTTGGCGGAATTAATCTTGAAGATATTTCTGCTCCAAGATGTTTCGAAATCGAAAACAGACTTAAAGAGATTCTTGACATTCCTGTATTCCACGATGACCAGCATGGTACTGCAATCGTTGTTCTTGCAGGAATCATTAACGCTCTTAAAGTTGTTGGCAAAGAAAAAGAAAATTGTAAGGTTGTAGTTAATGGTGACGGTTCTGCCGGCATTGCCATTGCAAAATTACTTCTTAAATATGGATTTAAAGATGTTACTATTTGTGGTCTTTACGGAATCCTTTCAAAAGATATTAAAGACCTTAACTGGGCACAGAAGGAAATGGCTGAAGTTACAAACCTTTCAGGTCAAAACGGTGTTTTGGCTGACGCAATGAAAAGTGCTGATATTTTCATTGGTGTTTCTGCTCCTAACATTGTTTCAGAAGAAATGGTTGCTTCAATGAACAAAGATGCAATCCTTTTCGCCATGGCTAATCCAACTCCTGAAATTATGCCTGACCTTGCTAAGAAAGCCGGTGCAAGAGTTGTTGGTACAGGACGTTCTGATTTTCCTAACCAGGTTAACAACGTAGTAGCCTTCCCCGGAATCTTCAAAGGTGCATTAGAAGGTCGTGCAAAACAGATTACAGAAGAAATGAAACTTGCTGCTGCACACGCAATTGCTTCTTTAGTTCCTGACAGCGAACTTAACGAAGACAATATCCTTCCTGAAGCATTCAACCCTGATGTTGCAGATGTTGTAAGCAAGGCTGTAAAAGATAACATCAAGTGAGATTAAAGTGTCAGATTGTGGGAGTGCGAAGCACGTAACAATCCGAGTAATTAAGTTAATACTATTCAATAATATTCAGTTTCTATTAAACTTAGAATTTATGTATAAAAAAAACTGTGCTTTGGCGATATTTCCCATATTTGGAATTATTGTTTCGCACAGTTTTTTATTCTTATTGCTGTTCCGGTAGTCATTACGTGTCATATCGCCAAAATACTATCTCACACGTAATTTTTTGAATTATTCTTCTATTTTCGCTACCGATTACGTGTCATATAGCCGAAATGCTATCTCACACGTAATTTTTTGAATTATTCTTCTATTTTCGCTACCGATTACGTGTCGTATAACCGAAATGCTATACCACACGTAATTTATTGAAACTTATCTTGTACTTTCGGCTGAATTTACGTGTCGTATAACCGAAACGCTATCTCACACGTAACTTCTTGAAGCCATTACGGATTATACGGTATTTCACTCTCCAGAATCCGTAATATCTTCCAAAATAACCAGCTTTATTCTATGAATTACGGAACGTGCAACTTTTTCATTCCCACATTCCGTAATCATTACAAAATAAACAATTATACTCATCCCCGAAGCACCTTTGCCCGAAGCAAATAGTATACCTGACCCAAAGCATGAACGCTCCCATATTTTTTACTCAGAGCAAAAAATCTCAAAACTTTCTCCCCTATCCAAAGCACTATATAAAAAGAACTGTGCTTTAGCAATCTTTCCTATATGAAATCATTGCCTCGCACAGTTCTTTTTATATATCACGTATTCTTTTTAATTAGTTAACTTATCAATTACATACTGATAAATTTCCTGGCTACAGTCCTTGTCCTCCCATGTGGCACACATCTTTGATGCTGTTTCTTTGTCAGGTGTTGCTATGTTTACTTCAATAAGGGTGCTGTCCCCTTCTTTAACCTGACAGTGAACCACATAGTCGCCGTTAGATGCTCTGTAATAATCCGACACTGTTCCCACTTCATTTCTAAGCTCGTACTTATTATTCATAAGGAACATATCCACGTCATCCACTATTGGATTAGGAATCTTGTTCTCGAAGAATTTAAGACTTTCTCTTCCTTCTGAAGTTAAATGATAATATGAAGTATTTCTATTAACATTTAAGAAAACAAATCCATCCTCTATTAACTCACTTAACGATTTTTGAACAGTAAAGTAATTAGTGTATTCGTTTTCTAAGAAAAACTGTGAAATCTGAGAGTTAGTAAGTGGAAATTCAACTTTATTTAACATATGCATAATTATTAATTTGTATAATGTTTCAGCTTCAAGTGCCATTTTTATTCCTCCACTATTTCTTCTATAAGATCTAGTATTTCATCTTTTCCCTGTTTAGTCAATGCTGAAAATGTAAGTACTTTAGTTCCCGGTACAACATTTAATTCCGTCTTAATCATTTTTATGTGCTTCTGCAACTGGCTTCTCTTAATCTTGTCAGCTTTTGTGGCAATAATAATAGGTTCATAACCATTTGCCAAAATCCACTGATACATATTTACATCGTTAGCTGATGGCTCGTGTCTAATGTCAATTAGTAAGAAAACAGCTTTCAAAACCTGAGATTCGTGAAGATATCTTTCAATCATTTTTCCCCACTGTTCCTTAACTTTTAAAGACACATTTGCGTATCCGTATCCCGGCAAATCCACAAAATATAATTCTTTATTTACATTATAAAAATTTATAGTCTGAGTCTTTCCCGGCTGTGATGACGTTCTTGCCAATGCCTTTCTGTTCACTAATCCGTTAATTAATGATGACTTTCCAACATTAGATTTTCCTGCAAAAGCTATTTCACATAGTTGATTATCCGGTAATTTACTTGTAATACCACAGACTGTTTCAAGTTCTACATTTTTTATTATCATTTTTGCTCCTGTTCTACCAGTGCATTTTCAAGCACCTGTTCCATTTTTTCTACAAAAACTATTTCTAATCCATCAGTAATCTCTTTTGATATTTCTTCCACATCAGGCTTATTCTTTTTAGGGACCAAAACCATCTTTATGCCTGCATTCTTAGCTGCCAAAAGTTTCTCTTTTAATCCTCCAATCGGCATAACATTACCACGAAGATTAATTTCACCTGTCATTGCCACTGAGCATTTTACAGGTATCTTTGCCACAGCTGAAAGAATTGCCGTTGCCATAGTAATGCCCGCCGATGGTCCATCCTTTGGTACCGCTCCTTCAGGTACATGGATATGAATATCATTTTCTTCAAAAAATTTCTTGTCTACACCGTAGTCTGCAACAATACTTCTTACAAAGCTTAATGCAATATGGGCCGATTCCTTCATTACGTCACCTAACTGACCTGTTAACTTAAGAACACCTTTACCCGGCATTGTATTAACTTCAATCTGAAGAGTTGTTCCGCCAACTGCAGTCCATGCCAAACCTCTTACGATTCCAATATCGTCCTTCTCATTTGCCATATCAGCTTCATACTTTTTACGACCAAGGTATTTTTCAATATTCTTTGATGTAACCTTTAAATGTTTCTTTTCTTTCTGAACTATATTTCTTGCTGCCTTACGACAAATCTCTGAAATCTCTCTTTCAAGTTGTCTTACTCCGGCTTCTCTTGTATAATTCTGAATTACTGTCTTAATTGCTTCATCAGTAATATTTAACTGACTTTTCTTAAGACCGTTTTTCGCATATTCCTTAGCTATTAAATGTTCCTTTGCAATATGGAATTTCTCGTTTTCAGTATATCCCTCAATTGGAATAATTTCCATTCTGTCAAGCAAAGGTCCCGGAATTGTATTAATATCATTTGCCGTAGCAATAAAAAGAACCTTTGACAAATCAATTGGTACTTCTATGTAATTATCCCTAAACTTGTAATTCTGCTCAGAATCCATTACTTCAAGCAATGCTGAAGAAGGATCACCGTGAACGCCTCTTCCAAGCTTATCTATTTCATCAAATAACATTAAAGGATTATTTGTTCCTGCCTGCTTAAGACCTGTTGCAATTCTTCCCGGCATGGCACCAACATAAGTCTTTCTGTGACCTCTGATTTCTGATTCATCATCCACCCCACCAAGACTTATTCTTACATATTTCTTATTTAACGCCTCTGCAACTGATTTTGCAATAGATGTTTTACCTGTACCCGGAGGTCCGATTAAACAAATAATCGGACTGTCACCCTTTGCACCTGTCAAAACCCTAACTGCCAAAAATTCCAAAATTCTATCCTTAACCTTTTTAAGTCCATAATGGTCTCTGTCAAGAATATCCTGAGCATTCTGCAAGTCCGGATTTTCCTCAGTTGTATTGTTCCAAGGCATTTCAAGCATTGTGTCAATGTAAGTTCTTAACACATTAGCCTCTGCCGCATTTCCCATTGTGCCTTTATATCTTGAAAGTTCCTTTAAAAGCTGTTCCTTTACTTCTTTGTCAGCATTTAAACTATGTATTTTCTCTTCAAGCTCCTCGGCTTCTGACATAAAATCGTCACCAAGTTCCTCTCTGATAACCTGCATCTGTTCTCTCAAAATATGTTCACGCTGGTTCTTGTCAAGTCGCTGTTTAACCTTATCAATAATTCCTGTTCTAATAAGAGCAATCTCATTTTCTTCCTTAAGGAAAGAAATAATCGTTCCAAACTGGCTTACAACATCATCTTCTTCCAAAAATGTCTGCTTAAGCTGGTACTTTACTCTAACTCTCATAAGAAGCTGTCTCATTAAGTTCTTAAGACTGCTCATATGCATTAAACTTCTTAGTGCATTTGCACTTAATTCGTGAGTTATATCATTATAATCTCTTATTGTGTCCTTAAGTTCTCTGACAAAGGCCTCTTCTTCGATTTCTGACAAGTTGTTTTCTTTCTCTTCAAGTAAATCAATTTTTCCCTGAAAATAGCCCTCTTCAAAATTAAATGCCAAAATCTGACCTTTTGATTTGGCTTCTACCATTACTCTTACAATATTGTCCGGAAGCTTATTTAACTGCTTAATTACAACAACTGTACCAATATTATATATGCCGTCAAAACCCGGTGTTTCTTCCACCGGGTTTTTTTGTGTAACAACAAATAAGTTCTTTCCAGCCAACATGGCAGTTTCAGCTGCCTTAATTGATGACTTTCTGCTAATGTCAAAATGAACGGTAGTTCCCGGTAATACTGTCAATCCACGAAGTGGTATTACAGGAAGTTTTAATATATTTTCTGACATGTATACTCCTTAATTATGCTGTCTTGTCTTTATTTTTCTTAGCTTTCTTCTTGCCAATTACTGAATTATATACTAATTCAGGATCTGCAAGTCCGTTAATAACATCTTCATTAACAATACATTCCTTAATTGTTTCATCTGAAGGTGTTTCGTACATAATATCCATAACTGCATTTTCAAGTATGGCTCTAAGACCTCTGGCACCTGTTTTTCTTTCTACTGCTTTCTTTGCAATAGTATTAATTGCCTCGTCTGTAAACTTAAGTTCCACACCATCTAATTCAAACAACTTCTTGTACTGTTTAATTAATGCATTCTTTGGCTCTGTTAAAATTCTTTCCAATGCTTTTTCATCAAGGAAATCAAGTGAAACAGTTACAGGAACTCTACCTATAAATTCAGGAATCAAACCAAACTTAGTAAGATCCTCAGGCATAACCTGTTTAAATAATTCATCTTCACTCTTGTCTGTTTTCTCTATAATCTGAGAATTAAATCCAATTGAGCCCTTATCCAATCTACGTTCAATAATCTTTCCAAGACCATCAAAAGCACCGCCGCATATAAACAAAATATTAGTTGTATCAATAGGAATAAGTTCCTGCTGAGGATGTTTTCTTCCTCCCTGAGGTGGAACACTTGCCTCTGTTCCTTCTAATATTTTAAGTAATGCCTGCTGTACGCCTTCACCTGAAACGTCTCTTGTAATAGACACATTCTCAGATTTCTTAGTAATCTTGTCAATTTCATCAATATAAATAATTCCATGCTGCGCTCTTTCAATATCATAGTCAGCAGCCTGAATAAGTTTTAACAAAATGTTTTCAACGTCTTCACCTACATATCCTGCCTCTGTTAATGTTGTAGCATCCGCAATTGCAAAAGGTACATTTAAGATTTTTGCCAATGTCTGTGCAAGATAAGTCTTGCCTGAACCTGTAGGTCCTAATAACAAAATATTAGATTTCTGTAATTCAACATCTAAATCTTTTCCTGCCAAAACTCTCTTATAATGATTATACACTGCTACCGAAAGTACCTTCTTTGCAGCATCCTGACCAATAACATACTGATCCAAAAACTCTTTAATTTCCTTTGGCTTAAGTAAATTAATCTCTTCCTCTGCTACATTGTTTCTGTCGCCATAAACTTCTTCTTCAATAATTCCTGCGCATATTTCAACACACTCATCACAAATAAAAGCTCCGTCAGGACCGGCAATCAGTCTTCTTACCTGGTCTTCTGTCTTTCCACAAAAAGAACAGCTAAACTTTTCTTTATTAATATTTGCCATAAATACCCCTTAACTTTTTATATAAAATTATTTAATAAAAAACATTTCTTTGATTTTTATTAAATAAAAGGACAATAAGACACCACAAATGCGGTGCCTTATCTTCCGGAAAATTATTTTATCTGTCCTTAATTACTTCGTCAATTAATCCATATTCCTTTGCTTCATCTGCTGATAACCAGTTATCTCTGTCAGTGTCTTTTTCTACTTCCTCAACCGGTTTTCCTGCATTATCTGCAAGAATCTGATTTAATTTCTTCTTTGTCTTTAAGATGTGCTCTGCTGCAATCTGAATTTCAGTTGCCTGTCCCTGAGCGCCACCTAATGGCTGATGAATCATAACTTCTGCATTAGGTAATGCGTATCTTTTTCCTTTTGCACCGCTTGATAAAAGGAATGCACCCATGCTGGCAGCCATTCCGATACAAGTTGTTGACACATCACACTTTACATAGTTCATTGTATCATAAATTGCCATACCTGCTGTAACTGATCCTCCAGGGCTGTTGATATACATATGTATATCCTTTCCCGGATCCTCAGATTCAAGGAATAACAACTGTGCTACAACTGTACTTGCAACTGCATCATTAATCTCTTCACCTAAAAATATAATTCTGTCTTTTAATAATCTTGAATAAATGTCGTATGAACGTTCTCCTCTTGAATTCTGTTCAATGACATAAGGTACTAATGCCATATTCAATACCTCCTAATATAACTTAAAACTATTTTGCTTTAGAAGTTACAAACTTAGCAGCCTTTTTTAAGCAAATGTCATTTCTAAGGTTCTTCTTATCATCGTCTGACAATAACTCTGCAACCTTTTCTTTTTCCATCTGATATCTTGTAGCCATATCTTCTAATTCTTTTTCGAATTCTTCATCTGTAGCTTCAATCTTTTCAGCCTTAACTACTTCTTCAAGAACTAAGCTTGATTCGATTCTAGCCTTAGCCTGTGGCTTAACCTGTTCTAATAACTGTTCTACAGTTGAACCTGTAAACTGCATATACTGGTCAAATGAAATACCCTGCATAGCAATGTTCTGAGCAAATTCTTCAACCATCTGCTGAGCCTGTGCTTCGATCATCTTTTCAGGAATGTCCATTTCTGAATTCTTAACGATTTCTTCGATTACTTTGCTTTCTTTTTCTGCTGCTGCAGCTTCCTTCTTCTTAGCTACAAGATCTTTCTTAATGTCAGCCTTGTATTCAGCTAATGTATCAAATTCTGAAACTTCCTGAGCAAATTCATCATCTACCTTTGGATATTCCTTAACTTTGATTTCCTTAATTGTTACTTTGAACATTGCTGGCTTTCCTGCAAGTTCTTTTGCCTGGTATTCTTCAGGGAATGTAACGTTAACTTCAACTTCTTCTCCAACCTTCTTACCAACAAGCTGGTCTTCAAATGTATCAATAAATGAATGTGATCCAATTGTTAATGGATAATCTTCTCCCTTTCCACCTTCAAATGCAACACCATCTACGAAACCTTCGAAATCGATAGTTGCCTGATCTCCTTCTTCAATAGCCTTATCATCTGCTGCTACAAGTCTTGCATTCTGTTCTTTAATCTTATCAAGTTCTGCGTTAACTTCTTTAGCTGTTACTTTTGTATCTGCCTTTTCAACCTTGATTCCTTTATATTCGCCAAGCTTAACTTCAGGCTTTAATGTTACTTCTGCTTCAAAAACAAATGGTTTGCCTTTTTCAATCTGTGTAACACTGATTTCAGGACGAGCAACGATTTCTAATTCACTTTCAGCTGCTGCATTAGCATAAGCTTCCGGAATTAAGTCATTTGCTGCTTCTTCGTAAAATACGCCTGCACCATACATCTTTTCGATCATAGCATAAGGAACTTTACCTTTTCTGAATCCAGGAACATTAAATTTGTTCTTGTTCTTCTGGTAAGCTTTCTGAATAGCCTTATCTAATTCTTCAGCTGGTACTTCAATTGTAAGCTTTGCTGTGTTATTTTCTAACTTTTCTACCTGTAAACTCATTCTAATATTTCCTCCTTAATATACAAACGGGTCTGAGTTAAGCCCATTTAATTCACTCTGCTTTGTACGTCAGGGCATAGTACCCCCTATGACGCAGTAAATAATTATAACACGAATAATTTATATTGTCACTATTTTTCTTAAAACTATTTCACTCCATCATATTGTATAGCCTTTGCGACTTCACCTGCTGTTTCTTCATCAACTAAATAACTAATAATTTCAAGTCCCATTTCAAGGGCAACGCCAAGTCCTTTACCTGTTATGAAATTGCCATCTCTTACTACTCCACCGCCATAGTTATTACATTCCATCTGATCCTCAAAAGAAGGATAGCTTGTAGCATTCTTATCTTTAAGCAAACCTAAATTACTAAAAACTGTAGGTGCCGCACAAATAGCTGCAAGTAATTTTCCCTGATTGTTATATTCTACTATCTCATCAGCAAGCTTTTCACATGCTCCTAAATTAGTAGTTCCAGGCATCCCACCTGGAAGGAAAATGCAATCTCCACTACTAAAGTCTATTTCATTAATATTTTTGTCAGCATACAATTTAATATTATGTGAGCTTTTCACCAGTAACTCATCCTTAATTGAAACTGTAACCATATTCAGCTTCTTAGTTCTTCTTAAAAGGTCAATTACCATTAAAGCTTCCACTTCTTCCATTCCATCTGCAAGAAACGCATAAACTGTCTTCATTTTTTGCCTCCTTATACAATTACAAAACTAATGATAATTATAACATAGGTCCATATTATGTCCAAGTTGTAAAAATTTTTTTATTTATTTATAAGTTGTATGTTGCAATCACAGTAAAACCACTCTAAAATGATTATTATAGTAACTGAATAAACTTTTTTAGATAATAAAAACTATTATCTGCTATTTAAGAAAGGACTGATTATCTTATGGAAATTGAAAGAAAATACATTCCAAAGACTCTGCCTGAAAACCTTGCCCAATACAAGCATCACAAGATTGAACAGGCATACCTTAACACCGCTCCTGTCGTTCGAATCAGGAAGCAAGATAATGAATACTTTCTCACATACAAAGGTGGGGGAATGATGGCACGGGAAGAATACAATTTGCCATTAAACGAAAAAAGTTACAATCATCTTTTAACAAAAGCTGACGGAAACATCATTACAAAAACACGATATTATATTCCAATTCACAATGGCCTTACCGCTGAACTTGACATTTTCGAAGGTAAGTTTACAAATATGACTCTTGTGGAAGTTGAGTTTTCCTCAATTGATGAAGCCAATAGCTTTAATCCGCCTGAATGGTTTGGAAAAGATGTTACACATGACGGACGTTTTCATAACAGTTATCTAAGCCAGATTGACTGCTGCCTTGGAAAGTAAATTATTATGCAAAATCAATAAAGGCTATTAAAAGTTAAACGAACTTTTAATAGCCTAAAAAAGTACTTGATTTTATATTGGTCTTTTGGTAATATATGACGGTAGCGTTTTCGAGACGCCCACGCGGGTGTGGCGGAATTGGCAGACGCGCTAGATTTAGGTTCTAGTGTCCCCGACGTGCAGGTTCAAGTCCTGTCACCCGCAGTATTAGGTTAGGTGCTGAACCCTTTTAAAATAAGGGATTCGGCACTTTTTTGTTTTCAAATTTGCTCTGAATTTTGAGAACATTTGAGAACAGTTTGAGAACAAACTCAACTATTCTACTGTGCAAGAGCCTTTTCCATTTCAGTTTCTGTTAAATCTTCGGATTTTCTGTTGAATACATAATTACCATAAGTGGTTCGTTCATCTGCATGACCGACCTGTGCACGAATATAATTGATATTGATGTTGTCGCAATCTATTAACGTTGATACATAGGTCTTACGGATTTTATGCATTCCTTTTTCTGAAATATTGATATGATTACAATATTTTCTTATCCGACTATCCAAAGCTGGTGCATGGATTCTCTTATTATCGTTTAAAAAGATGTATTCAGAATTACTGTAACCTTTTTTCTCATTGGATTCCCATATCATTTTTAATATCTTTCTTGCAGTAGTGGTTAAATAGATATTACGATTGCCCACGTCAGATTTGGTTCGTTCAATAATATTCCTAGCAGGGTTTCCCCAAGTACCATCTGGTAATCTGTTATACTGTATAGATTCCATCCTTTGGACATGAATACAATTATTTTGTTCTTCGTTAATATCCGACCATTTTAGTCCTACAATTTCGCTGATACGCATTCCTGTTTGAAATGCAAAGGGAATGGCTAAACAACTTGTAGCAGATGTTTTTTGGAAGTCATTGTAAGCCTCATCTTCAATTTTTTTCTGCTCATCCTCTAAAAATACCTGTGTATAATCTGGTTTCTTTTTGGGACGTCTAAATAATTTAGAATCGACATGAACTTTTTCAAAAGGACTTTGTAAAATGATATTACGGTCTACAGCATATTCTAATGCCTGTCGCATAATAATAGTGGTATTGTAATACTTTTTCTTTGTCATATTATTTTCTTTGACAAGAGTATGCGACCACACATCTAATGTGTACTTATCCAACTTTTTGATTGGAATATCAATAATTGGATTGTCGAGATAGAACTTTTTCCATAACTCATCTATCGTTTTGATATAAGCAGTAGAATCTGTATGTAAAGATTTGAAATCAAGCCATTCTGTATAGATTAATCGTAAAGTGATGTCTTTTTCCTGCTCTTTCTTATAAAACGATATAAGGGCATTTTCAAGTCCTTCTCTAGTTGCTTTTACAATTTTTTTTCGTTTCGATGGAGCATTTTCTTCATCTGGAATAATATAAGTTGAATAACGTCCATCTTTATTTCTTGTAATAGCATATGGGTGTTGTTGTAATATTTTTTTATTCTTCATAGATTCAATATTTTCCAACACTTCATCTATGCTACCAAGTTTAGCGTATGAAATAACTTCTTGCAAGAGATTTGTGACTTCTAAATCACTTAAATCAATAGAGATATTTGTATCATTCATTATTAGTTTATAAATTAGAACAATACACTTTTATTATTTCGGTTTTTTTGGCTTTTCGGCTATTTCGGTATTTCGGTATTTCGGTTTTTCGGGTTTTTATGTAGTATCTAATTATGCTCCTTTCCTAAATTTTTAGAAAAGATAGAACACCATTAGAAAGTAATGGTATTCTATCCTTAATGATTGGCTTTATGCTTTCGTGCAAACAATATACTCCTCGATATTTATATTATTGAACCTCTTCTTCATAATCATCTTTTATTCTGTAACGGTCTATCAGAGCCTTTACCTCGTAAAAAGTGTTTCCAATATAAGAGGAATCTTCTACACGTTCATAATCATGGCATTCCAAATAGCCAAAACCAAGTCCCATTCTATCTATATTAACTGTTACAGCCAACCATTCAGAAACTACATCTCCACAACATTCGCATGGTTCGTGTAGACCTAACAAATCAATACCGAAAATGTGTGTTCCGTCTTCTCTATGAAAATGGCTGATAACATTTAATTCTAAAAAATCTGAATCCTCTAATAAGTTAAAAACAAACATCCCCCACAGTTTATCTCTGACAGAATCCATACTTTCAAGGAATGGTAACTCATAAGGTATTTCTAGCTCACACATCAATTCTTCCAGTGACAGATATGTGTACCTTTCCATAAACTCTTTTTCCTTCTGTTCCAATAACTCTGAACCACTAACATATTCTTTAACATTTAACATAATATATTTCCTCCTTTTTATTCTTCATTCATTATGTTTTTTACTGCTTGCAGAAAATTTTCTGCTTTTAAGTTTCTGTTGCTTTTATGTAAAGGAAATTCATGTTTTGCAAAAAATCTCCTTAAAGTATCAAGATTAACTCTTTCATTTATGACCTTGTCTGTAGCAAGGTCTCTTATCTCATATTCCTGCCTGTAATTTGGTACTCTGTTACATTTATAACCGCCAATAGGCTGTAGATAACAATTACAATCTTCTTTCAGAATTTCTTTGATTCTATGGTGAGTGTAGGGGAGATAATCATAAACCCTTTTAAATACTGCACCTTCTTCCAATACAATTTCTTCTTCATCTTCATGCATAATTAATTCTCCTTAAATGGTAATTCTATTTGTTTCAGTTCCTCGTCTGATATGGTATGAAACTCTTCATCCCTATGCAGATATTTTTCAACAGAATCATATACGTCTATTGTTCCGTCTGCGTGATAGTGGTGTACTTCATGAATCCTGCGTAGAAATGCCTGCCAAGATTCAGGACTGTTTTTTTGTACCTCTGAATACTGCATTTCCAAACTCCAATTAGATATTATGTAAACTCTGTTGTAGCAGGCAAATTTATTGCTATATCTTGCAGGAAGTTCAATCGGATATATGTCACAGTAGTTGAGCATATCAGATATTTTTATCCCCGACCTAAATTCGTCGAAGGCAATTACTTCCTGCGTTCCATAACCATCAAAAGGATGTAAATAGTCACTGACCCTGTACACATTGGAATCGCCGTGTTCGTCTAATACCCCTCGGGTTTTGCCAGTGCCTGTTGCACCATAGATATACACAACTTTTAAATCCAATCGCCTTTCATTCTTGTATTTTTCCGTTAACAGCATAGTTCGTACTTTATCAAGTTTATCGATATTTAAGATATAATCATTATTTATAGCCAAAATTTCAGCATTTGAATATCCGTTCTTTATCATCTCATAGAGTTCTTCCATATCGGCTTTTTTACCTCTTTGTGTGGGAATATCTCCCCATTCCTCAAAAGTACCTTCAACGCTTGTTTCTGCCTTGTTTGTTTCTGACCATTTTCCTGTTTTTTTAATGTATTCAACATTAGATTGAGCAGAGCCTTTGGCAATTTCAATATGTGCTTCATCAAAATTTTTCTTCACTTTCGACCAACGAACTCTAGAAGAAAAGACAACATAGATATGCGTATGATACGTACCCTGTTCCCCGATTTCATCAGCCATACAGAAATACTTTAAAGTGGTAAAATTCATAATCAGTGTTTCTTTTATCTTTTCGTGAGTATAACCATATTCAACAGGGTTATTGATTGTAAGTTGAAAGGCATTTCTCTGCACATTCTTTATGTTTTCCTGTTGCAATTTTTATCAACTCCTTTCCTTACATATAAACTAACACATTACTTCGTTTATTAAAATTTCACTGCTCACCCTTAAAAGTAGAAGAGTACAAGGCTTGTTATGTTCGATTTGTTCATTTGGTGCGAACAGGGATTTTGAACCTTGAAACCCTTTATTTATGGGGATTTTATTAATGATTTTATTTGTTTGTGCATGGCACGGTAATACTAACCGTGCCATGCAGTCGAACATTTCTCTCAACGCTCCGTGCTTTCGCCTTCGGCTATCGCACGAATCGTTTCGGAAATGTCCGATTGTTTTAACAGCAGGGATTTTATTCCCTTGCATAGTACATCAGGATTTTTAATAAACGGTACAATAATTTCCTGAACACCATCCTGATTATCAATCAAAGCAAGTGCCTGTCCTGATTTATAGTTTTGTGTAGGATTTTCTTCCAGTTCTCCTGAATATCCCAACATACGGAACTGTTCGGAACTGGTTCTGCCAAAGGAACATATACATTGGAATTGTTCCCTTGAGCCTGTACTGAATAAACTGGCATCTGCTCTTTGCACACAGATAATCAATCCCATGTTCAGACCACGAGATACAGAAAGTAACTCTCCGATTTTCTGCATTAACTCTGATTTCAGTTTCTTTGACTGTGTTTCGGCATATACAAGCAATCCAAACCATTCTTCAATGACAAGGGTATAATGCTTTTTCAACCGCACTCTGTTATTGCGAACAAATGTAAAAAGTTCATAAAAATCTTCAATCATCTGTATTGCACTTTCTCCTGAAGCATAAGAGGGAACACCCTCAAATGCTTCATATTCCTCACCACCCTTATAGTCGGCAATGTATACAATACTTTCACCAGTATGTATCATATTCCAAATATACCAACGTGTACTTTGACTTTTTCCTGAACCCGATTTTCCTGCAATCAATATATTACTGATTTTCTTTTGCAGTGTAATGGTTAGTGGAATTTTCAATCCACAGTTAATATAGTCGTCTAAATAATAGCCAAGTATCATTTAATATCTCTTCCTATATCTTCAAACAGGTCAATTGTTTCTTCCATAACATCTGTATTCTTTGAATCAGTCTTTTCTGATACAGAAATAGAAGTCTGCTCAATGATTTTTCTGCCTCTGCATGAAAGTGGAATTTCAAAATACAAACGCTCTGGTGTTGCAATGTGAATATAAACATCAATTCGTGTATTCCGTGTTTCCATATAAAAATTCTGAATAATGTTGTGTGCTATATTACGAATCTCATCATTTGTAATATGCTTATATTTCGAAGATAAACCAACTGCACTAATGTCAATACGTATTACGCTCTTCTCAACAATATCTACGTTATAATTCAAAAGAGATGGTGTTTCATACGGATGTCCTTCAAATTGCTTTACTAATGCTAAAACTTCCCTGTTATCAAGCCCATGCTCATATCTGATGGTATTATCAGCCCACCATATATTTAACTTTTTCTTTAAAGTAGGCATTAATTTTGAACCCAGTGATACCATTCTCATTGCCAGAACATAGAATCCATCTTCCCAGCGAACTGCACCATATGAGTGACGTTTATATGCCACAAAGCTTGCAAGTGAAACCACTCCCCATACTTCTAATACTGTTTCTATTAATAATTTAAAATAAATCATTTGTTTATTCCTCCTGTATTAAATTTTTTTAGAGGGGAGCAGAGCTCCCCAATAAAATGTTTATTTGGTTTCAACAATGTGAACACCATCAGCCTTTATGCTATCCTCGATTTTATTGGTAACTGTACTGTAATACAGTCTTAATCGAGCGTTTTCAAACTCTACAAAGATGTGCATATCCTCATCATTCTTTGCAAAAATTTCGTCGTTGGTAACAATCGGCTTTTTGCTTCCTTCAACTAAAACATTAAATGTGTCGAGTGTCTTGCTGTTTACGACCTCATACACGTGACCTGCAATTGTGTCTGTCCTTTTTCCATTCTCATATTGGTAACGTACATTTACACTCTTGAGAATATTAACTGGCTCTGGAACTACAGATTCCAAATAAATGTTTTTATTTAACAAAATTGAACTCATTTTTTTCTTCCTCCTGTTCAATCTAATAAAAATGCGATATGATATAGTTGTAGCAATCATAGAATCGCATTTTAGTTAATGTGTTACTGTGAGCGGAATCTCTCATATATGTATGGGAGATTCTATTTTTTGTGGGTAATCAAACATCAATCATATAGTTGTCCCTCCTTTCTGCTTATTGTACAAACATTATATCTCGGACTACATGGTGCTGTAAAAATGACTGCTCACCCCTTAGTCGGACACTTTAACTGTTAAATGAAATGTTTGTATGGTAATATTATTGCACATACTAACTTTAAACACACGAATACTGTTCACCCCTAAGTGAATGCTTTAACTGTTAAATGTTTGTGTACTAATATTGTTGCACGTTCCGATTTTAAAGTCGAAGAAACTGCTCACCCCTAAGTAAATGTTAGAAATGCTTAATCTTTTATTGTCTCATATGCAAATCGGCTTTGCACTCTTACTGTTCCCCCCTTCCTCTAACTAAAAATTTTTTTTAAATTACCTTTCATTAATTAAAAAAATTTTATATAACATAGGCATACTTCAAATAACGAATTAGTGAAGTAAATAAACAATAACAATAAAAGGAGGACGTTATTATGGTTAATAACAAAATAAAAGATGTTTCCATAGATTTGGAAAAGTACAATGAAGCAGTAGATTATTATAGGGAAATTATTGATTATGTATCAAAGAATCCATTGCCTAAACCAAATGAGAATGTTCCGTTAGGATTATTTAGTCAGTGTCAGAAATATTACTGGTACTATCTCATGAATGAGAAAATACGAAATGTCAAAAATGTATTGAAAAATTATGTAGATGAAGAAAATTATATTGCAAATAGAAAAAAGAAAAAAACAACTGATACACGTATCATATTGGATATTACACAAAAAATGTATGTTGAATTATTTGTCAACCTTTATAACGAGAAATACAAAGAGACATATAGATGGAATAAAGTACTAGAAGACAACAACATCATAAAGAAAATGTTAGAAGAAAAATATCCTGATTCAGCGTCATATATCACTAATAAAATAAATGCAATCATTGATATTTCTTATGATTACGTTTTTAAGAAACCAGACATTGATAAAACACATAATGCAATGAACGTACTAAAAGAAGCATTAAACACACCTGTGCCGACAGTAGAAGAAAGTGTTGCAAATGTCATTACAGTTGATGTGCTGAAAGAATTATTGGAATACCTTAAACTTGAGGACACAAGCAGAACTCCGAATGTACTTTTCAGAACGGCTCAAATTTGTAGACCATTAACCACAGGAACTTATCATAAATACACAATTAGTAATAAAACTGAATTTTTTAATCTGCAATGTGATTACAACTTGGAAGAAATAAAAAATTATATGGAAGCTCTGAAAGAACTTTTGGAATTGTATGAAGATACAAAGGAAGAAATTGCAGAATTGTAATACATAAAAAAATGACTTTCGCTTGAAAAACATTTGAACAGCGAAGGTCATTTTTTAAATTCCAATATTTCATTTGGGGTACATTCCAAAATCTCACACAACTTTTCCAGTGTAACTGTCGTTATGTTCTTGTTGTGTTTTAGGTTATAGATTGTCTTTGATTGAATCTTATGTTTTGAAATCAGGGCGTATGTTGTTATGCCTTTTTTTCTCATTGTTTCCCACAAAGGAGTATACGATACCATATTTGTCACCTCTCACTACCACAATTTTACGCAAAGTAAGGGGTACTTGACTATAACGATTCTTTTCGGTATATTTTAGTAAAAAGATGTCGTTTTTTGTCTTTTTGAATGATATAATATATGAAAATTACAAAGGACATATTTTTTATCAACATGTCTTTTAGAAAATAAGGTGGATTGACTAGTTAGTTTGCATTTTTTCTACTATATAATAGATGAAAGAGAGGATAGATATTATGAGAAAGAGTATTAAGAAATTTATAGTAACTACATTAGCAGTTACATTATTAATACCTAGTATTAGTGTTAGTGCTTATACATTCAAACAGAAAGAAGATAGTAATGTATATGAGGTATCAGACATTAAGAACTTACAGATGATAAAGGACGGTGCTACTACTGATATTAATATGTTAAATGATATTGTAGAGCGTGCTTACAATAACAATTTTCAGAACAAGAGTTATATTATTAAAAACCAGAGTGAAGACTTGGGTAGATGGGATAGCGACGGTTATGATTTATGGGGTAATTATGTAGTATCAAGAGGTGATACTTATATTGCAACTACATTTACTGAGAAGGCAGTAGTTAGAGACGGCGATGATTATTATCACAGTGTAAGCGTAACTTCTGAGCCAGCGTGGGATTCAAAAACAATATATGATGGTGCTATTTGTGTAAATTCTTTTAATAGAGAAACACGTTCTATTGATAGTAAATATTGGGATGTATATATGCAGAGAATTGAAAATGCAGAAAAGGAGATAGGTTTTACAGAAGACAATGATTTATGTGACTTTCAGCTTATATTACAGACTTACATTTGGATTAAAGATCATGTTAAATCATCGTACAATCCAGATTACAATACAATAGGTCAGACAGCAATAGAGGCTATTTATAGTGAAAATAAAAATGATAAAGCAGCAATGGCAATGTGTGCAGGTCAGTCCAGATTATTCAATCGTTTCATGCATGACTTTGGTATAGAATCATATTATGTAGGGGTAAACAATGAAAATTTAGCCCATGCATGGAATTTTGTTAAATTGTCTAAAATAACAAGAGAATTTATTTTTGGTAGTGTAGACTGCCAGGCTACTACTTATACTAAAGATAAGGAAGTCAATAAGTTTAACATACTCTCCCCAGTAAATAAAGTCAACTATGAATATTGCAATTCTTCTCTAGGAGAAGGCAAATCTATTTTATATTATGATATTGATTTTGTTAATGTTTTTAATAAGTCTAGAGAAGAAAGTGAAATAGAGGGGGTAACTTCTTTTGTTAAATTACCAGAGTTTAAGAAGGAAAATAATATTTATACGCAGAATGCAGACTGCCCATACTGTAAGTATATGGAAAATAAATCTATTCACCACAGCTTTACAGCGGGTGAAATCTCAACAAGGAAAGACGAGATTAAGAAAGAAAACGACAAGAACATAATCGAAAATGCAGGCTTTGAAGTCTATAATAACAGATTCAACTACAATACAGGTGAATATGACAACTTTTTAAAGATTGAACAGGGTACTAGAACTGAATATGAAACAAACACAACTACAGCACCCCCAACTACCACAGAAGAACCAACTTCAGACGACAGCGAAGTAACAAAAGAAACAACAGTCCCAGACGTTGAAATTCCAACAACAACTGAACCAGGGGTAGAGGTTCCAACAACAACTGAACCAGAGGTAGAGGTTCCTACAACGACATCAAGTCCAGAACCATCAACATCTGATAGAGTTGTGACAATACCGACAAAAGCAGAAACTTCAACAACACCAGAGGCAACAACTTCTAAGAAGTCTGAGAAAGTAACTACGACTAAGGCTACAGTAAAACCTAGTAAAGTAAAAAAGGTAACTGCTAAGAATAACAGGAAAAAATCCATTAAGCTAACTTGGAAAAAGGCTACGAATACCAAGAAATATCAGATACAGTATTCGACAAGTAAGAAGTTTGAGAAGAAAGTAGTAACAAAAACTACTAAGAAATTAAAATACACAATTAAGAAACTTGCTAAAGGAAAAACTTATTACATAAGAGTTCGGGGAGTGAATGGTAAAGAAGTAGGAAAATGGTCTACGGTTAAGAAAATTAAAATAAAAAAATAATAACAAGAGCAGTGGTCGTTATGCCACTGTTTTTGTTTTTTTATAAGACTAAATTTTGAGAACAAATTTGAGAACAAATACAGATGAAGTATTGAAAACTCCTTTCTTTAAGCGGTTTTCGGCGGTGTTAAGCAGGTTCAAGTCCTGTCACCCGCAGTAGTTTTTAAAAAGTCGAATCTTGTTAAGGATTCGGCTTTTTTGTTGTATTTTTCTCTCCCATGGCACAGCCTTATATAATTTCACCTAATCAAAAGCCATCCCCCTGCCATTCTAAAAGCCTTCCTAATTTCTCTATAATCTAATTTGTTCATTTCAACAACTCTCTACATAAAAACTGCCCCACAGAAGTTTAATCTCACTTCCATAGGGCAATTACCTTTACGTCTTTTCCCGGCTCTTTACTCACTTCTCTCTTTCAACTTATCCACGCACTCCACAACCATATTTTTTGCTGTATCAAAATCTGTCTTTCCTGTATTAATACAAATGTCATATCCACGTGAATCGCCCCATTTATTTCTACAATAAAAATTATGATATGTCTTTCTAATTTTGTCCATTCGCTTCATCTTGTTTATTGCCTGCTTTCTGTCTAAGCCTTCCCTGTCCATAACTCTTGCTATTTTACTTTCACGGTCACCTGTTATAAAAACACTTACAAGATTAGGATTGTAAGCTAGAATCTCATCTGCACATCTTCCAACAATTACAAAAGACTCTCCTGCATCAGCCTTGTTCTTAATAAACTCAAACTGCTTCATTGCAATCTCCTGCTCTATTGGAATATTTCCGCCTGCATATGGCAATGGCATAAATCCAAAGTTTACAGGCTTTTCATCGTATTTCTCCAACGCCTTCTCACTGTATCCTTCCTTTCTTGCCATCTCCTCCAATAATTCCTTGTTAAAAATTGGAATGTCATAATGCTCTGCTAATTTCTGAGCCACAATATGTCCTCCGCTGCCAAATTCTCTACCTACAGAAATTATAATTTGTTTCATAATCGTGCCCTCCTCGTCCAAATATCTTACGTAAATTATACCATATTTAGACGAAAAAAAAAGATGTAAGAAAAATCTTACATCTTTCAGTGAGCCACTGGGGAATCGAACCCCAGACAACTTGATTAAAAGTCAAGTGCTCTACCATCTGAGCTAGTGGCCCATAATTATATGAGTTATTTATTTGCTAACCCTAACTGGGCTAGCTGGATTCGAACCAGCGAATGCAGGAGTCAAAGTCCTGTGCCTTACCGCTTGGCGATAGCCCATTGTGTAAGGTGGCTAGAGGGATTCGAACCCTCGGCCTCCAGAGCCACAATCTGGCGCGCTAACCAACTGCGCTATAGCCACCATGCCATGCTTGCTCTGGTAAAATCCAGAATGTGCCCGAAGGGATTCGAACCCCCGACCCACGGCTTAGAAGGCCGTTGCTCTATCCAGCTGAGCTACGGACACACAACCTTATGCGAATTGCATAAGTTAAGCGGGTGATGGGAATCGAACCCACATATCCAGCTTGGAAGGCTGGTGTTCTACCACTGAACTACACCCGCATGCGTCGGGGTGACAGGATTCGAACCTGCGACCTCCTGATCCCAAATCAGGCGCTCTAGCCAAGCTGAGCCACACCCCGTATTTGCGTTGTCTGTGTTATTTCTCTCGTAACAGCACAAGGATTAGTATACTCTATTCTGTGTTGTTTGTCAACAACTTTTTTAATTCTTTTTTGAACTTTTTTCAAAAGTCTTATTACTTTTTTAGAAGTTCTTTACTGTCACCCGACAGCTTGTTTACTTTACCATAGGTTAAGTACTTTTGTCAACAACTTTTTACAAACTTTTTATTTTTTCTTTTTCAGCCTTTATTTAAGGCTAAAAAGCCTTAAAGACTATAGGTGTCAGCTCTGGCTTCTCCATTGCTTCCTATTGTTACAATTCCATATGTTGGTCTGCCTGAAGCCTGTCTTGGTCGTGAAATACTTCCCGGATTCATAACAAGTACATCCTTGCAATATGAAACATCCGGCACATGAGTATGTCCGTATAACGCAACACTGCACCCTTCTTCTCTTGCAGCATTACACAAATCATTTGCAGTATACTCAACATTAAATCTGTGTCCATGAGTTGCAAAAATCTTTACATTTTCTTCTTCAACTATTTCAACCAACTCATTCTTTGAATAAAAATCGCAATTTCCTCTTACAATTGTAACAGGACAACCGCACATTTCACGAATCTCCTCATCCTGTCCAACTGCATCGCCCAAATGAATAACTCTATCCACCTTGCCTGCTTCTTTTAATATTTCATTTAAATTTCCAAGTTGTCCATGTGAATCGCTTATTACTAATATTCTCATGTTATCTCCCCTCTCTTTCATTGGGTAGTCTCCAACTACACTAGTCTTTTTTTCTTTAATGTACTTTCAAAAGCCCAATCTTAATTTAAATCCAATTTTCTCTTCAAAATTTCTTTCATCTGCTCTAACGCTTTTCCTCTATGGCTAATGCTGTTTTTTAACTCAGGAGCCATTTCACCTGTTGTCATCTCGTATTCAGGTACATAAACTATAGGATCATATCCAAATCCGTTCTTTCCTTTTTGTTCATATCCGATTAATCCTTCAATTGTTCCCCTACATGTTTCAATTTCACCATTAGGAAAAGCAACTGCCATAGCACAAACAAATCTTGCGCTTCTTTCTTTGCCTTTTGCATCTTTTAATTTTTCGATAATATATTTATTCTTTTCATCATAAGGTGTATCTTCCCCTAAAAATCTTGCAGAATAAATTCCAGGTGCGCCATCCAAATAATCAACTTCTAACCCTGAATCATCTGCCAAAGCTATTTCACCTGTAGCTTCCATTATTGTTTTTGCCTTAATAATGGCATTTTCTTCAAAAGTTTTTCCATCTTCCACTATATCAATATCAATTCCGGCATCCTTCATTGTTACAAAATCAACTCCGAAATCTTCCATCATCATTTTTACTTCTCTAACTTTTCCCTGATTAGTTGTTGCAAATATTATTTTTTTCATTGTGTACCTCTTTCATATTATTTATTCTTAGTATATGCCTTAAGACAAATATTACATTGCTGTTTCTCGGCCGACTGCCAACTATATCCTTGAGAGCTAAAATACCCTTCTCCATCTGATAAGTCTATTTTTACGGCCATTTCTTTGCTTTCCATTTCCACTGGTATAAGCTTGTAAAACTTTTCACTTTTATCCTTACTTACCTTCACTATAATGGCAAATTTCTTTTCCTTTGAGATATTATACTCCTTATCAAGATTAATTGTATAATATCCCTGATTTTTTATTGTGCCTGATGCTGCCATATGATTTCTATTATTTAATGACTCCTGACTTTCAAAATTTTCGCAAATAAAAACTTCATATTCCAAATCTGTACTTGTTGCATAGAATCCTACAGCGTCAAGTTTTTCATTATTTTTGCCCTGATAAACATTGGCAAAATAAACACTTGAACTGCCTTCAAACCCCATACTTCCGGTAAAGCCACACAAATCGCTTTGATAAATATTATCGTAATTATTAGTGTCTTCTACCTTTGTATAGCACACATTGTTGCTTCCGATTCTGTCATCATAATATGAAATATAGAAAATTCCCTTATCTCCAAAACTTTCTCCCCAACTGTTTACACAAATAAAAGCTCCATTGTCTTTAATAGTTTTGTCGTTAAAATAGTCCTTTGAGAAATCGTCATCCCAACCAACAATTACAACATCATGATTAGGCTTATTATCTCCCTTGTAGCAATAAGCATTATATTTTTTATTATAATACATTGAACTGCCGTCTGCATCACTCATTGACATATACATTGAGCTTTCGACTCCACCATATTTAAAGACCATTTCCTTTATTTGTTCATAATCTTTATATGGAACAATCTCTGCTTCCTGAACATGTTTCACAGACTTAAGATTTTTATTTGTTTTTCCATCTCCATATGGATCATCTTTCTCCAACACAGGACCTTTCCATGACATCAAATATGCCATAGCACGTATGTACTCGCCACCATCCTGAATATCATCAGAAAGGGCATTATTATAAATCATATTGTCCTCAGAAAAATCAAATTTCTGTTCCGGCATAAGTGATGTTTCCAGTGCCGTAAGTGTAGCAAAAGCCCAACATGTTCCGTATTTTCCCTGGTTTTTTATTTTTCCAATCTTATTATTTTCAACATAACTATATTTCTTCGGCAAATATGAATTTCCCGTTGCTGTATTCGTAAAACTTGCCGTATTACTTTTGCTGTTCCACTTATAACTATAATTCAAGTATTTGCTAAAAACCTTTGCTGAAACATAAATGGAATCGTTTATCTTCTTCGCTCCATTACTTATTTTGTAATTATTTTCATTAAATTTAATATTCTGCTTACCAAAATATAAAGTAGCTTTGTTACTACCTTTTTCAATAAGAATTTCTTTCCCGTTATAAACGTTTTTAGCACAATTAAATGCATCACTTATAACGCTAATCGGAATCATAAGCTCCATCCTATTAGTCATATATGGAGTTTCTACATTGCATTCAATAGTTCTTCCGTCTACTTTTAAATTTATTTTATTTTTGTTAATTTCCCTTGCCATTATGCGGTTCCATTTTTTGTCAAATTTTACCCCGTCAACATTTTTTTGAATATTTTCCTTTGAAAATACCATAGTAAAGCCTGCCAAAATAAGAACCACAACAATTATTGGGATGCATAAAATAACTATTTTTTTATTTTTCATTTACTTTTCCCTTTTTCGGTGGTTTTGGCCCCATAAACTGATAGAAATATGTTTTAATCATTCCGTTATAAATCTTACGGTTCTTCGTTGCCTTAATTCCCATATCTTTTTCAGCATCTTCGTAAGATGTAATAATAAACGCAGACCAACTGTCTAACGCCTTATATCTCTTTCCAATTTCAGTATACAAAGGCACTAAAGCCTTCTTTTCTTCTAGTCTTTCGCCATATGGAGGATTTGTTATAATAAATCCATACTTTTTACTATGACTTAATTTGCTAACCGGTCTTGCCTGAAAATGAATCAAATGATCAACTCCTGCAAGCTGTGCATTTTTTCTTGCAAATTCAACCATTTCAGGATCAATATCATATCCCTGAATATCAGTGTCAACATCTTCATTCATTATGTCATAAGCTTCATTTACAGCCTTATACCAAAGTTTTTTATCAATAAAATTAGTCCAATTTTCAGCGGTAAATTCTCTATTCATTCCCGGTGCAATATTTGCTGCAATCATAGCCGCCTCAATAGGAAAAGTTCCACATCCACAGAAAGGATCAACAAGTATTCTGTCCTTATTCCATGGAGTAAGCATTATTAAAGCCGCCGCCAAAGTCTCAGAAATGGGTGCTTTAGACGTATTCTTTCTGTATCCTCTTTTATGAAGTGATTCTCCAGACGTATCCAGTGCTATAACAGCCTCATCTTTATAGAAAAATACTCTTATGGGATACTCTGCTCCGTCCTCAGCAAACCAGCTTTCGTGATATTCCATTTTCAATTTTTCAACAATAGCTTTCTTAACAATTCTCTGAATGTCAGAAGGGCTGAAAAGTTTACTCTTAACTGTCCCTGCTTTTTTTACCCAAAACTTTCCATCAACAGGTATAAACTTCTGCCAATCCAATGCCTTAACAGCCTCAAAAAGCTGATCATATGTAGTTGCCTTAACTCTTCCAACTTGAATCATTACTCTTTCTGCCGTTCTAAGAAAAACATTTGCCCTACAAACTGCCAATGCATCTCCCTCGAAAGTAACTCTTCCGTCTTCAACTTGAACAATATCATATCCTAAATCTGTAATCTCTCTTTTCAAAACTGATTCAACACCAAAATGACATGGTGTAACTATTTTAAATTTATCCATTATTTATTAAATATGCATTACTGCATCCCTTTCATCTATATTCATACTAGATATGATAATAGTAACTAAAAACAATGTCAACTTTATACTTGTATCATACTTTTATTTAATCTTATATCATATTTTTTTAAAACCTCCCACTACTGCCTTAACTTTATATCCTACTTTGTTCATCTCGTTAGCTAACTTAAAACTTAAACTACCTCTCTTGCAATATAAAATCCATATTTTATCTTTCTTGTTAAACTCTTCAATCTCTTTTAATGATGCATTCGGCAAATTAATTGCATTTTCAATATGAGAAACATCATAATCTTTTCGTCCCCTTAAATCCACAACAATACAATCTTCTTCAATTGCCATTTTTCCTGCCTCTTCAAGAGATATCATATCAAATTTTTTCATCTTTCCTCCACACAATTCTCACTATATATACCACATATTTTACTTATTTTTTTAATTATATTTACTACTTATTATTAAAATTTTTTATTTATTATTACATATGTTATTAATAAAAATATTGTTCCTATTAACAATAAAAATTATAAATATTAAAGTCTTAAAATCATAAAGATTAAAGTAACAAATCATAAAGATTAAAGTCGCAAATGATAAAGATTAAAGTCGCAAATGATAAAGATTATACTTATACATATTATTATAAATCTGAAAAATATTTTCAAATTAAATTTTGTAAGAAAAAGAGCTGTAGCATTGTTATGTTTTCTTAAATAAATAAAAAACTAAGCAAATGCCACAACCCTCTTATTTAACTGTATACAATTTTTCTAAATTTCTTCTAAAACCAAATGATTTTTTTATTCATCTGAATCTTCGTTTTTGTAACTATTCTTATAGCCATTTTTGTAACTATTCTTTGAATAACTGTTTTCTGAAGATTTATTCTTTGCCTGACCTGTTTTAGAATTACTGTTTTTTAAATGACTTTCATCATAAGCACTATCCTTGCAATTCTTTGACTTTGAATAATCTGACTCATAGTTTTTTGATTTTGAATAATTGTTTGACATATTTGCCTCCTGATTAATTATTTGTCACATAAGTATTATGCAAAATAAAATCAAAATTATTCATTTAAAAATAATTAAATCTTATTGTTAACAAAAATGAAATCTTATTGTTAACAAAAATGAAATCTTCTTTTAAAAATTAAATCTTATTTTTAATAGAAAATAAGATCTTATAGCTAGTATAAGCTTAATATTATTAATAAAAAAATTACCCCTGATTAATATCAGGGGTAAGTGTGCGTGACAGGATTCGAACCCACGACCTTCTGGTCCGTAGCCAGACGCT
>ENA-OPSW01000469-OPSW01000469.1-human-gut-metagenome-genome-assembly--contig:-NODE-469-length-35314-cov-3.451941_pt1 | contig 35314 bp, 31 predicted proteins | sample MGYA00241463_ERZ501918 | MGnify/ENA primary metagenome ERZ501918 (study PRJEB25962, sample SAMEA2042443) | human gut metagenome | biome: human gut; feature: human-associated habitat; material: faeces... | reverse complement strand
TTGAAAGTCAGAGAACATTTAACCGAGTATTTAAAGAAAGATATAAAATATCACCGAGTGACTACCGGAGTACATGTCTGAAAGATATGTTGTCATAACATATAGATTAATAAATTCAATAAAAATCTGATTATCAGTCTGAAATAAGTATCTCTGGGTGTTATTTATAATATGGGGTAGTGGTTAATTATTATGTCATATGCTTCTAAATGTAATGTTTTGAGGGGAGACATGAGCAATAGGAGAAGTGGTATTTGCATCAATGGGTTCAACAAAAAGAATTAAACAATAAGAATGAATTTCCCGGTTGATGAAAACGGCAAGCGAAAAAATTATATTTTTTATTCATATGATCCGATGATTTATGTTTCGGATGCTCATCCGATAGAAGTGATAGAAGATTAGAAAAAGATTGACAAGTTATCAATTGGTTACTACAATATAAGTAACCGAATGGTAACTGCTAAGGGGCATGGACAATTTTTGCATTCATATTACTTTTTAATATATGGATTTTATTTTAAAAGATAAATCCAACATATGCTGCAGCATTTAAGGAAAAATGAAAATATAAGGAGAAGATATGGAATCAGATATCATTAAAATCAGCCACCTGAATAAAAGCTTTGGCGAAGTAAAAGCGGTAAATGATTTGAGCTTTCGTGTGAAAAAAGGAGAATTGTTTGCTTTTCTTGGAGTAAACGGTGCAGGGAAAAGTACAACCATTTCTATTCTTTGTGGACTGCTGAAAAAAGACAGTGGAACGGTTCAGGTAAACGGAATAGAAACTGACAAAGCCGGCGCACAGACAAAAAGGATGCTTGGTGTTGTATTTCAGGATAGCGTACTTGATAAACCACTTACGGTGAAAGAGAACCTAATGAGCAGAGCTGCTTTGTACGGCATTACAGGAAATGCCTTTGATAAGAGATTACAGGAGCTGGTCGAGATTCTGGATTTTGACGAGTTTTTAAACAGACCTGTAGGTAAGCTGTCGGGAGGTCAGAGAAGAAGAATTGATATTGCCCGTGCATTATTGCACAGACCGGAAATTTTGATTCTTGACGAGCCTACAACAGGGCTTGATCCACAGACAAGGCAGTTAATCTGGAATGTTATCGAGAAGCTTCAGAAAACAGAAAATATGACAGTATTTTTGACTACACATTATATGGAAGAGGCTGCCAATGCTGGTTATGTTGTGATTCTTGACAAAGGAAGTGTTGCAGCAGAAGGTACACCGTTTGAACTTAAGAATGATTATGTACAGGATATAGTGTCTGTTTATGGTGTTTCCGAAGATGAAATAAAGTCATTGAACAGAGAATATAAAAAAATACGTGACGGATATCAGATAAAAGTAAGAAATACGAAGGAAGCTACGGAGCTTATTGTAGAACATCAGGACCTATTCAGGGATTATGAAGTAGTAAAAGGCGGAATGGATGATGTATTTCTTGCAGTCACAGGGAAAAAGTTAGGAGGTGAGCATTGATGAGAACAGTATTGGCATTGATGAACAGGAACAGGAAACTGTTTTTTAAAGATAAAGGTATGTTGTTTACATCAATGATCACACCAGTTATTCTGATTGTTTTGTATGCTACGTTTCTTGCAAAGGTTTTCAGAGATTCCTTTACAGCAGCGATTCCGGATATGATCACGATTTCGGATAAGCTCATTAATGGAACTGTGGCAGCACAACTGACAGCATCACTTATGGCAGTGAGCTGTATCACTGTAACATTTTGTGTGAATCTGACTATGGTGCAGGACAAGGCAAATGGAACAAGGAAGGACTTTGATGTTTCACCTATCAGCAGTGGAAAAATTTATTTGGGATATTTTCTGTCAACAGTTGCTAATTCTTTGATGGTCAATGGACTTGCGTTTGTATTATGCCTGGGATATTTACTTAAAATGGGATGGTATATGAATGCAGCAGATGTATTATGGGTTCTATTTGATATGATATTGCTCGTTCTGTTTGGAAGTACGCTTTCAAGTATCATTAGCTTTCCATTAACAACACAGGGACAGCTTTCGGCTGTAGGTACAATTGTCAGCGCAGGATATGGTTTTATATGTGGTGCTTATATGCCGATTTCAAATTTTGGTTCAGGTCTTCAGAAGGCACTGTCTTATCTTCCGAGTACATATGCCACTTCATTGATTAAGAATCATATGCTTCACGGAGTATTCAGGGAGATGGAGAGAAAACATTATCCGGATGAAATGGTTGAAGCGATAAGAGCCACTCTTGATTGCAATCCGGTATTTCATGGAAATGTGGTAGGTGTAAATCAGATGATCGGTATTATGATGGGAAGTATAGCTGTATTCGGAATTATTTATTATTTTGTTACATTGCTGCCAGATGGTGAAGGCGGACGATAGAAAATATTATTTTCGGCAGATAGACAAAGCCTTTTTCATTTCACCAATCGTTGATATGGAAAAAAAACACTAATTTATAATTTACTTGACAAGTTACCAAAAGGTAACTTAATAACAGATTTAAATTAGGAGATAGACATGGAAAGCAAAGAAAAGAACACAAAGGAAAAAATATTGGAAGAAGCTTTGAAGTTATTTGCACAGAGTGGATATATGGGAACATCCATGAATGATATTGCTTCAAAACTTGGAGTGACCAAGGCTGCATTGTATAAGCATTATAAAAGCAAGCAGGAGATATTAGACAGTATTATTGAAAAAATGAAGGAATTGGATATTGAGAGAGCAAAGCAGTATGAAATGCCGGAGGGTGATCTGGAAAAGGTTACAGCCGAGTATAAAGAAACGGCATTTGATAAGATTAAGCAGTTCACAAAGGTGCAGTTTCTTCATTGGACAGAGGAAGAGTTCTCATGCTGTTTCCGTAAGATGTTGACATTGGAACAGTACAGAGAGCCACAGATGGCACAGCTATATCAGAATTATCTTGCAAGCGGACCATTAACTTATATGGAAGCTTTGTTTTCAGGAATGCTGGGCGATGAAGGAAAAGCCAGTCAGACAGCACTTGATTTTTATGGACCTATTTTTTTGCTTTATAGCATATATGATGGAGCGGAAGACAAAAGTCAAGTGATAAAGTTACTGGAAGAGCATATGGATCATTTCTTACAGGAAATGCAGATAAGTTGAAAGGGTGAAACGATTTGAATGATGAATCAGAGCATTAGGAATGGATTGTAGCGTTACAGTTTTGCACTGCGTCGTTTATATGGAGGAGGGAAAAAGGATGAAACTTATTGCACCAATAGCAAAGTCACAGCATATGCGTGAGATATGGTTTCATGTGATGTCTGGTGGAGTGATGCTAAAGATTGTAGTTATGGAGATCGCAAGAATTACACAGATGTTTTAGTAGAAAACATATTGACTTTGTGAATGAAATTGGGTAATATATGCACATAGAACAAAAACTTTCGAGGTTTTTATCAGAAATGATGCTTGCACCAAGTCTGGGTTTGAAAAAAGTCCGTTACAATATGCAGAGGTGTTATGTATATTGTAATGGGCTTTTTTTGTATTATATTCTAGAAAAATCAGGAGGTGTGTATGGTAATAGGAATTATAGAAGATGACACTTTGTTGAGAAAAGCTTTGGATACATCTATGCAAAATAAAGGTTATACAACGATTCTTGCTGGTTCAAGAAAAGAAGCAATTAAAAATATAGATAGATCTGTAGATTTGTTGATTGTAGATATTGGATTACCGGATGGAGATGGAATAAATCTATATCAAGAGCTTCAAAAAAATGGAAGAATCCCAGCAATTTTTTTAACTGCAAAAGATGATGAAAAAGACATGTTAAAAGCATTTGATATAGGAGCAGATGATTATGTGGTCAAACCATTTTCAATAAAAGTATTGTTAAAACGTATGGAAGTTGTTTTGAAGAGAAAATCGAATGAAAATGTTTTTATGTGCGGGCAGGTCATCTTGTATTCGGATAGAAAACAGGTTTTTGTAGGAAAAACAGAAATATCGTTAACACTCAAAGAGTATCAGCTTTTGGAATATTTTATTATGAATCAAAATCAGGTTCTTACAAAAGATATGATAATGGAAAACATTTGGGGAATAGATAGTGAATTCATTGACCCAAATACAATTAGTGTTATGATCAGCAGATTGAAAAAGAAATTAAATGATTCGTCCGATGTTATTAGTAATGTATTTGGAATGGGATATAGAATGGGAGAATAGCATGGCGGTAGTAATATTTACAGTACTTTTGGTGGGGATAATACTTGGTGGAAGTGTTGTATATTTATTTGAAAATCATTTTAGAACAAATGAAATGAAAAAAATATATAAACTAGCCGAATCTTTAATAAATGGCAATGAATTAGATGATTTTGATATAGGAAAAGAAACATTATATTCAAAAACGGCCAATCAATTAATTCGTTTGCAGGAAATGCTGGATGGGAGAAGAAAAGAGGCTGAAAAAAGCCAATATGAGATCCAGAAATTAATTTCTGAGATTGCACATCAATTACGGACACCGCTGTCGAATATAAAAAATTATACAGAATTGCTGCAAGAGTCATTAAATGAAACGCAGGAAATATTGAATATAGAATATATGAAAGACCTGCGAACGAGTGAAGAACAGTTATGTTTTTTGGTGGAAAGCTTTATAAAAACTGCTCGATTAGAACAAGGAATCATGCAAGTTCATATGCAAAAAGGGAATCTTGTTGAGGCTATTTTAAATGCGTTAGGGCAAATACAAAAGAAGGCAGAAGATAAAGACATCTTTTTTCAAGTAAAATTGCCAGAGAAAATTATCTGCGAACATGATAAAAACTGGATGTGTGAGGCATTTTATAATGTATTTGATAATGCAGTCAAATATAGCAAAAGCAACAGTGTTATTGATATCTCTATGAAACAAACGGAAATGTTTTATAAGATTCAGATAAGAGACTATGGAATTGGGATAAAAGACGGAGAAGAAAATAAAATTTTTCAGCGATTTTATCGCGGTGAGCAGGCAAGAGGTCATGAAGGATGCGGAATTGGTTTATATCTTTCCAGAGAGATTGTTCTATTACAAAAAGGAATTATGAAAGCAAAGCAAATGAAGCCAGGACTGCTTATAGAAGTAAATCTTCCAGTATAGATGGTTTGTAAGAAGTTTGTAAGATGTACCATGTAAAATAGATTATGGCTGATTTAAAGGTAGTAATAGCGAAAGGAGCTTACAGAAAAGATGGATATAATCAAAGCCATGAATCTAAAAAAATATTATATATCCGATACATATGAAGTGCGTGCTTTAGATGGTGTGTCATTGGTGGTGAAAGAGGGCGAATTTATAGCAGTTGTCGGTACATCCGGATGTGGAAAGACAACCCTTATGAATATTTTAGGTGGTCTTGATACGCCGGATTTTGGAGGTGTATGGATCAGAAATACAAGTTTAAAAGATCTTAGCAAGGAAGAAAGAACTATATTCAGAAGAAGAAATATCGGATTTGTATTTCAGCAATATAATTTGCTACCTTCTCTTAGTGTACGCGAAAATATTGTCCTTCCAATGCGACTTGATAGCAAGGAGATTGATGTAGATTTTTTCAATGAGATTGTAGAAATACTTGGGTTAAAAGATAAATTAGAACGTTTCCCAGCAACACTGTCGGGAGGGCAGCAACAGAGAGTTTCCATAGCGAGGGCATTATTGACGAAACCGGCTATTGTCCTGGCGGATGAACCGACCGGAAATCTGGATTCTGCTACAAGTATGGAAGTTGTAGAATTACTAAAATCCTGTGCTGTCAGATTCCATCAGACGACATTGATTGTGACTCACCAAGAAGAAGTAGCACAGATGACAGACAGGGTAATACGTATGTCCGATGGAAAAATCTATACAAGAGATTGTAACGATTGTTAGGAGGTAGTACTATGTTTCACAAAAACATCCCAAATAACAATAAAGAAACAATCCGATTCTTAGCTAAAAACTTTGCAGGCACAAAAAAGGCAAGAAATACGATTTTATTTTTTTCGATAGTAATCGGCATTGTTGCTATTACAATGGTATTCGGAATATCCTTTGGGAAAATACAAGCAGAAGAAATAAGGGCAATCCGGGAAAATGGAATAGCTTCTTCGGGCAGAATAGAAGATGGAACAGAAGAACAATATACAAAATTAAAACAACTGGATTATATAAAACGGGTTGGGAAAAGCATTTTTGTAGGTGAAGCTACAGAAGTTTCGGAGAACAATGCAAAAACGATATGTGATATAGTCTGGGCTGACTCAGAAAGCTGGAACAATTTTTTGAGACCGGCATATACCAATGTGATTGGAAGCTACCCACAGAAAAAGGATGAAATTCTATTATCTGAGCGGGCATTGAAAAAACTTGGTATTTCTGAACCAGACCAGGGAATGGAAATAAACTTAGATGTATACAAAGGTGTGTTCGAACATTCGAAAGAAACATTCAAACTATGTGGCTGGGATACGGACTCTGGAAATGAACTGGCAACCGGATATATTTCACATGACAAAATTAATGAGTTAAACCTGGAAAAGGGTTCCTATACTTTACTTTTCAGTCAGAGCAATCATTTAAGCAGAAGCAAAATAGAAGAAAAATTATATCAGACATTACCGATGAAGAGCGCAGAACAGAAGATATACGTTTCTGATACAGCACAATATACTGCTGTTTCTAAATTATCAGGTGGATATGAGCTGGTGATATTGGGAACGCTAGGGATTTTGTGTGGAATATATTTCCTTGTACGCAATGTCCTTTGGATATCCATGAGCGAAGATGTTCAAAATCTCGGACTGCTCCACACAATCGGAGCCACAGAAAGACAGATTACAAAAATATACCGGAAACAAATGAGGTCACTCATGTTAAAAGGTTCTGTCTTGGGAAGTTTGATCTCTGCACTGATTTTAGTCTTATTAATACCGGAACTATTAGGTTTCCATTTTTATCAGGAAATGGGAGGGAATACAATACTTTCCTTTTTCAGACCGTGGATTCTTTTGCTTTCTGTTGTATTTGTAAATGGAATTTTGTGGATAGCATCGGAAGGCGTTATTAGAAAAATAACGAAGCTGTCTTGTATTGAGAGTGCTGCTTATAACGAAAATACAGTTGCCAGAAAAACAAAACACTCTGGGAAAATAGTGCACAGACGTTCTGAAACAGAAGAAATGTTCTATATTGCATGGGGAAATATAACACGACAGAAAGCACGATTTATCATTACAAGTCTTTCTATATTTTTAGGTGTCCTATCCTTTATTCTAATGAATGTACTTACAAATGGATGTGATTATAAGCATCTTCTTGAGAAACGTCCTGATTTTTTGCTGGCAGGAGAGTTTAGCGAATTTGGGAAAAGCCAGGGATGTGGGGAAGAATATAAAACCAGAGAAATCGATGTTGATCCTTTGTTAACACAGGGAGACGGTGTGGAACTGTTGTATGACAATGATTATGATGAATTTGCACCAATTTCTCAAGAATTAGTGAAAAAACTACATGAGATAGATGGTATCGATTGGGAGAACTCCAATCTGATTGAAGGAGCTTATGTAACTACGGTTATCTCTAAGAATGGAATTCGTCCCTATGACGAGGGACTCTCGAATCTTACAAATGACAATATGGTGGAAGGATTTAGCTGGGATACTGTACAAGTTATAGATGAAAATCAAATCTTGTTACTTAAGAAATACGTGCAGGATAATCAACTCAATATTGATATGGAATCTTTGGAAGAGGGAAATGGCGTGCTGATCATACATGATCATATGCTGACTCCGGAACAGCAAAAACTGGCAGACAAAGCAATTGGTGAACCGGTATATTTTAAAACTTTGATTTCAAGGGAAGATGCGATTCGTAGAAAAGAACAAAGCAATTCAGAGAGTGAAGAGGAACAACAGAAAGACGAATTTCCTCAAAAAGAATCTGAAACATTTACCCTATGTGGCTATTTAGACCAGCAAAGCGATAATTTCCCGGAAATACATCAATCCTGGCATGGAGAAGGCAGCTTATATTATTTTATCAGTGAGAAAGGTTTTCAAAAGATACCGACTGAGAAAAAGATATTAACAATGGAATTAACTGCTGATCCGAAAAAAGAACCTTATGTGAAAACACAGATCAACGAGCTGATATCCGAGGAAAATAAGAAACGATCCGAAATGACAGAAGTATCAATGGATGAAGGAACCGGCGAAGCAGGAGTTTTTGTCATCTGTAAATCAGATCTGATGCAACAAAAAGAAACATATATGAGAGGAAATCGAATCCTCTTAGGTGCTGTAAGTATCATATTATTCATTGCGGGATTGACCAATTATTGTAATGTTATATTTACAGGGATGTACGCCCGGAGAAAAGAATTTGATATTATGAAAAGTATCGGGATGACTGATAAGCAAATGAAATTAATGCTCTTTGCAGAAGGAAGTTATTATTTTATGTGTGTGATGGGAATGTTGTTTACTGCAGGAATGGCCACTTTGGCTGGAGTAAAGATTTATATGGAAAATAAATTATCATATTTTACATTTCATTGGCCGATTTATGTTACGGTAGGCGTAATGTTTTCTTTAGTACTTATTAATGTTATGGTTACACATTTTATATACAAGAAGAGATAAAAGTGACACGGTGACTATTTATGAACTATGACAGGTCTTGGAATACAGTATTGTCATTTTGACAATTTTGTATTACTTACGAGTAGCAGACTTGATACAAAGAATGAGCGTGTGTATTGCGGATAGAAGTGTATGCTACGCACGTTAAACCATAAGGAAAGGATTTTGTGAACAAACAGGAGATGAGATGAAAATGAATATTCACAAAAATAAGATGCTATGGTATAATACAAGGTACTGTATTAGGGCTTTTTATGAGAGAAGCTGAAATATGGGAAAAGATTTTAAAGGCAAAGAACCTGGCAAGGAAATATCCCAAGAAAGTACGGGATTATACTCAGCCAGATTTGTAGAATTCAGATTCGCAGAAGTAAAGAAAAGAATAAGAGGATTTCAGAAATTTCAACAGAATGGGAAGAATTGATGTTACTGACCCACTTGCAAAAATAAGTATGCTGAGATCCCTTGAAATTAAAGGATTTATAGGAGGAATATAGAAAAATGAAACTTGGAATCGAAATATGTTTGCTTGTTTCATATATTCATTCATTTCCTTTAAAAGCTTGATAAATGGTGATAAACTGTAGGATACATATATTTTGTAGGACAATATAAATTAGTATATTTTTATGTATTTTGAGTTAAATTGGCACTCGATGTGGCACTCGAAAAATAATTGATGAAGACAGAAGCTCCATATAGTAATTACACGGTAGAGGATAATTCCTTTACCGTTTTTTTATTTGACATTCACTAATTGTCAATATATTTGTTCCGTGTTAAAATGAAAATGACATCTACTGAATGTCAAAAAAGACAAACAAAAAGAAAGAGAGGAAGTAATAATATGGGAATTTGTCCTTTTTTTAAAGAATCTGTATGGAGTGGTAATAAATGTCAGGCGAGCGGTGACGGAGATGGAGCACCAATACAAAGACGATATGCAAATTATTGTGGTGCTAATGTAATGTCAGATGATTATCATAATTGTCCGTTGTATAAAGATGCGACAGGAAAAAATAATAGTGGAGGATGCTATTTGACATCAGCATGTATGAGTGCAAAAGGAGAAGAATTTTCAGATGATTGTTATGAGCTTAGCCTTTTGAGAGGATTTCGAGATTCATATGTAAAAGAAAAATATCCAGAAGATATTGCTATATACTATGAAATTGCGCCAAAGATTGTAGAAAAAGTGGAAAAATCAGAAGATAATGTTAAGGTGTTTGAGAAAATGTATAATGAGTTAGTTTTGCCATGCTGTGAGTTGATAGAGAAAAGTAAATTTCATGAAGCTTATATAAGATATAAAAATTATACTATGAAATTAGTTGAAAAATATTTATAGCAAAGAGTACGGTAATTATGGGAAATGTTAATGAAAGAGAAAATACAATATTAAGAAAAAATATTGAGTTATTAGAAAAGGGAATTACGGTAAAAAAATATTTACAACTAGAAAAAGAGTTTATGATTAGAGGAAGCACAGAGATATATAATTATTTTGGCTTTTTTGTGATATACAATGAACTGGAAAAACATTTTATTATGAGAGTTGGGCTTTTTGGGAATCACTCAACTACTAATATAGATGAGTATATACAGAAAGTTTTAAGATTAAAGAGTGATAGAAAGTATCTGCGCAGATGCTTCTTGGATGGTTTAGATGTCTTAAAATATTATAGAATTGATATAAATGGATATCCCACAATAGAAGAATATATTGAAAGAAAAAATAGATATAAAGACTATGAGGAAATATTTTATAAAGCAGAAGGTATAGTTCTTCAGCAGTATTGGGATTTAGGATATTTAGCCTATACAGAGATAAACGACGAGACAAGAAAACGGAATTATCACTTTCAAATTATTGCTATAGCTTTGCTACGACTGCAAAGAAAAAGTAAAATTTTATATGATATACTAAATGTAGTAGTGAGTATTCTGGTTAAGGCAATGCCGTTGTTTATTTGGCAGTTATACATAAATAGATCTACGTTGTTTATTGGTGAAAATATAATTCAAAAGCTAATATACGGCTTTTTTGGAATTGCTGGATGCTGTTTGAGTAGTGTTTTGTGGTATTTTGTATTTTTAGCTGTAATTTTTATAATCAATTTGATTGTGTTCAAAAGAATATATAAAGTAAAACTTAAAATTTTTGACTGGATCATTGAAAAAAGTAAATAAAATATAATAATTAAATTTGTATAAGCAAAAATGTGTGGATAAAACGGTAGAGGTTTTCTTTACCGTTTTTCTTTAAAAAATATAGTTAAAAAATTATTTAATAGGCATATCAATTCCAAGTAAAGTATCACAACTTACATTAAGTATCTGCGCAATTGCTTTAAGTTCAATATCGGTAACAAAACGTGCGCCAGATTCAATCCGTTGAATAGCATTTTTGTCGACATCAAGACCTTGAATTTGAAGCATATCAGCAAATTTTCTTTGAGAAGTTTTTTTAGGAAGTTGTAGCCTTAATTCTTTGATTTTTCCACCACAAATATTGTTAGATCCGTTAGATGATTTGTTTTTATACATAAATTGTAGACCTCCTGAATGACATTCACTGATTGTCATTTTTGATAGTATATGCTAAAATAGAACAAAAAATGACATCTACTGAATGTCGAAAAAGAATAAATATGAAATGAAAAAGGAGGAAATGAAAATGAAGAAGAAAGGACTAATAATAAGAGGAACAGTGGTGGCTGTTTTAATCGCAGGGGTTATGATTACTGGTTGTAAAAAAGATGATACAAAAAAAGTAAATGTGGGTAAGGCAAGTCCGGAAAAAACAATAGAAACATACTGTAATAGTCTTGTTGAAAAGAAATATGCGGATATATTAGATTTGGCGTATTTTCCAAAAAGTGATTATATTACAAGTGAAAAAATTAAAGATTCAAAATCTGGTTTTATAGATAAAATGGTGGAAGAAAATGAAGGCGTTAAAGATTGTACATATGACAAAATAGATGAAACAAAGGATATAATTTCATATAAGTTAATTATAACAACGGACAATGGAGATGAGACTAGAGATATTGAAGTACGAAAAAAAGATGGAAAAATTGTGTTAGATGATTTATATGCAGAGAGATATATAAAAGTTTTTAAGGATTCTAAGGTATCTATAGATGGGAAGAAAGTAACTGGAAAAACGGAAAGCAAAGAAGATGATGGAAACCAAGTAGAGATTTATACAATTACAGTTTTGCCAGATGCTGAGTATGATATTACGGTTACACATCCTGTTTTTGATGATGAAGAAGTGGTTTTAAGTGAGGAAAGTTTAGATTATGTGAAATATCCTATATGGCAAGATCAAAAAATGGGATTTGATGATAATATGATAGATTTAACAGCTATTACACAAGATTATTTTAAGAAAGAATATAAAGAAGAATTGAATACAGATATTTGCGAAGGCTGTGTTGAAATAGTGAAGACTGTTTTGGAAGACGGGGATATAAATACATTAAATAAATATTTTTTGAATAATAATGCAGAAGAATTTGTGTCAAGTAATCCCGATTTAAATGGAACCAATAGAGTGGGACTGAAAGAGGAATATGATATAGAGTTTAAACAAATTTTAGATTCTTCTATAAATCAAATAAAATATATCGATAAAAATCAATTAAAATTATCTGTAGTAGTTAGTTATCAGTGTAATATGTCATATAAAAATAAGGATGCCATAGTGCTCGGTGGATCGAGAGATTCTGTAAGGGGAGATCATATGACGTTAGATTTATACTGTACAAAGGATGGAGATGTATGGAAGATTTCTTCATGGGATTGATTTGAAGATATGGCATACTAATGGAAAATAAAAAGGAGATTAAACGGTGAAGAAGTGGGTTCGTAGAATAATTGTAACTGCGGTGTTATTAGTTGCGAGTGTATCTATAATATTGTTCGGATATAATAAATTGTATAATGACAAACAGCCGGAAGGTGATATTATTGTAAAAGAAAATGTAAAGGTTATTACGTCAGAGACAGACAATATACCCATAGATGTAAGGGAAGATTATCTTGTGTTTGGAGAAAAGCCAGAATATAAAAAGGGAGATGTGATTGTTTCCGGAATTACTGAGAACTCATTAGAAGGGTACATAAGAAGAGTTTTAAAAGTAGATAAAAAAAATAATCTGTACATTGTAAAAACCGAACCTGCTGTCTTAACCGATGTGTTTGAAAAGGTTCATATTTATAAAAAAATAGAATTGACAGAAGATGGAAGTCAATCAGTAAGTTATAAGACTGAAAGCATGAAAGGAGAGAAAAAAAGAGAAGCATTTAATATTGAAGTATGTAAAGATGAGAAAGAAAAAAAGGAAGAAAAAGAAGATAAGGATATTGATGAGAATGATAATGGTACAGATTATGTGATTGGGAAAAAGTTTGAAGAAAAGGATGAGCCGGTTACTGTTTCTGGTGAAGCAGGAATTAGTATTTGGGTAGAAATAGACATAGATATAAATCATGGTAATATAAAATGTGGAATTGCTGCAAAATCAAAAGAAGGTGCAAAAACCGCAATGGAATGCTCTGAAAGTTCTTCAAAAGAGTTAGAAAAGAAATTGTTGGAAAAGAAACTCCCCAATTATGAATTTTCTGTGGCGGGTATTCCAATTGTTGTGACAAATAATTTGGAAATTGCCATCGGATCAGAAATGAATTTAGAGGGAAATATAGGAGCTTCATATGAAATGACATCAGAAACTACATTGGGGTTCCAATATAATAGTAAGACTGGGAAAGTAAAAGAAATAAAGAAAATTGATTTTGATTCAGATGGTTTACAATGGAACACAATTTCAGTTTCGGGAAATGCATCAATAGGTCCATCAGTGCATTTAATTACTAAATTATACGGATCATCTGGACTGGATATGTCCGTTGGAATTTTGGGAAAAGTAAAAGGTGAAGCTAAGGTATCTACGAAAAAAGAATTAGATGGTTATGCAGGAAGTCTGGATTTATCAATCGATCCGGAAATACAAGGAACACTGGTTGTGGATACGCCAGTCGTGGATAAAAATCTTCTGAAACAGCCAATGTTTGAAGTGAAGTTAAACTCTTTATGGTCAAAACATTGGGAATCAAGTGCAAACTGGAAAGACGATTTGGAATGGACTGAAGCGGATGAAATAGAAGAAGCAAAAGAGCAAGTTAAAACGTCGTATTCTAATGAATATTTTGAAGTAGAAGTGCCAGAAAGTTGGGAGGGGGATTGGTCGGTAATAGAAGAAGATAATACTAATAATGGTATTAAAAGTACGGTCTATCATTTTACATATAATCCAGAAGGACCAGATAATGGAGGCGCATCGGATGTATATGTTATTGATATGAGTGACACAAGTCGTCCTATGGGGCATTATAATAGAATGCTTCCGGATTACTGCGAAGAAGTTGGGGTTACATCTTTTGGATCTAATGATGTTTTCAAAATGGAGGTTGCGGCAGGATTCTTTCATGATGGAGGGGCGACGATTACTTTAAAGTAAAACAAGAAACTAATCTGGATAAGTAGAGGTATAGAATATATGTATTATGATATCTAGTGATGTCAAGGAACAAGGCAAAGCCGATACGCCGTAGGGCAGTTCTTGACAGAACGAAAAGTATCCAAAACTACCATGCTATATAGAGGACTTGTAAGATTATAGATTTTGCAAGTCCTCTTGTTTATAGCTAGTGTGAAATTTTTCTGTAAATTCAGATATTCTATGATAATTGATTGTGGCTTAACAGCAGTTTTCGGTGGTTAAGCCGGTGTGATAAAAATTTTAATTAGGTTTAGAAGATGCCTTGGTTGATTCAAGTATTTTCATAATTGCTCTATTTTTAAGACGAATACATAAAGTTATCTATTATAAGGATATGAATGAAATAATCGAATATCCAACAGTTCAGGCGTATTTAGAAAGAAAAAGTGAGTTTAGAACGATAGAAGAGAATGAAGAAAATCCATTTGAATGATAAGAGGTGAGGTAAGTGATTGAAAAAATACCGTTATGGGAAAAAGTGAATCTTACAATTGAAGAAGCAGCTGAATTTTCTAATATTGGACAGAACAAAATATCAGCACTATTAAAGATGCCAAGATGCCCGTTTGTGTTATATGTTGGAAAAAAGAAATTAGTCAAAAGAAAAGAATTTGAAAAGTTTTTAAAAGAGAGTATTGAATTATAAGAAATGGCTGATTTGCATTGAATTTGAAGCTCCGGTGTGGTAATCTATAAGTTGCTATATTGGAGCTTCTTTTTATGGAAAGGAGCTAAAATAATGGGTAGAAACCTAAAAGGGAAGGAGCTTGGAGAGGGAATTTATCAACAAGCTAATGGAACATATTGTGCAAGGTTTATTGATAGATTTGGAAAGAGAAAATCAAAACGCTCTAAAAAGTTGCAAGAAGTAAGACAGTGGCTTGCAGATGCAACTTATATAAACGAGCATAGTGATATAGAACAAGCTACGAATATGATGGTAGATGCTTGGTTTGAATATTGGATTGATGTAAAGAAAAAGACGGTACGTCCGAATACTGTTAGAAATTATACAGAACGTTATAATAAAAACATTCAGAAGATAATCGGGAGAAAAATTTTAACAGAAGTAAAACCTATTCATTGTCAAAAAATTTTTACTGATATGGCAGAGGAAGGATACAAAACATCTACAATATATCAAACAAGAATTGCGCTCTTTAACATGCTCGAATTTGCAAAAGAAAATGAAGTGATTTTAAGCAATCCTTGTAAGAAATCAGTGAAAAGCGATATGGGAAAACCTTCACAGAAGAAAGAAGCACTTACAATAGATATTCAAAAGAAATTTATAGAATATGCAAAAGGGCAAAGTTATGAAAATCAGTTTAGATTTATATTACAAACAGGGCTTCGTACTGGTGAATTAGTGGGCTTGAAATGGGAAGATATTGATTTTTCAAAGAAAGCAATAAGGATTCAACGTTCAATGGAATATCGATATAGTGTTGGTGAATGGAGAATAGGAGAGCCTAAAAGTAAAGCAGGATATCGTACAATTCCATTAACCGATGAGACTATTAGAATACTAACAGAACAAAAAGAAAAAAATAAGAACATAAAAAAAATACAAGAAGAATGGTATGAATTTATTTTTTTGAGTCGTAAGGGAGAACCAGTAAAGAATAGTGCATATGATACAGCTCTGTTTAAGATATGTGATAAAGCAAAAATTAACAGATTTTCTATGCATGTACTAAGGCACACTTTTGCTACAAGGTGCATTGAAGGTGGAATGATGCCAAAGACATTACAGAAAATATTGGGTCATTCGAATATTGGTATAACTATGAATCTATATGTTCATATCACAGAAGACGAAAAACAAAAGGAAATTGACAAGGTGTCTTGCGTATTAAATGTAGGATAAAGATACATATGTATAGACAGTTAGTGGCACTCGCTGTGGCACTCGATTCAATAAAAGAAGACGCAAACACCGTAAAATAAAGGGATTTTTAAGGAGGAATATAAAAAATGAAACTTGGAATCGTAGGATTACCTAATGTGGGAAAAAGTACTTTATTTAATTCACTGACAAAAGCAGGAGCAGAATCAGCCAACTACCCATTCTGTACCATTGATCCAAATGTGGGTGTTGTTACTGTACCGGATGAACGTCTGAATGTGCTTGGTGAGATGTATCACACCAAAAAGATCATCCCGGCAGCGATTGAGTTTGTAGATATCGCAGGTCTTGTAAAAGGTGCATCCAAAGGAGAAGGTCTTGGAAACCAGTTTCTTGCAAATATCCGTGAGGTTGATGCAATTGTTCATGTAGTACGTTGTTTCGAGGATAGCAATATTGTCCATGTAGACGGAAGTATCGATCCGCTGCGTGACATTGAGACGATCAACCTGGAGCTGATCTTTTCAGACCTTGAGATCCTGGAAAGAAGAATTTCCAAAGCAGTCAGAGCAGCAAGAAATGACAAGACGATCGCAAAAGAACTGGCACTGATGGAAAGAATTAAAGCACATCTGGAAGATGGAAAGATGGCAAAGAGCTTTGATGATATCAATGACGAAGATGAGCAGCAGTGGCTGGAAAGCTATAATCTTCTGACCTACAAACCGGTTATTTTTGCTGCAAATGTGGCAGAAGATGATCTTGCAGATGACGGTGCAAGTAATGCAGGAGTACAGGCAGTCCGTGAGTATGCAAAAAGAGAGGACTGCGAAGTATTCGTTGTATGTGCAGAAATTGAGCAGGAGATCGCGGAACTTGATGATGATGAAAAGAGCATGTTCCTGGAAGAACTGGGACTTAAGGAATCTGGTCTTGAAAAGCTGATCAAGGCAAGCTACAGCCTTCTTGGACTGATCAGTTACCTGACAGCAGGAGAACCGGAAGTCCGTGCATGGACAATCAAAAAAGGAACGAAAGCACCACAGGCAGCAGGAAAGATCCATTCTGATTTTGAAAGAGGATTCATCCGCGCTGAAATCGTATCCTATGATGACTTGATGGCATGTGGCACTTATAACGCTGCAAAAGAAAAAGGTCTGGTAAGACTGGAAGGTAAGGATTATGTTGTACAGGACGGAGATATTATCCTGTTTAGATTTAACGTATAATATTTGTTAAAAAAGTAATTGATAATGTATGGCGAGAGACGGACAGATGTCCGTCTCTTTTATGAAACGAGATAGCTTAACCTTACTACAGTTTGCATAAAATAACCTCTTGAAATGCAGGGTTTGTACGTCAAAAGGAACAATCAGAACAGTAAAATGACTGGACTTTTCATATATGAACAGCTATAATAATATCGAACGAAAGTGTAGAAAAATTTTAACACAAGTAAAAGTTTTGACACAATCTAAGGAGGAACAAAGAAAATGGCAAGATCAATGAAGACCATGGATGGTAACCATGCAGCTGCTCATGCTTCTTATGCTTATACAGAAGTTGCTGCTATTTACCCGATCACACCTTCATCTGTAATGGCTGAAGCCACAGACGAATGGGCAACACAAGGAAGAAAGAATATTTTTGGTCAGACTGTTCAGGTAACAGAAATGCAGTCTGAAGCAGGTGCAGCAGGTACTGTACACGGCTCACTGTCAGCAGGTGCGCTTACTACTACTTACACAGCTTCCCAGGGCTTACTTCTTATGATTCCTAACTTATATAAAATTGCTGGTGAACAGCTTCCGGGTGTATTCAACGTATCTGCCCGTGCAGTAGCTTCACACGCTCTTAATATTTTTGGTGATCATTCCGACGTTATGGCCTGTCGTCAGACTGGATGCGCAATGCTCTGCGAATCATCCGTACAGGAAGTTATGGACCTGACACCGGTTGCACACTGTGCAGCACTGAAAGGTAAGATTCCATTCATTAACTTCTTCGATGGTTTCCGTACATCACACGAAATCCAGAAGATCGAAACATGGGATTACGAAGATCTGGAAGATCTCGTAGACAAGGATGCAATCAAGGAATTCCGTGCACATGCACTGAACCCGAACCATCCATGTGAAAGAGGATCAGCTCAGAACCCGGATACATTCTTCCAGGCTCGTGAAGCATGTAACCCATACTACGATGCTATGCCGGCAATCGTACAGGAATACATGGACAAAGTTAACGCTAAGATCGGAACAAACTACAAACTGTTCAACTACCATGGTGCAGAGGACGCTGAAAGCGTAATCATCGCTATGGGATCTGTTTGCGACACAATCGATGAAACAATCGATTACTTACTTGCTCAGGGCAAGAAGGTTGGTGTTGTTAAAGTTCGCCTTTACAGACCATTCTGCGCACAGGCACTTGTAGATGCAATTCCGGATTCCGTTAAGTACATTAACGTTCTTGACAGAACAAAAGAACCAGGATCTCTTGGAGAACCTCTGTACCTTGACGTTGTTGCAGCTCTTAAAGGAACAAAATTCGATGCTGTTAAGATCAACTCAGGACGTTACGGACTTGGTTCTAAAGATACAACACCGGCTCAGGTTGTTGCTGTATTTGAAAATGAAGCAAAAGCTAAATTCACAATCGGTATCGTTGATGATGTAACAGGACTTTCTCTTGAAGTAGGTGCTCCACTGGTTACAACACCGGAAGGAACAATCAACTGTAAGTTCTGGGGACTTGGAGCTGACGGAACAGTCGGAGCTAACAAGAACTCTATCAAGATCATCGGTGATAACACAGATATGTATGCACAGGCTTACTTTGATTATGACTCAAAGAAATCCGGTGGTGTTACAATGTCTCACCTCCGTTTCGGTAAGAAACCAATTAAATCTACTTACCTGATTCACAAAGCAAACTTTGTTGCATGCCATAACCCGTCATATATCAACAAATACAACATGGTTCAGGAACTTGTAGATGGTGGTACATTCCTTCTTAACTGCCCATGGACAGTAGAAGAACTGGACAAACATCTTCCAGGACAGGTAAAAGCATTCATCGCTAACCATGACATCAAATTCTACACAATCGATGGTATCAAGATCGGTAAAGAAATCGGACTTGGCGGACGTATCAATACAGTTCTTCAGTCTGCATTCTTCAAACTGGCTAACATCATTCCGGAAGAAGAAGCTATCGACCTTATGAAGAAAGCTGCAAAAGCTACATACGGCAAGAAGGGTGATAAGATCGTACAGATGAACTACGATGCTATCGATGCCGGAGCTAAACAGGTTAACGCTGTTGAAGTACCGGAAAGCTGGAAGAACTGCGAAGACGAAGGTCTGTTCACACCAGAAGTTAAGGGTGGAAGAGAAGATGCAGTAGCATTCGTTAAGAACATCCAGTCTAAAGTTAATGCTCAGGAAGGTAACACACTGCCTGTATCTGCATTCAAAGACTATGTAGATGGATCTACACCGTCAGGAACAGCTGCATACGAAAAACGTGGTATCGCTGTAGATATCCCGATCTGGCAGTCAGAGACATGTATCCAGTGTAACCGTTGTGCATATGTGTGCCCGCACGCTGCAATCCGTCCGGTAGCTCTTACAGAAGAAGAACTTGCAAAAGCACCAGAAGGACTGAAAGCAATCGACATGATCGGTATGCCGGGAATGAAGTTCACAATGACTGTATCAGCTTATGACTGTACAGGATGTGGTTCTTGTGCAAATGTCTGCCCAGGTAAGAAGGGTGAAAAAGCTCTTGTTATGGGTAACATGGAAGAGAACGCAGGAGAACAGGTATACTTTGACTTTGGTACAGAAATCGAAGTAAAACCAGAAGTTGTTGCTAAATTTAAAGAAAATACAGTAAAAGGATCTCAGTTCAAACAGCCACTGCTTGAGTTCTCAGGAGCTTGTGCTGGATGTGGAGAGACTCCATACGCTAAACTTATCACACAGTTATTCGGTGACAGAATGTACATCGCTAATGCAACAGGTTGCTCATCTATCTGGGGTAACTCATCACCGTCTACACCTTACACAGTAAACTCTAAGGGACAGGGACCGGCTTGGTCTAACTCACTGTTCGAAGATGCTGCTGAGTTCGGTTATGGTATGTTACTTGCTCAGAAAGCAATCAGAGAAGGTCTGAAAGCGAAAGTAGAAGAAGTTGCTGCATCAGATAAAGCCAGCGAAGAAGCAAAAGCTGCTTGCAACGAATGGCTTGAAACATACGGATGCGGAGCTACTAACGGAACAGCTACAGACAAACTTGTTGCTGCATTAGAAGGATGCGACTGCCCGACATGCAAAGATATCGTAGAAAAGAAAGACTTCCTTGCTAAGAAATCCCAGTGGATCTTCGGTGGTGACGGATGGGCTTACGATATCGGATTCGGTGGTGTTGACCACGTACTTGCAAGTGGAAAAGACATCAACGTAATGGTATTCGATACAGAAGTTTACTCTAATACAGGTGGACAGTCTTCTAAGTCTACTAAGACTGGTGCTATTGCTCAGTTCGCAGCAGGCGGAAAAGAAACTAAGAAGAAAGACCTTGCTTCTATCGCAATGAGCTATGGTTACGTATACGTTGCACAGATCGCTATGGGTGCTGACTTCAACCAGACTGTAAAAGCTATCGCAGAAGCTGAAGCATATCCGGGACCATCCCTGATCATCGCTTACGCTCCATGTATCAACCATGGTATCAAGAAAGGCATGAGCAAAGCTCAGACAGAAGAACAGCTTGCAGTTGAATGTGGATACTGGAACAACTTCCGTTTCAATCCGGCAGCTGAAGGATCTAAGTTCACTCTTGACAGCAAAGCACCAGACCTTGCTGGATACGAAGACTTCCTTAACGGAGAAGTTCGTTACAACGCTCTTGCCAGATTCAATCCTGAAAAGGCTAAAGTTCTGTTTGCTAAGAACGAAGAAGAAGCAAAAGCTAGATATGCATATCTGCAGAAACTCGTTACACTGTACGGTTCTGAAGAATAAGATTGACTTTAATGAGGAGTCAGGGACGAAAGTCTCTGGCTCCTTTTTGGTTTGTGAGGATTCAAAAGGGGACGCGTACGCAAAAGAACCTGCGCTGCACACCGCCTGCAAATGTGTTGTAGGTCCACAGAATGTCAAAGACTATCTTGCATTTGACAAGGTACTCGCATGCGGCGGAACCTGGATGGTAAAGGATGCTCTGATAAATGGCGGAGAATTTGAAAAGATCAAAGAAATGACAAAAGAAGCGGTAGATATTGTAAAATAGCAATTATCTCTTGCAAAAATGAAAATTTTGTAGTATGGTTGATAAAGAAAATGATGAATATTCAGCTTGATAGAGGCGCGGGATTTATCAGTACCTTCTGAAAGATGCGGCAGGGAAGCCGACAGAAGAGAAAGGAAATACCGCCGAAGGAGCCGGAACCCCAACCCCGGTTTCTGGGACGATGCAGAAGATGCAGCGTACTGTCACACACGTGGAGCGCTATCGGAAGAACATTTAAGGAAGACTTTACATGCCATGAATGCGTTTTGCCGGTGCAAGCGTTATTCATGGCATTTTTATGTTTTAAAACAGGAGGTATTTTAATTGAGAGAAAAAATGAGAAAGTTAAGCAGTCTGCTCGCAGCTGTAATGATCTGCGTAATGGCAAGTCCCCTTGTCACCTTTGCAGCAGACGCGGAGGAGTATGTACCGAAGATGTACGCCAGCATCTGGTCACTGGTTCCACCGGTGGTTGCGATCGCACTGGCACTGATCACAAAAGAAGTGTACAGCTCATTATTTGTAGGAATTTTAGTAGGTGGAATATTCTATTCTGGATTTTCCTTTGAAGGAACCATCACCCATATTTTTCAGGAAGGGATCGTAGCTGTTCTTTCTGACAGCTATAATGTGGGAATCCTGATCTTCCTGGTTATCTTAGGAACCATGGTCTGCCTGATGAATAAGGCAGGAGGATCTGCCGCATTCGGTGAATGGGCAAGTACCCATATCAAGAGCCGTGTAGGTGCACAGCTGGCAACAATCATTCTTGGTGTGCTGATCTTTATCGATGACTATTTTAACTGTCTGACAGTCGGAAGCGTGATGCGTCCGGTAACGGATGCGCAGAATGTTTCCAGAGCAAAGCTTGCGTATCTGATCGATGCGACAGCAGCTCCGGTATGTATCATTGCACCGATTTCATCCTGGGCAGCAGCCGTTACGGGTTTTGTAGAAGGTGAAGATGGATTTTCAATATTTATTCGTGCAATTCCATATAACTTCTATGCAATCCTTACCATCCTGATGATGATCGCAATGGTTGTGATGAAGGTTGAGTATGGTCCGATGAAGGTTCATGAAGATAATGCGAAAAAAGGTGATATTTACACCACACCGGACAGACCGTATGCAAATACGGAGGAAGAGGCAGTGGATAACTGTAAAGGAAAAGTAATGGATCTTCTGATCCCGATCATTTCACTGATCATCTGCTGTGTGATCGGAATGATCTACACCGGTGGGTTCTTTGACGGAGTCGGTTTTGTAGAAGCATTTTCTGGAAGTGATGCTTCCCAGGGACTGGTGTATGGAAGCTTCTTTGCTTTTGTGATCACAATCGTACTGTATCTGGTAACGTGTGCTGAAATTCGATGAGTGTATGGCATGTCTCCCGGACGGATTTAAGGCGATGGTTCCGGCAATCCTGATTCTTGTTTTTGCATGGACACTGAAATCTATGACTGACAGTCTTGGAGCGGCAGAATATGTAGCAGGCATTGTAGCCGGAAGTGCGGAAGGTATGGTAAATCTTCTTCCGGCAATCATCTTCCTTGTGGGATGCTTTCTTGCATTTGCAACCGGTACAAGCTGGGGAACATTCGGAATCCTGATCCCGATCGTGGTACATGCATTTGAAGGAAAGAATGAGACGATGATGATCATTGCTATCTCCGCATGTATGGCCGGAGCAGTTTGTGGTGACCACTGTTCACCGATTTCGGATACAACGATCATGGCATCTGCTGGTGCACAGTGCAATCATATTAATCATGTCAATACACAGCTTCCATATGCGGCAAGCTGTGCGGTGATCTCGTTTATCACTTATATTATTGCCGGATTCGTACAGAGTGCATGGATCGCACTTCCAGCAGGAATCATCATGATGCTTGCCTTTGTGACATTCATGAAATTTTCACAGAAAAAGCAGACAGCAGCTTTTTTACAGAAGAAAGAAGCATAATAGAGAAAATGAGGAATGGCTTTCGTAGCTGTTCCTTATTTTATTTATGCGAGTAATGAATCAAAGTCCGTGCTTGCACGAGACCTTGGTGACTGACGCGATAACTTGAGAAACTCGCGGAGCGTGTTTCTAATAGTTGACGGAAAAATCATGAAGAACTGGGAAGGTACATCGGATTATGGAAAACATATGGAAAACATTTCCCACCAAGACCTTGTATCAAATCAAAGAAATGTGTACAATGTTATTTATGAGACTAACTACAGAACTTGGAGGAAATCATATATGGATTTAACAAAGCTTACAGCATATGAGATCATTGAGCACAGACCTCTTCCGGATCTGAAATCGGAAGGAGCACTTTTAAGACATAAAAAGAGCGGTGCGAGGGTGCTTCTGATCTCCAATGATGATGAAAATAAAGTATTTAATATCGGATTCCGCACACCGACCACGAACAGTACCGGAGTGCCACATATCATGGAACATACTGTTCTGTGTGGCTCGGAAAAGTTTCCGACCAAGGATCCGTTTGTGGAACTGGTAAAAGGATCTTTGAACACCTTTTTGAATGCGATGACTTATCCGGACAAGACCGTATATCCGGTTGCAAGCTGTAATGAAAAGGATTTTCAGAATCTGATGGACGTGTATATGGACGCAGTCCTGCATCCGAATATTTACAAACACGAAGAGATCTTCCGGCAGGAGGGCTGGAACTATCACCTGGAGGAAGCAGATGGGGAGCTTTCTTATAACGGAGTTGTTTATAATGAGATGAAGGGAGCTTTTTCTTCACCGGATGGTGTTCTGGACCGTATGATCCTGAATTCTCTGTTTCCGGATACGACTTATGCAAATGAGTCCGGCGGAGATCCGGATGTGATTCCGGAACTGACTTATGAAGAATATCTGAATTTTCACAAAACCTATTATCATCCGTCCAACAGTTATATTTACCTCTATGGCAATATGGATATGGAAGAGAAATTAAACTGGCTGGATCAGGAATATCTGTCTGCTTACGATAAAAAAGAAGTAGATTCCGAGATCCATCTGCAGAAGCCGTTTGAAAAAATGCATGATATCACAAAGCCGTATTCGATCGCAAGTAATGAATCGACAGAAGATAATACCTATCTTTCCTACAATAAGGTCATTGGGACTTCTCTGGATGAAAAGCTGTATCTGGCATTCCAGATCCTGGATTATGCACTGCTTTCTGCTCCGGGAGCACCGATCACAAAAGCACTTCTGGAAGCAGGAATCGGAAAAGATATCAGCGGATCTTATGACAGCAGCACCTATCAGCCGATTTTCTCGATCGTGGCAAAGAATGCGAATGAAGAGCAGAAGGCAGAATTTGTAAAAGTGATCGAAGATACATTAAAAGGTATTGTAGAAAACGGAATGGACAAAAAAGCACTGGAAGCGGGAATCAATTACCATGAATTCCGTTACCGTGAAGCAGACTTCGGAGGCTATCCGAAGGGACTGATGTACGGTCTGCAGATATTTGACAGCTGGCTTTATGATGAAACAAAGCCGTTTATCCATGTGGAGGCGCTGGGCACCTTTGCATTCTTAAAAGAGCAGATCAGTACCGGGTATTTTGAAAAGCTGATTCAGACATACCTTCTGGATAATCAGCATGGAGCACTGGTTACGATCGTGCCGGAACCGGGACGTACAGCCAGACTGGATGCAGAATTAAAAGAAAAACTGCAGGCATATAAAGAAAGCCTTAGCAGGGGAGAAATCGAAAAGCTGGTTGCAGATACAAAGCATTTACAGGAGTATCAGGAAGAACCGTCAAGTCAGGAGGATTTGGAGAAGATCCCGATGCTGACAAGAGCAGATATTTCCTGCGAGATCGCACCGATTTACAATGAAGAGATGAAGATTGCAGATATCCCGACTGTCTTCCATGAGATTGAAACGAACGGAATCGGTTATCTGGATCTGATGTTTGACCTTTCCGATGTGCCGGAGAAAGATCTCCCGATGGTAGGACTTCTGCAGGCAGTTCTCGGAATCATTGACACCGAGCATTATGAATATGGAGAGCTTTTCAACGAGATCAACAGACATACCGGAGGAATCGGAACTTCACTGGAGCTTTATCCGGATGTGACGAAGGTCAAAGAAAAAGAATTCAGGGCAACTTTTGAAATCAAGGCAAAAGCGCTTTACGGACAGATTCCATTTGCCATCCGCATGATGAAAGAGATCCTGACAGCTTCGAAGCTGGACGATGAAAAACGTCTGAAAGAGATCCTTTCTATGACAAAGACCAGACTGCAGGACCGTTTCCTTTCCGCAGGGCATTCGGCAGCAGCACTCCGGGCAATGTCTTATAAATCGCCGATTTCAAAATTTAAAGATACGACAAATGGAATCGGATATTATCAGAACATCCGTGAGATGGAAGAACATTTCGAGGAGAAGAAGGAAGAGATTACAAATGGATTAAAAGCTTTATCTGAACTGCTTTTTAGAAAAGGCAATGTGATGATCAGTTACACAGCCTCAAGAGAGGGACTTGCCGTTTTGGAAGAGGAGATCGGAAGCTTAAAAGAAGTCCTTTATCCGGAGAGGATGCCACAGAGCCGGTGCATCCTGCACTGTGAGAAGAAGAATGAAGGCTTTAAGACTTCTTCAAAAGTACAGTTTGCGGCAAAGGCAGGCAACTTTATTGATGCAGGAGAAGAATATAACGGGGCACTGCAGATCCTGAAAGTGATCATGAGTTATGAGTATCTCTGGATCAATATCCGCGTAAAAGGTGGTGCGTATGGCTGCATGAGTAACTTCAACCGCATTGGTGAGGGCTATTTTGTATCTTACCGTGACCCGAATCTTGGAAGAACCCTGGAAATCTATGACGGAGTTCCGGAATATCTGGAGAACTTCACGGTCAGCGAACGCGATATGACAAAATATATTATCGGAACGATCAGCAACATTGATCAGCCGATGACTCCGGCAACCAAGGGAGACCGTTCCATGAACCTTTATATGAATCATGTCAGTGCAGAGATGATCAGAAAAGAAAGAGAACAGATCCTTACAGCAAACCAGGAGGATATCCGTGCACTTGCAGGTGTGGCACGTGCGGTGCTTGCAAATGATCAGATCTGTGTGATCGGAAACGAAGCAAAGATAGAAGAAGAAAAAGAACTGTTTATGACAGTTGAGAATTTATTTTAGAAGGAGAATGCATGAGAGCAGATTTTAAATCAGGATTTGTAACGTTGATCGGCAGGCCGAATGTGGGGAAATCCACACTTATGAACTATCTGATCGGTCAGAAGATCGCTATTACATCGAATAAACCACAGACCACCAGAAACCGGATCCAGACGGTACTTACGACCGATGAAGGACAGATTGTATTTGTTGATACACCGGGAATCCATAAGGCGAAAAACAAGCTTGGGACCTACATGGTAAATGTGGCAGAGCGCACCTTAAATGAAGTGGATGTGGTACTGTGGCTGGTTGAACCAAGTACCTTTATAGGAGCCGGAGAGCAGCACATTGTGCAGCAGCTTGGGAAGGTGACGACACCGGTCGTGCTGGTCATCAACAAGGCAGATACCGTGAAGAAGGAAGATATTCTTCCGTGTATTGCAAAATACAACGAAGTATACCAGTTTGCAGATATCGTTCCGGTATCTGCAAGAACCGGTGAAAATACAGACGAGCTTTTAAAGGTCATCATGAAATATCTTCCGTATGGACCGCAGTTTTATGATGAAGATACCATTACCGACCAGCCGGAAAGGCAGATCGTGGCAGAGCTGATCCGTGAGAAAGCACTACACTGCCTGAATGAGGAGATTCCACATGGAATTGCGGTATCGATCGAGAAGATGAAAGCACGTAAAAAAGTGATGGATATTGAGGCAACGATCATCTGTGAACGTGATTCCCATAAAGGAATCATTATTGGCAAGCAGGGATCCATGCTGAAAAAGATCGGCAGTACGGCGAGATATGAGATCGAGCAGATGCTCGGATGTAAGGTAAATCTCCAACTTTGGGTAAAAGTAAAGAAAGACTGGAGAGACAGTGATTTCCTGATCAAGAACTTCGGATACCGAGAAGACGAGTAAAAAATGTCAAGGTGTTTCTCTGAAAAACAGCTGGCAGATATTACGCAGTATAGCATCTGAAAATATGGGAGAACCTAATCTTAAAAGGCATAAGAAAAAGATGAGGTGACCGAAGGATGAATCAGGAATACTGGGATCAGTTTGCAAGGACAGGACGGGTGGAGGATTATCTCTCCTACCGGGAAAAGGAAGTCTGTAAAGCGAAAACGGAGAAATACGGGGACAAATGCAGTGAATCAGTTAACAACAATGACAGGGATGATTCTGTCGGCAGCACCGATCGGTGAATATGATAAAAGAGTCGTGATCCTGACAAAAGAAAAAGGAAAAATATCAGCGTTTGCAAAAGGGGCAAGACGACCGAACAGTCCGCTTGCAGGGGCATGTACGCCTTGTAATTTCGGAAAATTTATGCTGTATGAGGGAAGAAATTCCAACACTCTCCAGTCGGCAGAGATCGAGAATTATTTTGCAGAGCTCCGAACGGATGTGGAAGCGGCATATTATGCATTTTATTTTCTCGAATTTGCAGATTTTTATACAAGGGAAGCCAATGACGAGCGGGAAATGCTGAAGCTTCTATATCAGACGATGCGCGTGCTGACGAAAAAGATCATTCCATTTGAGCTGGTACGCTACATATTTGAACTGAAGGCACTCAGTGTCAGCGGGGAAGGACCGCAGGTATTTCAGTGTGTCAGATGCGGGAACAGGGAACGTCCCTGTGTGTTCAGTGTGAAGGAGGGCGGTCTGGTCTGCAGTGAATGCGGTCAGAATGTCTATGACGGAATGCGGCTGAATACGTCTACTCTTTATGCCATGCAGTTCATTGTCGGGACACCGGTGGAAAAGCTCTATACCTTTACCTTAAGCGATGAGGTTTTAAAGGAACTGGGAAAGGTAATGGAGCGTTATCTGGATGTATACGTGGATCACAGATTCAAGTCGCTTGAGATTCTGGAGCAGCTCACAGGGCTGAAATAACCGGAAAATTGTATATTAGATTAGAAAATAAAGACAAATCTGGCGAAAATTAGCAGGATAAGCTTGCAAAACCTATATGCAATAGGTATAATAGGTGAATCAGAGAGGAATAAATGTTATCGCGATAAGTAACTTTGTTCTTCTAACGAAAAATAAAAAGAATGCGAGGATTAGTGTTATGGTAGAAAAGACAATGGACAAAATTGTAGCTTTGGCAAAATCAAGAGGCTTTGTATATCCGGGGTCTGAAATCTACGGTGGGCTTGCAAATACATGGGATTATGGTAACCTGGGTGTTGAACTTAAGAACAACGTAAAGAGAGCATGGTGGAAGAAATTTGTACAGGAGAACCCGTACAACGTAGGTGTTGACTGTGCGATCCTGATGAATCCGCAGACATGGATCGCTTCCGGACATCTGGGAGGATTCAGTGATCCGCTGATGGACTGTAAGGAATGTCACGAACGTTTCCGTGCAGATAAGATCATTGAAGATTATGCACATGAGCATGGAATTGATATTCCGGACAGCATTGACGGATGGTCACATGAAGAGATGGAAGGATTTATCAAAGAACATGAAGTACCGTGTCCGACCTGTGGAAAGCATAATTTCACAGAGATCCGAGAATTTAACCTGATGTTCAAGACTTTCCAGGGGGTAACAGAAGATGCCAAGAACGTAGTATACCTTCGCCCGGAGACAGCACAGGGAATCTTCGTAAACTTTAAGAACGTACAGAGAACTTCAAGAAAGAAACTTCCATTTGGTATTGGTCAGATCGGTAAATCATTCCGTAACGAGATCACACCGGGTAACTTTACATTCCGTACCCGTGAGTTTGAACAGATGGAACTTGAATTCTTCTGCAAACCGGATACAGACCTTGAATGGTTTGCTTACTGGAAGAAATTCTGCCTCGACTGGCTGTTCTCTCTTGGCCTTAAGGATGAGGAAATCCGTTACAGAGATCATGACAAAGAAGAGCTTTCTTTCTACAGCAAGGCTACAACAGACGTAGAATTCCTCTTCCCGTTTGGATGGGGCGAGCTGTGGGGAATCGCAGACAGAACAGATTATGACCTGACACAGCATCAGAATGTATCAGGACAGGATATGACTTACTTTGATGATGAGACCAATGAAAAATACATTCCATACGTTATCGAGCCATCACTTGGTGCTGACCGTGTGGTACTTGCGTTTCTTTGCGCAGCATATGATGAGGAAGAACTGGAAGACGGTTCTACACGTACTGTGATGCATTTCCATCCGGAACTTGCACCGGTTAAGATCGGTGTGCTTCCGCTCTCCAAGAAGCTGAATGAGGGCGCTGAGAAGGTTTATGCTATGCTTAGCAAATACTACAACTGCGAATTTGATGACAGAGGAAATATCGGTAAGAGATATCGTCGACAGGATGAGATCGGAACACCGTTCTGCGTAACTTATGACTTCGATTCAGAAGAAGATGGAGCAGTTACTGTTCGTGACCGTGATACAATGCAGCAGGAAAGAATTAAAATTGAAGATCTCAAAGCGTACTTTGAGAAGAAATTTGAGTGGTAGAGATTTGAAAAGATCCGGATTTCCCAGGTTTGGGAAGTCCGGATCTTTTTGTGCAAAAAAAGTTTGTTTGGGAGGTTGTGAGACAAATGGGACAAATATAAGTGTTCAAATTCCGTTGTGCCAACCATTCTGAGGAGCCTCTGAAAGCGAAAATTATGTCAGCAGAGGCTTCCATAATTTTTGAGTCTCCTCGCCATGGCACAACAATCGAATTTGAACACTTATATTTGTCCCATTTGTCATTCAACTTTACTAGTGGAAACTATTTTGTGGCAGGGGGAATGCTGGAAAGTGTGAAAATAGACAAAGAAAATCGATGATATAGTTAAAAAATAGTCAATAAAAACAATGCCTATAGGGAAAAATTGTTAAATATTCTGATAAATAATAAACAATAAAGAAAATTATTTAACGCTTGACTAATTGTAACGACAATTATATAATGGGATTAACGTTAAGGTTGGAAGATGAATATGTGAGATACTTGTTGTACAGACGGCGCGCACCGTTATTTAATGTATAGCATGAGCCGAAGGGGCAGGCAGAAACTCTCAGGCAAAAGGAACATATTCGGACAACACTCTGGAGAACAATATATATGTATTGTACCGAAGAAGTAGTCTGGACTATATAGCGCAAAAGTCTGGGTGATCTTTCAGGTGAACGGACAGAGGCAGACAAAAAAGATTTCAATGACGAAAACTTTTTTGCCTGTTTTTTTTGTACCCTAAAAAGTGGAATATTCGGAAAAATACAGATATAAACGATAAAATTCTGAATTTAGCACACCGAAAAGGGAGCAAAAAAGACAAGGTAGTTGGTTCTAAGGAGGTAAAAGAGAATGAACAGAATTGAAGATGTAACAAATTACATTACTGAATGTGATGAAGAAGTAGGGAAAGCGCTGCAGTTAGAACTTGGCCGTCAGCGCAGAAACCTTGAACTGATCGCATCAGAGAATATCGTAAGCCCGGCAGTTATGCTTGCGATGGGAACTGTACCGACAAACAAGTATGCAGAAGGTTATCCGGGAAAACGTTATTATGGCGGATGCGAGGATGTAGATATTCTTGAAAATCTTGCAATCGAACGTGCAAAGAAGTTATTTGGATGTGACCATGTATGTGTACAGCCGCATTCAGGAGCAAATGCGAATACAGCTGTATATCAGGCGCTGATCAAACCAGGCGATACAGTTATGGGACTGAACCTGGCACACGGCGGACATCTTACACATGGTTCACCGGTAAACCTTTCTGGTATCCTTTACAATTTCGTACCTTACAATGTCAATGATGACGGTGTTCTGGATTACGATGAGATCAGAAAGCTTGCACATGAATGCAAACCGAAGATGATCGTAGCAGGAGCTTCGGCTTATCCGAGAGAGATCCGTTTTGATATTTTTGCAGATATCGCAAAAGAAGTTGGAGCTTATCTTTTCGTAGATATGGCACACATTGCAGGTCTTGTTGCAGCAGGACTTCACCAGAGCCCGGTTCCTTATGCTGATGTAGTTACAACAACAACACATAAGACACTCAGAGGACCTCGTGGTGGAATGATCATGTGCAAAGAAGAATATGCAAAAGCGATCAACAAAGCAATCTTCCCGGGAACACAGGGCGGACCTCTGATGCACATTATCGCAGCAAAAGCTGTATGCTTTGGAGAAGCATTAAAACCGGAATTCAAAACCTATCAGGAACAGGTTGTCAAGAATGCAAAAGCACTTGCAGAAGCCATGGTTGAAGAAGGGTTCAACCTTGTCAGTGGTGGAACAGACAACCATCTGATTCTGGTAGATCTTCAGAACATGAACATCACAGGAAAAGAACTTCAGAACAGACTGGATGAAGTTTACATCACAGTTAATAAGAATGCAGTTCCGAATGATCCTGCAAGCCCGTTTGTGACCAGTGGAGTTCGTATCGGAACACCGGCTGTTACAACAAGAGGTCTGAAAGAAGAAGATATGAAGACCATCGCAAAACTGATCAAGATGACGATTACAGACTTTGATACCAAAGCAGATGAAATCCGTGCCGAAGTTACAAAGATCTGCGATAAATATCCACTTTATGAATAACCGGAGGAAAAAATAATGGAATTAAAAACACCCCTTTATGACGCTCATGTAAAAGCAAGTGGAAAGATCGTGCCGTTTGCCGGATACCTTCTTCCGGTTCAGTATGAGACAGGCGTGATCAAAGAGCATATGGCAGTACGTACACAGGCAGGACTTTTTGATGTATCTCATATGGGCGAAATCCTTTGTGAAGGAAAAGATGCTCTTGTCAATCTGCAGCACATCCTTACAAACGATTTTACAAATATGGTAGACGGACAGGCAAGATACAGCCCGATGTGTAACGAGAACGGTGGAACTGTAGATGACCTGATCGTATACAAAAAATCAGATGATCACTATTTTATCGTAGTAAATGCAGCAAACAAGGATAAGGATTATCAGTGGATGCTCGCACATCAGTCAGGAGAGGTTACATTTACAGATGTATCCGACCAGTATGGACAGATCGCTCTTCAGGGACCGAAGGCGATGGAAATCTTAAGAAAACTTACAACAGAAGAAAATATTCCAAAGAAATATTATCATGCAGTATTTGGCGCAGAAGTTGCCGGAATGCCTTGCATCGTATCCAAGACAGGATATACCGGTGAAGATGGTGTAGAGATCTACCTGGCAAGTGGTCTGGCAGAAAAGATGTGGGAGACACTTCTTGAAGCAGGAAAAGAAGAGGGACTAATCCCTTGTGGACTTGGTGCTCGTGATACACTTCGTATGGAAGCTGCAATGCCTCTTTACGGACATGAGATGGATGATGAAGTATCACCTCTTGAAACAGGTCTGAACTTCGGTGTTAAGATGAAGAAAGACGAATTCATCGGAAAGAAAGCCATAGAAGACAGAGGTACACCAAAGATCGAAAGAATTGGTCTTAAAGTAACAGGAAGAGGAATCATCCGTGAACATCAGGATCTGTATGCTGGCGATCAGAAGATCGGACATACAACATCCGGAACGCATTGCCCTTATCTTGGATATCCGATCGCCATGGCACTTGTTGATGCCGGAAGCGTAGCAATTGGCGACAAGGTAGAAGCAGATGTACGTGGAAGAAGAGTGGAAGCAGAAGTTGTGCAGCTTCCGTTCTATAAGAGAGCAAAATAAAAGAAAATAATAACGAAAATAGATTAACAGTCCGGTCGCAGAAAAAAGCGATAGAGAGTGTTTGGAAAAGGCGGCCGGCAGTTGAAAAGAAAAGGAGATTAAAATCATGGAAGTAAGAGCAGAATTAAAATATACAAAATCACACGAATGGGTAAAAGAAGAAGGTGGAGTCTGGACAATTGGACTTACGGATTATGCACAGTCAGCACTCGGTGATCTCGTATTCGTAAATCTTCCGGAAGCTGGAGACAGTGTAGAAGCCGGAGAAGTATTTGGAGATGTTGAATCTGTAAAAGCGGTATCAGATGTATACTCACCGGTAACAGGAGAAGTTGAAGAAATCAACGAAGAACTTCTTGACGCACCAGAAAAGATCAATGGCGCTCCGTATGATGCATGGTTCATCAAAGTAAAAGATGTATCGGGAACAGAGGAACTTCTTTCAGCAGAAGAATATGAGGCATTTGCAGCAAGCGAAGAATAATCAGGGAAAGGCGGTGGACCATTTATGGGAAGCTATGTACCGAATACAAAAGAACAGCGTCAGGAAATGCTGAAAGAAATCGGGTTTCAGACAATTGATGATCTGTTCGCACACATTCCGGCAGAAGTAAAGATCCAGGGCGGTCTTAATATTCCGGAAGGAAAAACAGAATTAGAAGTACGTCGTGATATGGAAAATATTGCTGCAAAGAATCGGGTCTTTAAGACGATTTTCCGCGGCGCAGGCGCTTACCGGCATTTTATTCCGGCAACAGTAAAGAGCGTGATTTCAAAAGAAAATTTATTAACTGCATATACTCCTTATCAGGCAGAGATCAGCCAGGGAATCCTGCAGTCGATCTTTGAATATCAGACCATGATCTGTGATCTGACAGGAATGGATATTTCCAATGCCTGCGTATATGATGGTGCAGAAGCATCCGCAGAAGGTGTGGCAATGTGCCGTGACAGAAAACGCAGCAAAGCACTTGTTTCAGCTACCGTGAATCCATATGTTCTTGAAACAATCAAAACATACTGCTTCGGTAATGAAATGGAAATAGAAGTAATTCCGGAAAAAGACGGACTTACAGATATTGAATATCTGAAAGAACATGTAGATGCACAGACAGCATGTGTACTGATCCAACATCCGAACTATTACGGTAATCTGGAAGAAGCAGCCGAGATTGGTGAGATCACACATGGAGCTGGTGCGAAATATGTGATGAATGTCAATCCGATTTCTCTCGGTGTAGTAAAGACACCGGCAGAATATGGAGCTGATGTGGCAGTTGGCGAAGGACAGCCACTTGGACTTTCTATTGCATTCGGCGGACCATATCTTGGATTTATGGCTGCAACACAGAAGATGATGAGAAATCTTCCGGGACGTATCGTTGGACAGACAGAAGACCACAATGGAAAGAAAGGTTATGTACTTACTCTTCAGGCAAGAGAACAGCATATCCGTCGTGAAAAAGCATCCAGCAATATCTGCTCAAACCAGGCACTCTGCGCACTTGCAGTAGGCGTTTATCTGGCAACAATGGGCAATGAAGGGATTAAGAAAGCAGCAACACTTTCAACTTCAAAAGCACATTATCTTTCAGCAGAACTTGCAAAAGTTGGATATCAAACCGAGAACAAAGGAGAATTTTTCCATGAATTCGTAACTGTATCCGATGTTCCGGCCGCAAAAGCACTTGCAGCACTTGAGGAAAAAGGAATCCTTGGAGGATTTCCGCTTGACGAACACAGAATTCTGTGGTGCTGTACAGAAGTGAATACCAAAGAAGAGATGGACGCAGTTGTTCAGATTCTGAAGGAGGTGCAGTAATGTTAATATTTGAAAAAAGCAGACCTGGAAGAGGTTGCGATTTACTGCCAGAATGCGATGTAGAAGTAACACTTCCACAGGAAAAAGATAAAAGAGAGAAAAAACTTCATCTGCCAGAGCTTTCTGAAATTGAACTGAGCAGACATTATACAGAACTTGCAAAGAAATCACATGGTGTGAATGATGGTTTTTATCCACTCGGATCTTGTACAATGAAATATAATCCGAAGATCAATGAAGATATGGCAGCACTTCCGGGATTCACAGAGAT
>ENA-OPSW01000465-OPSW01000465.1-human-gut-metagenome-genome-assembly--contig:-NODE-465-length-35537-cov-5.942337_pt1 | contig 35537 bp, 30 predicted proteins | sample MGYA00241463_ERZ501918 | MGnify/ENA primary metagenome ERZ501918 (study PRJEB25962, sample SAMEA2042443) | human gut metagenome | biome: human gut; feature: human-associated habitat; material: faeces... | reverse complement strand
TAACGCACACGTCTTTTATGCGGCTTTTCGCTGTTTATATTTTCGTTATTATTTTCATTATTGTTTATGTTTTCGTTATTAATATCCATATTTTAACGCCCCTTTAAGCTAGAGTATGACTAGTATAACATATAAATTTTTCCATTTCTATATCAACAAAGAACACTTTATGCCTTCTGTTTGATTTTCGCTATAATTCGTGTTATATTTTTCCTATAATTTTTAACCGTTATGGTTTGTTATAGGAGGAAGTTTCTATGGAAAAAATAGCAAGTTTTACAATAGACCATTTAAAATTATTACCCGGCGTTTATGTTTCAAGAAAAGATAAGGTTGGCCAACAGGTTATTACAACTTTTGATATTAGAATGACACGCCCTAATTTTGAACCTGTTCTTAATACTGCAGAAGTTCATACAATTGAGCATCTTGGCGCAACATTTTTAAGAAATGATTCTGAATTTAAAGACAAAACAATATACTTTGGTCCTATGGGATGCAGAACAGGATTTTATATGGTTTTGGCTGGTGATTATGATTCAAAAGATGTAGTTGAACTTGTAACAAGAATGTTTATATTTATGAAAGATTTTGAGGGAGATGTTCCCGGTGCATGTGCCAAGGACTGTGGCAACTATCTTGACATGAATTTAAATATGGCAAAATACGTATGCGATAGGTACTATAATGAAGTTCTAAAAGATATTGACGAAACAAGACTGGTATATCCTAACTAAAAGATTTTTCGTTGAAAGTTATTTAAAATAATATTGAAAGAAAAAAAGCCATTGCAAACAATAGGCAGATTTTTGAAATTTTGCGAGTATAGTGTACAGCGATAAACTTACTGTCTGAGCCGTAGGCGAGTTTAAGTTTTCGCTGTACAATAGACGACGGAGCAAAATGAGAAAATCAACGTGTTTGAAAGGGCTTTTTTTCTTGCAATATATAAATAACTTTCAACGTAAAAATAAGTTTAAACTAATGAATTATATATATCTTTACTAATACCAGTATCAGCAAGTGTACCGGATAGAACCAGTAGAACATATATTTTAATTTCTTTGTTCCCGGTTTTTTGTTATAAAATGCTATAGGCAACACGCTTAACGCCCCCCACCACTGCACTCCAAATCCAAACATTCCAATGTTGAATACTAAGTTTGAAATTGCTCTTCCTATGTGATGATTATTAAACACATAAAAACATATAATAAGCATTACTCCACCGTATGAATATGATGTGTGGAGGAAGTATGCCATTCCAAAAGCTACTGCCATTGTTACTAATTCAAGTATTGTGTTAAGTCTTCCGGCTCCTATGTGTTTTAATATTTTGTCAGGATATGCAACTCTAAACATTGATATGGACTGTAATGCCCAGATTGCCATATAACCTATAAATAAAGTGAAGATTACGTTCTGTCTTGCCATATCAAAGAATCTGCCATAAAGCATATCATAAGGAATCTCTGATACTAAGGCAAATATTCCAAGCCTGATTGCATGTTTTAATCTGTCTGATGTATGGAAAAATCCCTCAACCAAAACAAAACAGAATATTGGGAAGCTTATACGCCCAATAGATCTAAGTATTATATATGTCTGATGATTGTCCTGAAAAAATAAAAAACCTACGTGGTCAATAATCATTGTAATCATAGCAATTATTTTTAGGGTAAATGTACTAATCCCCCATTTATCAAGATTAATAAACACTCCAAGACCTTTTTCTTTTAATTCACTCATTTGCTTTTGTTTCCTTGTGTTTCCATTTATTGCCTTTTCTTATTTAGCCATTAAAACTACAATGCTTCTTGGTGGCACCTGAAGCATTCTCTCAATACCATCACTGGGTTCCTTAAATCCTGAATCTGTAGCAAAAACAACTTTCCACTGTCTTTTATTTCTTGCAGACGGAATGCCGAATTTAATCATCTCCCAAAACATATTGTAAGCTATGAATAAGTCTGCTTCATCTTCTTTTCCATCAATAGTTGCATATTTTCCGCAATACATAACAGAAAAATGTCTGTTAAAATGACTAAAATCTGCATACCATGCCTTAGAACCGTGATAAGACATATCCGGCAAACCATATGACTTATAATCCATAAGCCTTGGCTCGCTGCTTAAATGCAAAATCTTATGCTGCTTTCTAAACTGAATAAGCTTCTTTGTAAAATCAAGAATCTCCTTTGCCATGGCTGTTGTATTCCAGTTAGTCCATGATATTTCATTATCAAGACAATAAGGGTTGTTATTTCCTTTCTGGCTGTTACACATTTCATCTCCGGCATAAATCATAGGTACTCCCTGACTTAGCAATACAAGTGAAAGAGCGTTTTTAATCTGATGCTTTCTTAACTCATTTATTTTACGTTTTCTTGTATCACCCTCAGCGCCACAATTCCAACTGTAATTATAAACTGCACCGTCCCTGTTATTTTCGCCATTTGCCTGATTGTATTTCTTATCGTAAGAAACCGCATCATATAATGTAAAAGTATTGTGGTTAGCCACATAATTAACTACTGCCACTGCCGGCGGATTAGCCTTAATCTTGTAAGATATGGTATTTAGCATATCCTCATCGCCTTTAATGAACTTTCTTGCCGATACCATAAAATCATCATTAAAGTTTGCCAGATTCTTATTTTCAACATTGGCATAAAAATCCGTATCCGTAGCAAAATTATAAGTAAAAATCTTTGTTGTAGACAAAAGATTGTCCGTCTGAATCATCTTCATGACTGCTTTTTCACAGTTAGCGTGAATACCGTCAATATGATATTCCATAACCCAATAATGAAGTGCATCCAAAATAAGTGTAGGATTAGTTCCTTCAGGGAAAAAGTATTCCATAGAAACCTCTATTCCGTTTCTATGAAGCTCTCTTACCATGTATTTGAACTCTTCAACTTCACTACCCGGCTTTGTGGCATAAGCATATGAAGCTTTCGGTGCAAAAGCATAACCGCTTGTATATCCCCAATAATTTAGCACAGGGTTCTCAATGCTAAACTGTCCCTTCATAGACGTTGCCACATGTGATTCCATTTCATTAAATTCATATGCCGGCATTAACTCTATCATAGTTATTCCAAGTTCCTTTAAATAAGGTATCTTATCTACAATTCCCAAATAAGTTCCCTTATGCTTAGCCTTTGAACTTACATGTTTTGTAAAGCCACGTACATGAAGTCTATATATAATTGTCTCATCATAAGGTCTTCTAAGTGGTGCGTCGTTTTGCCAGTCAAATTCACTGCTTACAATGATTCCTCTTATATCAGTAGGAACAATTCCCCATTTTTCTTTTCCTGAAAGTGCCTTTGCATAAGCATCTGTCACAATCTTTCCATCAATAGAAAAATTATAATCATATTTCTTATAATCAAGCCCTTCAATGCTCATTGCAAAAACATTTCCTATAACCTGCGCATTTTCAAAAGGAATACGTGCCGCTTCATTGTTTTTTCCTTTTTCATATAAAACAAGTTCACATTTACTTCCTAATCTTGCTGTAATGGCAAAATTAACCGTGTCGCCTATTACAGTAGCCCCCATCATTAAAGGATTACCTCTGTATACTTTTATTTTATTTAAATCCATTGTGTATCCTTTCCAGTCATTCTTAATATGCCCATATAGACACAATTCTGACATAAATTCTTATGCCCGAACTTTCACATAGATAAGTGAATTATAACATACCCTTTTGATTAAAGAAACAAAATCAACCTACAAAAATAGTTTTATTAATTTTCCCACATTATCTTTTCTGTACTTTTACACTACATTTATTAAACCTTTATTGCTTAAAATTCCCAAAACTGTTATACTAATCTGTACGGGTGCGATAGCCCACACACCATTATTAAATAAGAGAGGTAACGAAAAAAATGATAAGTACAAGCAATGTATCTTTACGATTTGGTAAAAAGGCATTATTTGAAGATGTAAATATAAAATTTGTTCCAGGTCACTGCTACGGCTTAATCGGAGCCAACGGTGCCGGAAAATCAACATTTTTAAAGATTCTTACAGGTGAAATCGAACCTACAAGCGGTGAGGTTATTATTACACCGGGTGAGCGTCTTTCATTCTTAAAGCAGGATCACTTCCAGTATGATGAATGTACTGTTCTTGATACTGTTATTATGGGTAATCAGAGACTTTACGATATTATGAAAGAGAAAGATGCCATTTATATGAAGGAAGACTTTAGCGATGAAGATGGTATCCGTGCTTCAGAATTAGAAGGTGAGTTTGCAGAAATGAACGGTTGGGAAGCAGAAAGTGATGCTGCTACTCTTCTTAATGGTCTTGGTGTTGATACTGAATATCATTACAACCTTATGAAAGACCTTAACGGTTCATTAAAAGTCAAAGTTTTGCTTGCACAGGCATTGTTTGGTAATCCTGACATTCTTTTACTTGACGAACCTACTAACCACTTAGACCTTGATGCCATTGAATGGCTTGAAGAGTTCTTAATCAATTTTGACAATACAGTTATTGTAGTATCCCATGACAGATACTTCCTTAACAAAGTTTGTACACAGATTGCGGACATTGATTATGCTAAGATTCAGTTATACGCAGGTAACTACGACTTCTGGTATGAATCAAGTCAGTTAATCGTTAAGCAGATGAAAGAAGCTAACCGTAAGAAAGAAGAAAAGATTAAGGAATTACAGGACTTTATCCAGCGATTTAGCGCCAATGCTTCTAAATCAAAACAGGCTACTTCAAGAAAACGTGCTCTTGAAAAAATCGAATTAGACGAAATTCGTCCATCAAGCCGTAAATATCCATACATCGACTTTAGACCTAACCGTGAAATCGGTAATGAGGTTCTTACTGTGGAACATCTTTCAAAAACTATTGACGGTGTTAAGGTTTTAGATGATATATCTTTCGTTGTAGGACGTGAAGATAAAATAGCTTTTGTAGGTTCTAACGGCCTTGCAAAAACTACATTATTCCAAATTCTTGCAGGACAGATGGAACCGGATGAAGGTTCTTACAAATGGGGAATTACAACTTCACAGTCATACTTCCCTAAGGATAACACTAAGGACTTTGACAGTGATGATGCAATTGTTGACTGGCTTACACAGTACTCAGACAACAAAGACGCAACTTATGTTCGTCAGTTCCTTGGCAGAATGTTATTCCCCGGTGATGCAGGTGTTAAGAAAGTTCGCGTACTTTCCGGTGGTGAAAAAGTTAGAGTTATGCTTTCAAAACTTATGATTTCAGGTGCCAACGTTCTTATTGTTGATGAACCTACTGACCACTTAGACATGGAAAGTATTACAGCACTTAACAACGGACTTATTAAGTTCCCTGGCGTACTTTTATTCTCTTCAAGAGATCATCAGGTTGTACAGACTACAGCTAACAGAATTATGGAAATCGTTAACGGTAAGTTAATTGACAAGATTACTACTTACGATGAATATCTTGAAAATGATGAAATGGCAAGAAAGAGAGCTGTTTACACAACTGACGGAATGGATGCAGATAACTAGAATCAAATATTTTGATTTGGTTTTTTGCTTAGATTAATACATTTTATTATTAACAGTTAATTTTATGGAGTATCTATGAGACCACATACTATTACCTATCCCCCTGACGGTGTTGAACCAATTGGGGTTATTGAATTTGTTCACGGAATGTGCGAAACACGTAACCGTTATGCTGCTCCAATGGAGTATTTTAGCCGACACGGATATATATGTGCCATTGCCGATATGCGTGGACACGGAGAAAACATATTAACAACTGATGACTTAGGCTATTTTGGCGAAGAAGGCTACAAAGGTCTTGTAAACGATGTTCAGGAATATACTATGTATCTTAAACGTGAATTTCCTAATTTACCTTTTATACTTCTAGGCCATAGTATGGGTTCATTGGTTGTAAGAACATATTTAAAGAAATATTCTCAGGAAGTTGATGCCGTTATACTTAGCGGTTCTCCTTCTGAAAACTCATTGGCTGCTGCCGGTAAGTTTTTAGCCAGGTTTCTTGCATTTTTTAGAGGCTGGCATTATAGAAGCCCTTTTATTGAAAATATGGTTAACGGTCCATTTGAGAAACCTTTCCTTAAAGAAGGTATCGTTAACTCATGGCTTTCTACCGACAAGTTTATTGTTGAGGAATATAACAAGGATCCACTATGTGGTGTTCCTTTCACACTAAATGGGTACTACTGCCTTTTCTCATTAATGGAACAGGTTTATAGTAAGCTTGGCTGGACTAACAAGAACAAACAACTTCCTGTTATGTTTATGTCAGGTGGAGATGATCCCTGCCGTAAAAGTGATAAAGACTTTAAAAAAGCTGTTACCCACTTTAAACACTGTGGTTTTCCAAATACTTTTTCAAAGTTATATCCGGGAATGCGACATGAACTCTTTAATGAATTAAACAATGAAGAAGTCTACTATGATATTCTTAAATTCTTAGAAATAAAAGTTGGTATTGAACCACTGGAAGTTGATGAGGATTAATTATTATCTATAAATAAAAAGAATTGCGTATCCTTTAAGTAAAACACTTAAAAGCATACGCAATTCTTTTTTGTATTAATAATTTCCCAATATTTTCATATTAAGCGCTTCTGCATTAATTCCGCTAAGAGCATTTACAACTCCAGGCTGATTAGCCCTACCCTCAAATTCAACATAGAATCTGTACTCCCAGTTCTTATCCGGTACAGGTCTTGACTGAATACGTGTCATGTTAAGGTCATTGTAAATAATATGAGATAACATCTGATATAAAGTACCTGATGCGTGAGGCATTTCAAAACTAATACAAATCAAACCTGCATCTCTTCTTGCCACTCTCTGACGGCTGATAATAATAAACTGTGTTGTATTAAAATCATTAAAATTAATGCCTTTATGTAAAATATTAAGTCCATAAATATTTGCTGCATTTTCGCTGGCAATACAACCTCTGGACTTATCTGACTGTTCCGAAATATATCTTGCGCTTATTGCAGTATTGGCAAGATTAACCTTGCCCCAACCATGTTCTTCAATAAACTTGTTGCTCTGCATAAATGCCTGCGGATGTGAATAAACATCCTTTATATCATCAATTGTAGCTCCCGAAATACCGCAAAGACAATGTTCGATTTTCACATCAAATGTGTCCACAATATAATTCTGAAATTCTACAAGCAAATCATATACATCTGTTACAATTCCCGCTGAAGAATTTTCAAAAGGAAGAACTGCATAGTCAGCCTTTCCATCTCTAACATATTTCATTGCTTCTCTAAAAGTTGTAACATTAACGTAGTTAACCTTATCCCCGAAATATTCTGTTGCCGCCTGCTGGCTGTAAGCTCCGGGAATTCCCTGATATACTACTGTTGTATCCTCTGTTGGAAGCTTATCTACAATATCAAACCCAATATCATTGTTTACGCCTTCTTCGTTTAAAAGCTTATATTGCATCTTACGACTCATAGCCATAATCTGTTCAAACAATTCCTCTACGCCGTGAGCATAAAAATCGTCTGATGCTTTAGCCTTTAAAGTGGCTATTTTATCAAGCTCTCTTTGTCTGTCAAGAACTGGCTTGCCTGTTCTAAGTTTATACTCTGCTACATTTTTGCAAACTTCCATTCTTTTTTCAAACAATCTAATAATGCTATCATCTATTTCATCTATTTCTTTTCTGCTTTCTAATAAATCCTTCATTGTATTCCTTATGCTTTCTTCAGTTTTTTCTTATTGTTCAGACATCTGTTTCATGCTACATCCACCACAACCTGCACATTTGTTATCCGGCTGTAACTCCTCTAACATCTGACTAACTGTTTTATTTAAAATCGGATGTACTGCATACGGTGCTATTTGTTTAAGAGGTTCCAAAACAAAAAGTCTCTTATGCATTTCCACATGAGGAATTAATAAATCCTTTTCATTAACTATATCATTATTATATAAAACAATATCTATATCCAAAGTTCTTGGTCCCCAGTGTATTTCACGGGTTCTGTTTGCCTCAGCCTCAATTCTGTTAACTATAGCTAATAATTCTTTAGGTTCATACAATGTTTCTATTTCAACGCAACCATTTAAAAAATTGTCCTGTTCCACAGGTCCATAAGGTTCAGTTTCAATAAATTTAGATACCGCCAAAACTCTGCAATTTTCATCATCATAAAGACTATCAATTGCCTGATTAAGGTATCCCTCCTTGTCTCCTATATTTGAGCCAATACTTAAATAAGCCTTATTCCACTTTCTTGAAATTGAAACAGCTACATTTCCAAAAGGTAACTTAATAGGTGCATTAGGCTTATTAATAGTAAAATCAATAGCCTTAATCTTTGGAAACTCTTTCAAAAGTCCTCTTGTCGTCTGCTCTGCAACAGCCTCTATTAAGTCAAATCTATTTTCAGTCATAAACTTATTTATAAACTTGCACGCCTTTGCATAATTAACTGTATCCTCCAAATCATCGCTTAATCCCGGAGTTCTCACATCAGTATAAAGGTTAGCGTCTACATAAAACTTCTGACCGTTTATTTTTTCATCTTCATTGCAACCGTGGTATGCAAATATTTCTAACTGTCTAATCTTAATACAATCCATATTATTTCCTTTTTAGATAATATTTTTGTTTTTTAATCTTTAATAGCATTTAAACTTATGCTTTTAGAATCTTCTCAGCCATCATCATTGCCTGATAATTCTCTTTTACATCATGAACTCTAAAGATTCTGCATCCTCTTTCAAGTCCCATAACTGTTGTGGCAACTGTGCCTGCCATTCTGTCATTCTTATCCACATCGAGAGTTAAACCAATAACAGACTTTCTTGATGTACCAAGAAGTACAGGATAACCAAGTTCCAAAAGTTTGTCCACGTGCTTAATTATTAAAAGATTCTGTTCATAATCCTTTGCAAAACCAACTCCCGGATCTAATACAATCTGAGAATCCTTAACTCCTGCCTTGTGAGCTATCTCAACAGATTCCTTTAATTCATTAACTACATCATTAACAAAATCATTATAAGTTATAACATTCTTATTATGCATAACACAGGCTGCTACACCTGTTTTTGCCACAAGGTCTGCCATATCTCTTTCGCCATACTTAAATCCCCATACATCATTAATCATGTCACATCCGGCTTTAACTCCGGCTTCTGCAACTTTAGTCTTATATGTATCAAGGGATACAGCAATATCAAAATTCTTCTTAATTGCTTCAATTACAGGCACTACACGACCTATTTCTTCTTCGTCACTAATAAGTGTGTAACCTGGTCTTGTAGATTCGCCACCTACGTCTATAATCTTTGCTCCATCCTTAATCATTTCTTCTGTATGCTTTAATGCAGCATCTAAGTTGTTAAACTTACCTCCATCTGAAAATGAATCAGGTGTTACATTTAAAATTCCCATTATTACAGGTTCTTTTTCTAAATCAAAATTGTATTTTCCAATATTCATATCATACTCCAATCTTTCTACTGGCCATCCCTAAAAATTGACAAGACGTCACTTCTAAGATTTCTGTCCTCTTCAAAAACTCCTGTACTTGCAAAAGTAACCGTCTTGCTTCCCGGCTTCTTAATTCCTCTTGCAGACATACACATATGCTCTGCCTGTGCCATAACAAGTACACCCTTTGCTCCCAGGTACTTCTCCAATGCCTTAGCTATCTGGTTAGTCATCTGCTCCTGAATCTGTAATCTTCTTGCATAAACTTCTACTGTTCTTGCAAGTTTACTGATTCCCACAACCTTGCCATTTGGAATGTACGCAATATGCACCTTTCCATAAAATGGCATAAGATGATGTTCACATGTTGAATAAAAAGTAATATCCTTTTCAATAACAACATTCTCATTATCACAAGTAAATGTTTTGGACAAATGTTCTTTAGGACTCATATTCATACCGCTACACAATTCTTCATACATTCTTGCCACACGGTCCGGAGTATCCTTTAGGCCTTCTCTATCAGGATTTTCACCGATTCCCTCTAATAAAAGTCTAATTCCTTCTTCTATTTTCTTCTTGTCAAACACGTCAATCTCTCCTTCCGGCTTTAACTGTTTGTTTAATGGTTACAGATTAATCTTACAACCTGTTTTAGCTCTCTTAAATAAGACAATGAACCAAACGCCAAAATCATATCGGCCCTGTTCTCTTTTATTGTATCTATTGATTCTTCCGCAGCCTGCTTCAAACTATCTGCAACCTGTACATTATGGTTATATTTCACCAAAGTTTCTGCAAGCTTGTGCCCGTCTAAACCTCGTGAATTGTTTGGCGTTATCGTAATAATTCTTTCTGCCCTGTCAGCAATAATTTCTGCTTCCTTGGAAAAATCTTTATCAGACAACACCCCCATTATAAATGTTATTCTCTTATTTGTAAAATATAAATCCAAAGTTTTCCTTAGTTCAAGCACTGCTCCCGGGTTGTGAGCGCCATCAATTATAATTAACGGTTCCTTACTTATGACTTCCATACGTCCCGGCCAAACTGTTTTTTCTATGCCTTTTTTTATATTTTTCTCAATTGTATTTCCACTATTATTAATATTATTTTTCATACCAGTGCTATTATTCTTATCTGACTCATCGCATATATTTGTCTTTTCTGTTAATGCTTTATCAAGCACTAATGCTACCTCAACTGCTGTTTTTGCATTTTTAATCTGATATGTACCAAGAGCCTGAAGGTTAAGAATATATTCTTTATTATTAGATGCTTTGTATGTAACCTTTGTTCTTAAACCATCTATTTCTACATTTTCAAAATCCTGCTCAGTAGGAATTATAAGTTTTGAATTATTCTGCTTGCAAACCTTCTTTATTACACTCTCAGCCTCCCCTGTCTGTTTCGACATTACAACAGGACAGTTCTCTTTAATTATTCCTGATTTAACTTTTGTTATTTCTTCAATAGTACTGCCTAAAAACTGGGTATGATCAAGACTAATTGTGGCAATAACACTGCAAAGAACTTTTTCAAAAACATTTGTTGCATCAGTTTCTCCGCCCATTCCACATTCAATTAAAGCTATATCACAGTTCTGCTCTTTAAAAAACATTAACGCCTCTGCTGTTTCTATTTCAAAGGATGTAGGATGTGGCAAACCTTCACTATACATACTGTCACATTTTTCTTTTATTCTTGTAAGCAAATCAGCAGATTGTTCCTCTGATATGTATTCGTCATTTATTCTTATAATCTCACGCTCATTAAAAACTGCAGGTGAACAATATCTTCCAACCTTATATCCTGATTCCATTAAAATATTCTGAACAAAAGTCATAATGGAACCTTTTCCATTAGTCCCTGCAATGTGAACTACTTTAAGTTCATTTTGTGGATTGCCCAATCTCTTAAGTAATTCCTTTATGGTATTAAGTCCCAGAATACTTCCCAACTTATTCACATTCTTCAAATACTCTCTTGCTTCACTATAATTCATTTCCATATCCTCAATCCTAATCTATTAAACAGTCAACTTTAATAATAAAATCTAATTATCACTTTAATAATGTAAAAGAAAGGCCTGAACAATTTCAAGCCTTCCCTAAATCTCATTAGTTTCAAAAACTATACTAACGCTATTAATATAAAATTAATATAAAACTCTTAATCAAGCATATTAGAATAACTAAGATATTTCTTCATTACATATCCTGTATCCTTGCCATATTTAATCTGGCACCACTTGCCATTCTCTGAGATGACCTGTACTTTCTTACCTGCTCCTATCTGAGTTATAAGTTTGGATTTGGCACTTGCCGACTTACGCAGGTTCAAAACATCAGTAGTATACATATACTCTTCTGCCGTAGTAGTTTCCTGAACAGTAGTCTGCGCCACTGTTGTAATCTGCTTTGCAGTAGTTGCCGAAGTTTTTGCCGTCTTCTTTCCTGATGAACAGGACTTAGCCAAAACCATTACCAAAATAAGCACAACTAAAATTCCAACACCAATTGCTATTATAGTGTTTCTCTTCTTAATCTGTTGCTCTCTAATTAACTCTGCCTTGCGTCTTCTGTTTTCTACTATCTTCTTTACTTCTTCTTTTCTTGCCGCTTCATTGTTTGTCCCTGGCATCCTATCACCTCTTTATCTATAAAGATGATTTAATTATCCAAACATACAAATCATCTCTATACGGATTATGACCTGCTTTACACTCCTACAGTCCTAAATATTATTCCTCGATAATTTCGTCATATTCTCCGTCTTCAACAATACTATCAAACACTTCTGAAACCATGTCAAATTCTTCCTGTGTTTCAATATTGTCAAGTCCAGGCTCTCCATCTTCGTCTTCAAAATATCTATAAATAAATATTTCTCCATCTTCTTCTCCATTATCATGAAGTAATGCAATATAGTCCTGTTCTTCAACTTCAAAAATTGTAAGCACTTCGCATTCAATCTCTGAATCATCTTCCAATGTAATTGTTACAAATAATTCTTCATCTTCATTGTCAATATTATTAGTTCCCATCTTTTCCTCTTTCCGCTTTCTGCTATTTATTATCGGTATACCTTTTTTATACCAATTAGTTTGCTATAACTTTATCAAAACATACGGGAAAATGCAATAAAATAGATACAGTTCACAAATATTTAACTTTCTACAGCATCTCTTCCACAAACATGGACACTTCTATGGGGCATCCCAGCCTTTCCTCCACCGCATATATATTTAAATAATCTATGGCTCTTGTTATTGCCACATAAAAAAGTCTGCGTTCTTCCTCAAAGTCCCTCTCTCTTAATGCCTTTGACGTAGGAATTATTCCCTGATTAGCATCAACAATAAACACAGCCTTAAATTCCAATCCCTTAGAGCCATGCATTGTCATAATATTAATCCTGTTATTTGCGCCACCTTCTCCACTGCTCTTTTTACCAAAATTCTGACCTTCACTATTTTGTGCTGAATCAATGCTATTTATCCACTGTTCTAATGTATTAAACTTGCTACACTCCTGCACTAACTGTTCCAATTGTTTTAACAACCCTGACATTGGAATATTATTTTCAATGGCATACAGGCGCAAATACTCCTCATAACCTGCACCCTTTCTAATATATGACAATGCTGCCTGAGGTGGTAGCTTTCTTATCATCTCAATATGAAATAGAAAACTGTCTATGTTGTTTTTACTATAAATTCTTCTAACAGCGGAAATATTCATATTCACGCTAAGAACAACCTGCCTGCTTATGTATCTTTGAGGCTTATTTAAAACATATATTAAATCTTCATTGAAATATGTGCCGTCAAACTTTAATGCTCCTCTAACATAAGACAAAATATCCTTTGCAACCATACCATTATAAACGTTACTTCTATGCTTTCCATTTTCCGCTTCTATCTTTCTGTTTTTTAAAAAACTTGAAATCTCCTGAATCTGACTATTATTCCTAACAAGAATAGCCATTTCAGACAGACTAATCCCCTGATTTTCATATTCCTTTATTTTGGATACTACAAACTTTAATTCTTCCACTTGATTTCGAAACTTTCGTATATCAGGTTGAAAATCCTTATCATTATTAGCATGAGCACACTTATCTAATCTGTTCTTATTATTTTCAATAACACGACCTGCCACATTAATTATGGACTGAGTACTTCTGTAATTAACATCCAAGACAATAAGTTCAGCCTCGGGATAATAATCCTTAAACTCAATCATAATCTCCGGTCTTGCTCCACGAAAACCATAAATGGACTGGTCATCATCCCCCACCACAAAAATATTGTTAAGAGGACTAGCCAACAGCTCTATTATATTCATTTGGATTCTGTTAATATCCTGAAACTCATCTATTAAAATATACTTATACAGCTCCCTCCACTGTTCAAGTATTGTATGATTCTCACATAACAACAAATAACACTCTCTTAGAATATCATCAAAATCCATCTTGCCATCCTTCTTTAACTCCAAATTATAAGCGTTATAAACCTTTATAAAATCCTCTTTCTTGCAGCAGGACGGCTCATATTGCTGAGCATTAAGCATATTACCTTTAATATTTCCAATATCATTAATAATGTTCTGAGACAATTCTGAAATATCATTAGAAGAAATACCATACCTTCCAATAATCTCCCTTATATAGTCCGTTTTCTGCCTTTCAGACAGAATCTCCGTTGCTTCATACCGCCTTGATTTTTTCAAAATCTTATAAAAGACGCTATGAAAAGTGCCAAAGGTAACCAGTTGTCCCTTCCCTCCATTCATTAATGTAGAAAATCTCTTCTGCATACTTATAGCCGCTGCCTTAGTAAAAGTTACAACTAAAATATTCTCCGGGCGCACTTCCGCCTTCTCTATTAAATTCTTAATTCTATGGGTAATAACTGTGGTCTTACCAGAACCCGGTCCTGCAAGAACCATGGCCGGACCATCCATATGGCTGATTGCCTGAATCTGTGATTTATTAAACATATATACAACCTTTCCGGTTGTTTCTCTCCAAGTACTGAAAGTCTATCACAGTCTGACTAAAGTGTAAACAGGTAAATGTGATTTCTTATGTTTTCTTATTTTTTTCAAAGAATACTCAGATTACAAACAAAAGCTTTTCTATTATCCGGAGGATTTTATTATTAAAAAAGACCTTTGATATGCTATTTACAGCTTTAATCAAAAGTCTTTTTAATGTTTTTAACATTTATATTATTTTAAAATCAATCTATTAACATTTCTTATAGTTATTAACCTGACAGTTACTCGCTTAATAACTATATTTCGTATTAAAATTATTTTGATAATAATTCAATACCTTTCTTAATTCTGCTAATTGATTCTTCTTTTCCGATAACTTCCATAATTTCAAAAGCTCCGGCAGGTGTCATCTGCTTTCCTGAAACTGCAGTTCTAAGTGGCCATAAAGCCTGACCATTCTTGCAACCCTTCTTTCCAATATATTCAAATACTGTATCGTGAAGTCCGTCAACTGAATAATCATCTGTTGCTTCAAGAATTGGAAGTAATTCTGTTAACACTTCTAATGAATTTTCTGAATTAGTTTTCATCTTCTTATGAGTGTACATAGCCACATCATATTCAGGTAATTCTTCAAAGAAATCAACCATATCCATAAGCTCTGGGAATGTTTCAATTCTAGTCTTAACCATATCAAGAATCTTCTCTAAATCCAAATCCTTAGTAATAACTTTCTTGATGTATGGCATAGCTTTTTCATAGAATTTTTCATTGTCCATAGCCTTAATGTATTCCCCATTCATCCATTTAAGCTTCTGAATGTCAAATACTGATGGGCTCTTGTTTACCTTGTGATAATCAAATTCCTTAATCAACTCATCAAGTGAAAAGATTTCTCTATTGTCTTCAGGGCTCCATCCTAAAAGTGCCAAATAGTTAACAACTGCTTCAGGTAAAAATCCCTGTTCAATTAAATCTTCATATGAAGCGTGACCTGAACGCTTGCTTAACTTCTTGTGATTTTCATCTGTAATCAAAGGTAAATGAACGTATTTAGGTGGTTCCCAACCAAAAGCTTCATATAATCTCTGATATTTAGGTGATGAAGAAATATATTCATTACCTCTTACAACGTGAGTAATCTGCTGAAGATGATCGTCGACAACGTTAGCAAAATTGTATGTTGGATATCCGTCTGACTTAATCAAAATCATATCGTCAAGTTCTTTGTTTTCAACAGTAATCTCACCATATAATTCATCAACAAAAGTTGTAGTTCCTTCTGTTGGCATGTTAATTCTAATTACATAAGGCTTGCCTGAATCAAGATTTGCCTGGATTTCTTCTTTTGATAAATGAAGACAATGCTTGTCATAAACTGTAATCTCTTTTCCATCTTCACCTACAGAAGTCTTCAAAGATTCCAATCTCTCCTTATCACAAAAACAGTAATATGCATCTCCTGATTCAATTAACTTCTTAGCATATTCAAGGTATAAACCTGATGCCTGACGCTCACTCTGAACATAAGGACCAAATCCCTTATCCTTATCAGGACCTTCATCATGTACAAGCCCTGTTTCAGCCATAGTTCTATAAATAATATCAACTGCGCCTTCAACCAAACGCTCTCTATCTGTATCTTCTATTCTTAAAATAAAATCTCCACCTGCATGCTTAGCAATCAAAAATTCATAAAGTGCAGTTCTTAAATTTCCTACATGCATTCTTCCTGTTGGACTAGGTGCGAATCTTGTTCTAACTTTTGTCATTTTCACTTTTCTCCTACTATGAAATACTATTTGAGATTACATCTCTAACTAATATAGTATAGTGCAAAAATTAAGGTTGTGCAAGGGGGTTACCACGCACTGCGTGGCATTTTATTAAAGATATTTTACGATTCAAACAAATAGTCACACACTCAATTTATTTTACGTCTACTTAATTTCAATTGTTAGCATACTCTGTAAAAAGACTTGGTCGTGATTTTAACAACTTTGAACATTTTAGAAATCATTTTTTATATACAACCAAAAGCAATCCCGTTTTAAATTTGTTAACTGATTATAATCCAGTTACTTATTATGCTGATGATGAATTTTATTTTGTTTTTAGTAATGATAAAAAATTTATTTTATAGAATTACTATGGATTAACTTGATATAAACTTTAGGATACAAACACTCTTTGCCATATCAACTTAATTGAAATGTGCAGGAAAACTCCAGAATATTTCAGGAAAAATAGCATTGAATGTCCTAGTGTATTCAAAAAGGGGCTCGCAACGCAAGCCCCTCAAAAACTTCGATTATCACAAAGTTTTTACACTTATAAAAAATTACAAGGCTCTCAAACGGAGCACCTTTGCAAACGGTGTTATTTTTTGTTTTACACTTATAAAAAATTACAAGGTTCTCAAACACAGCACCGACACTGAATCCCTCACATTCGGTTTTACACTTATCTGAAATTACAAGATTCTCAAACGGATTAGCAATGTTTAATACAAATTCAGATGTTTTACACTTATCTGAAATTACAAGGTTCTCAAACAATACACTTTTAGTACATTTAAGACACATTGTTTTACACTTATCTGAAATTACAAGGTTCTCAAACTAATCTCCTTTTCTATTCTATGTATAAGTCGTTTTACACTTATCTGAAATTACAAGGTTCTCAAACCCACGCACCGCTGTACTTTAACGAATAGTTGTTTTACACTTATCTGAAATTACAAGGTTCTCAAACAAGCGTAAGCATACGAATTAAAACATTCATGTTTTACACTTATCTGAAATTACAAGGTTCTCAAACACTGCTCTTTGATTTTGTTTTTTTGTTAAAGTTTTACACTTATCTGAAATTACAAGGTTCTCAAACTAAAGGCATTGAGTTCGTCTAACGCCTTTTTGTTTTACACTTATCTGAAATTACAAGGTTCTCAAACTGATACCGGACTTGGTAAAACAATATGCCAGTTTTACACTTATCTGAAATTACAAGGTTCTCAAACAAGGATGCGATGGTATCCAGATGGAAATGGGTTTTACACTTATCTGAAATTACAAGGTTCTCAAACGCTCAACAGATGCAGTTATTAACCTTATAGGTTTTACACTTATCTGAAATTACAAGGTTCTCAAACATACATATGAAACAAAATTGCAAGTGTTTTTGTTTTACACTTATCTGAAATTACAAGGTTCTCAAACAAAAGGCTTTGGTCGTATGTAATTTAAATGGTTTTACACTTATCTGAAATTACAAGGTTCTCAAACAAATTTATTGCATAATCCTATAATACTTGTGTTTTACACTTATCTGAAATTACAAGGTTCTCAAACAAGGTACTTGTAGCAGTATTAGAGATAAAAGTTTTACACTTATCTGAAATTACAAGGTTCTCAAACCAAACAATAACGGTAATTCAATGAAAGGGCGTTTTACACTTATCTGAAATTACAAGGTTCTCAAACTATCTCTTGATTTTGTTTTGGAAAATGTTGGTTTTACACTTATCTGAAATTACAAGGTTCTCAAACATTAAATCCATTTTTTATACTTCCTTCCTTGTTTTACACTTATCTGAAATTACAAGGTTCTCAAACCAATATTCAACTGTAAAGAATGAATTTGCTGTTTTACACTTATCTGAAATTACAAGGTTCTCAAACCTATCGAATATAGTTCCATAATGATAACAGGTTTTACACTTATCTGAAATTACAAGGTTCTCAAACCTCAAATGGTCATCACCGAACCTATATACCTGGTGGTATTGTAACTTCCGATATCTTTATTTTACAATTAAACACCTGTCTTTGTCTATAATAAATGTTTTTTCATTATCTAGTACAAAACGTTCTTCTGATTCAATTAACAACAGAAAAATTTTCTTATAAAAACAAATCTTTTGAAGATTATCTATTTCCTCTTTTGTTAAATATTCTTTAATATTCAACAAAATAAGTAACTTTATATGTAAAATGTCTGCTAATACTTTTACATATTCTTCTATTTTTTCGCATAAAGAATTATAGTTTTCTCCAATTCTTACATTGTACAATTTGAATATAGATTTCCATTCGTATTCTAAATTGTATTCCACATTAGAATACTCTATCTTACTACATATATCATCTAATGTACCTACTATTTTTCCATTAATAAAGTTATACTCTTCAACACATTCAGATGCTACTGCTATTAACTGTTCAAACAACTTTGTTACTATCTTTTTATTGTTAAAATCTATTTCGAAAGGATTTGCGATAAATTCAACTACTTTATCAAATTTTACATTTTTCTCAGCCGATAAAACAAAGTCTCCTTCATCGCCCTTCAACTGAAGTATTAGATTTTGAATAACATCTATCATATGTTGTTTGTTTTCCAATACCAATGTGTTAGAAATATTTTCTTCAAACTCTATATCAAGATTATATTTGCTGTTTACTAACTTCATAAAATAACTATCCTTTCGTCAGAATCAAGTACTTCACTTTCTTTTTCCCCAACAATATACTCTATTCTTGAAAATTGTTTTTCAGTAATTTTTAAAGTCTGAACTAATCCTGATGGTGGCTTATTTTTTCTAATATTCTGTATAATCAAATCTGCTGCTGTAGAATTTTGAGCCAACTTACAATAAATACTTTCTTGCATCATAAGAAAACCATTCTTTATTAAATATTTTCTAAAATGTGTGTACTCTCTTCTATCACTTGCTGTAGCTACAGGCAAGTCAAACATTACAATAACTCTCATATATCTATAACTCATTATAATAGAACCTTATTAACGAAATATCTCTGTCATTTAATGCATCAAAAACACTTCGACAGTAAATTTTTATTGCATTGGTCACCACTTCCATCTTTCCACATATTTCAACCTCTTTGTTTAATAATTCAAGCATTTTTCTTTTTTCTTCTGTTTCAAATTTTTCCGGTTTTAACTCGACAACAAGTTGGTCTACTAATGGTCTAAATGGCTCCATTAAATCTGAACTTAAATTAAATTGATTAAACATATTATCGTGAAACAATCCTATCTGTGTCAAATATCCTGATGACACAATTTCACGATTAAAAATAGACAATATAATACCGTATCCATAATTTAATGCCGCATTTATAGGATTCTCATCTGTTCTTGTAAACTTCTTTCCAAACAATGTATTAAAATAAACTTTTGCTGCATGACCTTCTCTGTTCGTAATATCACCAAACTCTACTTCTTCCATATATTCAAATAACATATTTACTTCTTCTTTTTGATAACGTTGTAACATTAATGCCTGTTGTTTAATTTTCTCGGAAACAATTTCTGTCCATATATGGTCCTTGTCATCTTTTGTCCATTCAATCTGCTTTCTTATCTTTGAGCTTGTATCATGACTTCCATAATATGAAACCAACTCGCTACAAGGATTTCTTTTTTCATCACAAAAAACGACTTTAATCTTATTTTTCATTAGTTCACTTAAGAGATAGGATGTCATAGACACTGCTGTACTTTCCACTATTAACATTCCTATCTCGTTTAAATGAATCTTAGTAGTTTTTTCTCCTCTAACTACCATATAGCCTATTTGATAGTCCAGTTTAGCGTTATTCGATATTACGACTGTTCTCCAACTCATACTGTTAACAGGTCAATTTCATTCTCATATAGACCTGTAACTGACTGATTAATTAGTTTAAATTCCAGTTTGTCAGAAATAACTTTGTTCAAAGTTGCAACTCCTGTTTTCTTAACTCCACCAATGGCCGTTAAATCAGCTCCTTGATTAGTCAACTGTGACAATTGCAATATTTGTGTTAACACAGAGAGTTGTTCCGATAACGATAACTTAATAAACTTCTCTCTCCATTGTACTAACTTCTCTCCTACTGGATTTGGTCTTTTCTTATATATTTGATTTAAATGTTTGTCTGTAAGAACATCATACAACTTTAAGTTATCTTCTTTAATAATGTACTCATTCAATTCTAACTCATTATTATCAGAGCCTCTTTCAATCTCCTTAGTTATCTTTTTAATATATATTAAATATTTAAGAGAAAGTGCCATTTGTACAGCATTTGATACTAGAAGTTGTTTACCTGCCCTTCCTGTAAGATAAAGATAAAAACCATTTACTTTTATAAGCGAATTCATTTTTATCTTCCTCATTCTCACCTTTGGATTTTCATATCCATACATTTTTTTAATGTATTCTTCTATTTTTTCATCTGTATTTAATTGTTCCTTTAAATATAAAGGCATAGCTTCTAAGGATCTTACCTTTTTACCTTTCTTTTCATATTCTATAAGCATAAAATATGTTCCTGTAAACTTTTTCATTCCTCCGTATCTGCATACGTTTCCTAATTTTTCGTCCTCTACCTTTACTGGAATATAACCAATGCCTTTTGCTTTCGTAGCCTCCTTTGCACTATAAATTGTTTGATCTGCTATTCCACCATGTTGTTCGTAATTCATCTTAGTAACTAGCGGTGTATTCTTAGCCATAACACTTCTTACGGTTTTAATGCTTTCTCCACCTTTTGTTGCCCAAGCTGTTTTACCATTTCTTGCAACAGGATACTGGAACATATGATCCATATGATATTGGTGTTTTTCAGGATCTCTTTTATAATCCTTTATGAAATTCAACGGATTACGTGTAAATTTAGTATAATAAACGTTTCCCACAACAACATTTAGATAAGCATCCTGTGCATGATGAAAATCGTTAACATTTCTACACTTAACAAAATTAAATTTATGTCTAAAATCACTTACATTTCCAGCTTTTACATAAATTATTTCTGTAGATGGAAATGTCTGTTCAAACAAATTTGTTATTGCTTTTGTTCCCTGTCTTGTTTCCACTATCTGTCTACTAATAAAATTAGCGCGTTCATCATCTGTAAATTCTTCTCTTCTAGTTAATCTATTATATTTTTCTTGTGTAATAAATCCTCCCTCTTTTAAACATCTCCACATGAATTCCCTGTCTTTTCTTATGCTCTGTTCTATAGGAAATGTATCACTTTTATGTGCATTATAATTTTTATCAACAAGAACAAGATTGTTTTCAATACTATCATCTTTAACAAAATGTCTAGGATAAATATGATCAATATCATACAGGTTATCATTAAACAAATCTTTTAGCTCTATTGGTTTTCCTGAATACATACATCTTCCCTTTTGAGTATAATATAAGTATAATTTTTTGCTTCTATAAGCTGATTCTTCTCTTCCTTCTATTTCTTTTTTCCAGTTTCGTTCTTCTTTTTTGCAATTAGCGTACAAAGCTAACAGTTTATTCTTTCTACTTTCCTTTCTCTCTTTTTTTGCATCAACATCTCTTGCCATTTCGACAAAGATTCTTTCAGGCGGATAACCTATTGTTTCTACTAACTCTTTTAAAACCAGAATTGTCTGCCAAACCATTCTCTTAACTGGAGCTGAAATATAAAGTTCATCTAAATCCTCATATTCTATGGTTGATAGAGTTTTTTCGATTTTATTGACTCTCTCCTCTATTTCAAATGCATATGAAAATTTATCTTTTGCCATTAATTCCATAAAGTTATAATTATCATTCCACATTTTTGAAATTATAGAACACTGCTCACCCGTACTAATTTCTACTCCGACCAGTTCTAATAATTCTTTAGAAAATCTTCCCCAATCTTTAAATTTCAAACCTAATATTCTTTTAATTTGTTTTTCATTTAAAATATCGCTATATAATTCTCTTATTCTTTCTTCTAAGAATTTTTTCGAATCACCATATATTGTTGAGTAATAAATTATTTTCTCTGCAATTTGTTCCTGCTCATACGTTAGTGTATCTGTCTCAAAAATTTCCAAAAACTTTTTATAATTTGCAAGTCTATTAGTAAAATCTCCATCTATTCCTGTTAATGCAGGTTCATCACTATTATCAACTAAACCATTTTCTTTAAGATACTTTATTATCGCTTTAGATGTTACCTTTTTACCTTTCTTGAATAACTTATTGTAAATATCCTGTTTTGTTTCCACACTTATTTCCTGACCATTGACTTTAAGATTATTTAGTTCATTGAGAACCATAAACTTCTCATACAATAATGAGTTTTTAGGTAACACACTTTCACCATTCAAATACGTGCAATGATTTATCAGGTTGCTAATAAAGTTTTCTGATGATTTCTTTATATCTATTTTCTTCTCAAAATTCCATGGGTATACTCTACCTGACTCTTTTCTTACTGACCATACATTATTTCTATGTGTAGTAGCCTTTTCATCTAAGCTGTAACTAATTGGTCCAACATAATAAGGTATTTGAAAACTAAACATCTCAACTATTCTTTCACTTACTGTTAACCCGCTCTCATCTTTACTTGACAAAAATGGTAAATAAATCTCTGCATTTGTCAAAATTTTCTTTAATTCCTTCTTATGTACCTGATTAGGTATAACCCCGTTGGATGTTGTAATCTGTTTAGGCAAAAAAGTACCTTTCTCAATTTCATCTTCAATATAGATTTTTTCTTCACAATCATCCCATTCCTTTATTGCTTTAAGAATGCTCTTAAAAAATTCTTCGCTGTTACATTTACTTCCACGTCTAATGCTTTCATTTTTATAGTTAACTGAGCCAACATAAGAACTGTAGTTATTATCATTCATTTGGCGAAACATTTTATTATATTCAGTCATAGAATTTTTCTTAAAAAAGCTCTTTAATATTTTTAAATCTTTTTCGTGTTTTTCATATGCTAAAACTCTTGCCTGTGAAATATACGCTTGTCCGTTCATTATATTTTCAAGAACTGACCAGTCATGAATTTGTTTTAAATTCATAACCATTTCAAAATATTCTTCACTTAAATTATCCTCTAAAGTTGTTATTTCTTCATCATAATTAGCATCCCTAAAAGACATTGAGAAATTAACAAGTTCTTCTGGAAAACTATCCTCACCAAAAATTTTTGACAATTTTCCTTTCAAACCACATACCAATTTAAAAATTTCTGTTTCTCTTTTATTTTTGCTCTTTGATAATTCAAATATATCTAATAACTTTTCCAATCTTCCTGTATTAGACAAATCCTTAGATGAAAGAATATTTTTTATTTCTGAAATATCAACCTTTTTTATTGCAATATCAAAATTCTCATATAAATCATTGTATAATTTGTCGATATATTCATCTAAATTTCCACCACTTTTTTCATCTAACGTTGCATTTAAGAAGTGTCCTCTATGTTTGAACATATTTAATATTGCTAAATAAACTAATCTTACATCATATTCTTTTCCGTCTATATCAGCCTCTAATAATGCTTTTCTTAAGTGAAATATTGTTGGAAAATCTTTATAATATTCCTTGTCCGTATATCCTGAATCTGCAAATAAGGCGAAAGGTTGGTGTTCTCTTTTATCTTCCTCATAATATTTGCTATCTTCTAATCTTTGGAAGAATCCAGGATCCTTTTTATTAATTTCTTCTGCGAAAACTTCTTTTAAATATGCAATTCTTGCTTTTTCTCTTTCACGTCTTCTTCTTGAAACTCTATGACTTCTTCGATCTGCTGCAGTCTCAGCTTCGCTAAATAAACGCACTCCCCAGAGATCTTTTCCTTTTCTTCTAAGTAACTGATACTTCTCATCGGTTACTGCCCATCCTAAAGATGATGTTCCCATATCCAATCCTAAATAATAATTTTGTTCCATTTTCTTATCCCTCCTATTGACAAATTATTTCTTTATGATATACTCAACTTGAAATTACAAGGTGAGTTCAAATAAGGATTTATCCGACATCGCCGCAAGGCTCACATCGTGTGAATTAAAAAGACTTTTCATAAGTCTTTTTTTATTGCCTAAAAACTTATATCTAGTATAACATTTTTTACTCTAACCACCAATCTTTATTTTCCTCCCTCCATCATCTTTTCCAACGCCCAGTTTTCGTCTATATCAAACCTATCTTCTCTAATATCCGGACTATCCTTCAACACTTCTTCTCTAATTTTTTCCAATAATTCTTTCTCAATGCTTGCCATTTTCGTCTCTCCATTTTCGTCAAATATAATAAACATATACTTGCCCTCACTGCTTACATCAAAGAATATATGTTTTACTTTAATGCCTTGTTCTTTTGCCTGACCAATGTAAAAAATCTTTGCAATCTCTATTACTCTATCGTCCAATCCATTATCGAAAATAATTATTTTTTCTCTTAATTCTCCCGGTGATGTTACAATTCTATACAGATATTTTTCTGCCATTAAATCCTCGAATATTTCAGGCATATCTTCCCCACTAAACATATTGCATGCACTTTCATAGTCTTCCTCATCCTGAACATAATATATCATTATTCTATCTTCCATCTGATGATAGAGACTGCTATAATTTATCCTTGCCTCACAACCGCACTTATTACATTTGAATTTAAAAATCTCACCTGTTAATACCTTCTTCTTCATTTCCGGATCAAGAACAGTATTTATGCTGCTCCACGCAACAAACTTACTCTCTTTTCCACACTTTGGACATTTAATTGTTTCTTCACTTATTTTTGACATAACCGTATCTCCTTCCATAAATCTTCTTATAACCTTCTAGCTAACCATTCCCTCAACATTTTCCATTTGTTTTTCATCACTCCTCCCCGCCATAACCTGACTAACTACGTCTTTACTTTGTTCAGATATATCATTTTTCTTTCCTGTTCCAATATGGCTTCTCGCCTGGTCGTAATTAAATACAGTTGCATCTGTTTCATTCCTTACAGCCACCAATTCATTTACATTGTTTATCCTGTAATAATTTCCGCTATAATCCCTAATATAGTATAGTGAATCCGTTCCCATAGGCACCTCCGATTCTAAAATTTCGATTTTTTTGCTATTTAATTAAGGTCCCGGTTTAACACTTGATTGAAAAACTCATTGCAACAACTTTTCAGAAATCACAATGATTTTGTTGCGTTAACTTTTTCAATTAAGAGTCCCGATTTAACTGTTAAGTAGATTCTACTTTTTTAGTTGTCCCAAAAGCAGGACTTGTATTACAAAATTTTGATTTTTTGCACAATATGGAATTTACTCCTGCATATGATTTTATTTCTAATAATTTTTACATAAAAATACCGTCTAACAAGTTTACATTAACCTTGTCAGACGGTATATCTTCTATCTATTATTTATTTTTCCTCATTGAAAATATCACGCATTTTCTGCAAAAATATCGTTAGTTACATCAAAACCAAGTGTTCTTAAATAAAATGTTCAATTACCACTTTTAATCCAATTATTATAAGAATTATTCCTCCTACAGCCTCTGCTTTAGACTTGTACTTAACTCCAAAGGCATTTCCAATAAAAACTCCACCAAGGGATATTGCAAATGTTGTAATCCCAATTAGAATAACTGATGCCCAAATCGATGTTTCCAACTTGCTTCCCATTGTGCCAAAGGTTACACCAACTGCAAGTGCATCAATGCTTGTAGCTATGGCAAGCATAAATAATTCCTTAAAATCCGTAACTGATTCTATGACTTCTTTCTCTTCTTCACTGTCTCCCAAAGCTTCTCGTATCATATTTACGCCAATAACCAATAATAGTACAAAAGCTATCCAATGACTATACTTGTTAATATATTCAACAAAACTTGCACTTAAAGCGTATCCTATTAAAGGCATCATAAGCTGAAATGCTCCAAAGAAGAAAGCTATAATAAAGCTTTGCTTTAAGTCTATTACTTTCATTTTTAATCCTTTACAAATCGAAACTGCAAAGGCATCCATTGAAAGCCCTACTCCTATAAAAAAAACATCTAATAAATTCATTTCTCACCTTTGTATATTATCTACTTTTGCAAAATTTCCTGTAATGCCTTGTAAAGTTTCTTCATTTCTTCATCAGTTCCTACCGTAATTCGTAGATAATTATCTATTCCAGGCTTATTGAAGTATCTTACAAAAATATTTTTTTTCTTTAATTTTTCAAATATTTCTTTTGCAGGCATTCTTTCATGAGTAGCAAAAATAAAATTAGTTTTTGAATCCGTAAATGAAAAACCAAGTTTTTTAAGCTCTTTCTTGGCATTCTCTCTTGTCTCAATAATTTTAGAAACTATGTTCTTAAAATATGTATCATCTTTTATTGCCGCAACACCAGTTTCGATTGTTGCCTGATTCATTGTGTATGAATTGTAAGAGAATTTTACTGCCTTTATTGCGTCAATTAATTCCTTACTACCGAAAGCATATCCAATTCTCATTCCAGCCATTGCTCTTGACTTTGAAAATGTTCTTACAACAAGAAGATTGTCATATTTGTCAATTAATGACAATGCTGTATGACCCCCGAAATCAACATATGCTTCGTCCACAATAACAACAACATCCGGATTATTTTTTATTACTTCCTCTACCTGTTCAAGAGGCATTTCAATTGCTGTTGGGGCGTTTGGATTCGGGAATATTATTCCACCGTTTTCTTTGTTAAAATCCCACGGATTAATCTTAAACTGCTCATCCAATGCCACTGTCTTGTAAGGTATTTTAAATAGTTCAGCCCACACATCATAAAAAGAGTATGTTATGTCAGGAAAAAGAATTGGCTTTTCTGAATTAAAGCATGTAAGAAATGCCATTCCCAAAACGTCATCTGAACCTACTCCCACAAAAACCTGTTCTGGTTTTACATTGTAATATTCAGCAAGCTCGTTAACTAACAGACTTGCTTCCGGATCAGGGTAAAGTCTGAATCGTTCAGTATCCATTTTTTCAATCATCTCTGTTACCAAAGGTGATGGTGGATATGGACATTCATTTGTATTTAGTTTAATCACATCACTTATTTTGGGCTGTTCTCCCGGTGTGTATGGTGTAACTTTTCTAATGTTATCTTTCCAACTGCTCATTTTTTCTCCTTCTATTTCCTGCACAAACTATAATGAGACATAATATAATTGTGGCAAAAACCGTACCTGATGTATCTATTAAAACATCTGTCGACTTGCCACTTCTTCCATCCACAAAAGTTTGATGAAATTCATCTGTAGATGCATAAATCATACATATTAAATCTGTAACTACTGCACCCATAATAATATGCTTTCTTGTGTTTCTTACTTCTTCAAAAGTAAATAACAGAATTAAAATCAATCCTGCCAATATTCCATATTCGCTGAAATGACCTGTTTTTCTTACAAAAAAGCTCACTTTATTAAATAACTCTTCCTTAGACGCTAAATCTAAGGAAGAGTATTCAGGTTCAATTATCTGCACAGCTCTTATTGTGATTTTGTCACTTAATCCCTGTGACTGTGTTCCTGTTTCTGCAGAGAATCCGAAAATAGTACTCATCCAAAATAAAATAATAAGCACAAGAACTATTCTCACTCCCCACAGAGATAATTTTTTAATATTACATACATTCATAAGCTGTCTTATACTGCATGACCTTTATCTTCAATAACTTTAATAACCTGATTAACATACTTTTCAGCCAAATGGTCTGTTTTTGCTTCAACCATTACTCTGATTACAGGTTCTGTTCCACTTTCTCTTACAAGAATCCTTCCGTCGTCACCAAGAAGTTTTGCTACTTTTTCAACTTCTGCCTGAACATCAACATCTGCTCTTGCTTCCGGCTTGCTTTCTACTCTGATATTCTTTAAACACTGTGGATAAATAACTACAGGGCTGATTAATTCTGACATTTTCTTCTTTGTTGAAAGCATAACTTCCATTAACTTGATTGATGTAAGAATACCGTCACCTGTTGTAGCATACTTGCTGAAAATAATGTGTCCTGACTGTTCTCCACCTAAACGGAAGTTGTTATTTCTCATACATTCATAAACGTACTTATCACCAACGTCTGTCTTGGCATAGTCAATTCCTACTGCGTCAAATGCCTTGTATAAACCAATATTTGACATAATAGTTGTTACAACAGTGTTGTTATCTAATTCTCCGTTCTGCTTCATATAAACACCGCAAACATAAAGAATTAAGTCACCATCCACTATGTTGCCCTTATCATCAATACATAAGCATCTGTCAGCGTCACCGTCATAAGCAAAACCGATATCAAGTTTGTTGTCCTTTACATATTTCTGTAAAACTTCAATATGTGTTGAACCTGCTTCCATATTAATGTTTGTTCCGTTAGGTTCATTGTTAATTACATATGTTTCTGCTCCCAATGCATCAAATACACTCTTTGCAATTGCTGATGCACTACCGTTTGAACAGTCAAGCCCTACTCTTACATTTCTAAATGAATTTTTTGCCAAAGTCATTAAATATCCCATATATCTGTTTCTTCCGGCAAAGTAATCAATTGTTCTACCAATCTTGTCCATTGTTGCATATGGAACATCATCAAAATCGCCATCAAGATATTCTTCAACCTTGTCGATTACTTCCTGTTCCATTTTTTCACCATTACCGTTAATTAATTTTATACCATTATCATAATATGGGTTATGACTTGCAGAAATCATAATTCCACAATCAAAATCTTCTGTTCTTACTACATAAGAAACACTTGGTGTTGTTGTAACGTGAAGAAGATAAACATCTGCACCTGTTGATGTTAAACCTGCTGAAAGTGCATCTTCAAACATATAACTACTTCTTCTTGTATCTTTTCCGATTACAACTGAACATTTGTGGAATCTTCCATAATACCATCCAAGAAATCTTCCTACTTTAAATGCATGCATTGCTGTAAGATTTACATTAGCTTCACCTCTAAAGCCGTCTGTTCCAAAATACTTTCCCATCTAATTTTCCCTATGCTAAATATTAATTACTAATAGCATTCTTAAAATATACTCTTTTTTAAAATGCCATTTTTCCGATAATATTTAGTCAACAAACACAACTTTCATATTAATGTGCCTGTTTTTCCTTTCCATATTTTTTAAACCTGTTAGGTTTTAACTAATTAATTATATAATAGCCTTTGCCTATTTACAAGACTTAACCTTACCCTATGTCACTTAATGTCGAACATTTTTTTACAAAAATTTCCTTTTCAGTGATATACTTGCATTGAATAGGGGGGGATTTATTCTATGAACAATATTTCGAATAATATTTCAACAGCTTCTTTAGTTGATGAAACCAATAGGCTTCTTCTTGAAATCAGCAACTTAAAGAAGCAACTTAACTACGAAAGAAACCAACATAAGCACTGGGAAGAGCTTGCCATGATATTTCATGATGCACTTTGGTCTGAACTTAAAAGTACCCGGGATTCCAACAGGTAATACATTAAAGAGGAGGTCATTAATTTATGGCCTCTTTTCTTACCGCTGTCAATTGCTTGTCGTTTATTATAAATTCTCTATTGCATACCTCCAAAGCTGCTGCCTTGTGAGTTATGATTATGCAAGTTTTTTTGTTTAGTTTCTTAATGTTATCAAGCACTTTTTCTTCTGTGTTTTTGTCAAGTGCCGACGTTGCTTCATCAAGAAGGATTATTGGAGCATTGCTTATTAACGCTCTTGCAATTGCAAGACGCTGTGCCTGACCTTCTGAGATTCCAAGACCTTTTTCACCGATTACTGTATCTAATCCGTCAGGTAAATTTTCAATAAAATCCTCTATTTCACTTAACTTAAGTGCCTGGCTTACTTCCTCATCTGACGCATTAGGATTAATCATAAGGATGTTCTCCCTTATAGTTCCACTAAATAAATAATTTCCCTGTGGCACATATGAAAACATACATCTTGTATCAGGGCTTGCCTGGATTGTTTTTCCGTTTTCAAGACAAATATCTATTGTTCCCTGCTGTGGCTTAAAAACCCCAAGAAGCATCTTCATTAATGTACTCTTTCCAATTCCTGAAATTCCTCTTATGGCAACAAAATCGCCTTTGTTAAGCATAGCATCGCCGTGCTCTATTACTGTTTCTCTGCCATAATTGAATTTTATGTTATTAAATCTAATACTTTCCAGCTTATCATAAGTCTGTTTTACATCTATTTTTTCGTATGTACTTTCTTCATTTGTTATGTTTTCAATTTCCATAATACGCTCTGCTGAAGCAAGGACTGCATAATACTGTGGAAACATTTTTGTTATACTTACAAATGGTGTCTGAATCTGTGAAATAAGCTGCAAAACTGCTGTTAATGTTCCGTAAGTCATAGCCTTCATGCTGACTTTTATTGCACACCATCCCAAGGCAAAAAGATATCCTGCATTAAAAATAAATGAAAATCCTGCATTTGCAAAAATAGTTATTTTTCTTCTTCTCATTTTTACTTCGTAATTTGTTCTCTGAAGAATATTTCCTTTTTTGTCAAACTGTTTTTCCAATCCAAATGTTTTTACAACAAGTATGCTTTCAATGGCTTCCTGAAAAAATGAGCGCACTTTTCCGTCAGTTTCCTGAACCTGTTTGCTTAAGTTTTTTAATTTACCTCTAAAAAACACTGCAATAACTGACATTACAATACCTGCTGCAATAAATAACATTGTAAACTTCCAGTCGAAAATAATCAAAACAACAAAAGCTCCAACAAACTGTGTCAGGAAATACAATGCGTCAGGAACTATAGAGATAATTCCTTCTGTAACTATTTTTACATCACTTGTGATTCGGTTCATTAATTCACCGCTATGATATTTGTTAATTTTTCCATAATCTTTCATCATAATGGAATAAAAAAGTCTTCCACGCATTTTCATTTCCATTTTTGCCTGAACCCTAATTGTAAGACTTTGTGTAAAAACTCTTAAAAGCAATCTTGAAGTAATAACTACAAGAATTAATATACAATTAAAAATAATCAAGTTTCTGTAATGCAAAAACTCCGCATTTGATGATGCCGTTGCCGCCCTTTGTGCCGAATCAATTGCAAGTTTACTTACAAGTGCCAAAACAGTTGCCACCAATGCCAGTAATATATTTGATATGCTTAATATAACTATTTTAGGGATTTCACCTTTGCTATTTTTTATTATCCATTTTAAACTATTTTGATTTTTCATTTTCCGTCCTTTAATATTTTATCTAAAAGTTTTATTTGCCTAATTCCCAAAAAGCTACCGCACTTGCTGCTGCAACATTTAAAGAATCTACACCGTGGCTCATTGGAATTTTGATAGTGTAATCACTTCTATTTATTGTATTCTGGTGAAGTCCCTCACCTTCCGTACCAAGAATTATCGCCAACTTTTCTTCTGACTTTACGTTTTTATCATCAATGCTTACTGAATTGTCAGTTAAAGCCATTGCCGCCGTCTTAAATCCCATATTATGTAACAATTCTATACCCGTTCCTTCTTTCTCATCAATAAAAGTCCACGGTATCTGAAATACTGTTCCCATACTTACCCTTATTGCTCTTCTGTAAAGAGGATTGCTACAACCGTGTGTAAGCAAAACAGCATCAATATTAAGGGCTGCAGCTGAGCGGAAAATTGCCCCTACATTTGTAGGATTCATAATATTTTCAAGCACTGCAACCCTTCTTTTATCCTTGCATATTTCTTCAACGGTTTTAAGTTTGGGTCTGTGCATTGCACATAGCATTCCCCTTGTTAATTTAAAACCTGTTATTCCTGTCAATACATCAAACGGTGCCGTAAAAATTGGAATATTTCCACATCTTTCAATTATATTTTTTGCCTGATTTTTGATGTGTCTGTCCTCTACCAAAATAGAAATAGGTTCACATCCTGCATCAAGAGCTCTCTCCACTACAATTGGACTTTCCGCTATGAAAATCCCTTTCTCCGGCTCATGTCTGTTTAGCAATTGTCCCTCTGACAATCGTGCGTAAACATCAAGCTCCTTAGCATTAAAATCATTTATCTTAATTACGTTTGACATATTTCCTCCTAATACCGGTTAGCCTAAGATTTTTTTAAGATCCGCTTCCGGTGTGCTTATAGGAGATATATTATAATTTTCTACCAAATATTTCAACACATTAGGTGAAATAAATGCAGGTAAAGTCGGTCCTAAGAAGATGTTTTTTATTCCTAAATGAAGCAATGTAAGCAAAATACATACCGCTTTCTGCTCATACCATGACAAAATCATTGATAATGGAAGTTCGTTAACTTCGCAGCCAAATGCCTTAGATAATGCTATTGCCACTTTGATTGCTCCATAAGCGTCATTACACTGTCCCATATCCATTATTCTTGGAAGTCCACATATTTCTCCCAAATCCAAATCATTAAATCTGTACTTTCCACAGGCTAATGTTAAAATAACTGAATCTTTCGGTGACTGTTTTACAAATTCAGTATAATAATTTCTTCCAACTTTTGCTCCGTCACATCCACCTACAAGGAAGAAATGACTTATCTGCTTATTCTCTACAGCCTCAATAATTTTATCAGCAACGCTTAAAACTGAGCCGTGTCCAAAACCTGTAACAACATATTTTCCACCATTTATACCTGTATTTTCTTTGTCTTCCTTGTAGCCGCCAAGTTCCAATGCCTTGTTAATAACCGGAGTAAAATCTTTCTCTTCTCCATCTCCTTCAATGTGAACCATTTCAGGGTATGACACAACTTCTGTTGTAAAAACTCTATCCTTATAGCTTTCCTTAACCGGCATTAAACAATTAGTTGTAAACAATACAGGTGCCGGAATGTTGTCAAATTCCTTCTGCTGATTCTGCCATGCAGTTCCGAAATTTCCTTTTAGATGCGGATATTTCTTTAACTCCGGATAGCCGTGAGCCGGCAACATTTCACCGTGAGTATAAATGTTGATGCCCTTTCCTTCCGTCTGCTTCAACAAAACTTCCAAATCCTTTAAATCGTGACCTGTTATTACAATAAAAGGTCCTTTTTCTATAGTTAATGGCACTTTCACAGGAGTTGGTGTTCCATAGCTTGATGTGTTTGCTTTATCGAGTAATTCCATACACTTTAAATTCTTCTCGCCAACCTCCATTGCCACTTCAATTAATCTATCCATTTCTAAGTCATAAGTTATAATCGACAATGCCTTGTAGAAAAACTGATTTACTTCTTCACTTTCATAACCTAGTACCATTGCGTGATACGCATACGCAGCCATTCCTCTTATTCCAAATAAAATAAGTGACTTTAATGATCGGATATCCTCATCTTCATTCCACAATAAATTCATGTCAAAATCTTCAGTATTTCCGCAAGGTGCTGCGCAAGTAATGCAATTAGGTGCAATTGCTTCTTTTTCCTTATGGACTTTTTCAATCATATCTTCCAACGTTTTATCGTTAAAGTTAACATTTGTAACTGTTGTAAACAATCCTTCAATTATAATTCTATCTGTTCTTTCAGACTTTTCATTGTGGCCGCAAGACTTGGCAAGTCCAATTACTGCTCCTGTTAATTCATCCTGCAATCTTGATGTATTAGCTGTCTTTCCACAAACACCTGCTGCTCCCATACATCCTGCACAGCCTGCTGTCTGCTCGCACTGAAAACAAAACATTTTATTATTTAAATCTTTCCCCATATCTTTTTTCATTTTATTAACTTTCCCTTGGCAATTTATATTAAGATTACAGTGTCATAAGATTTTATTCCATCTGCGTATGTGAAATGGTGAGATAATTATCTCACCATTAACGCTTTTCACCATAATATGGTAGTTATTCATCGTTCACTAAATTGCCATATTCCTTTCTTTATTTTACTATTGACTTCATTGCCTTTCTGCAAGATAGATAATATTATAATTTATGATTATTTTATGTTGTTGTGACAACCATTTTATAAAAATATTAAATACAAAATTTGGAAATTTTAATAGTAGTTTTATATCCTTAAACTGAATTTTTATTTGTAATTTTTTGATGTTTTATAATACGTATTTTCTCCAGCATTTTCATATTTAGTATTTTATTGTGTCTTATATTCATTTTATTAATTTGTTTTCTCTATTGAAAGAAATCCTGTATAACCCTATTTATCGTAACTGTATTCAACGGTGCTTCCTTGCTTTCAAAAGTTGCAATAAAATTTCTTCCCTGCACATATCCGCTTTTTCCATATTGTTCAATTTTTTTAATTGCGTTTTTAACATATATTGAATCATCCATCATTCCAAAATGTTCCCACACATATTCGTGCCTTGTTCTTTTGTTCAATACTGTAAAGTCTGGTTTAACAGTACCATATCCTTTCAAACGTAATGGCAATTCATATACATAATTTATATTGTTTTTTGTCAAAGTATCAGCTATTATCTTCTCTGATTTAGACCTGACATATTCCCCCTTTTCTGTTATCAAACCTAATTCTTTTAATTGTTCATCCGGCTCAATTCTTCCTAAATTATTCTTAGACTCCTCCCACATTTTTGCATATTCTTCATCAGTTAATTCATATTTAGTAACAAAAATCCCTTTCTGCTCCGGCATAGAATCATATACTTCTAATAGTGAATTTGGATTGTACTTATTTAGAAACTTTCTTATTCTTCTCTCTTCAGCATCAATAGTTTTCAAAATCTTTTGGTCATACTCCTTTTGCGCCAGGGCTTTAATCAGGGCAGCGTTGCTCTTTTTTATATACACTCTCGTTCCGTCTTTTTGCTTCTGCTGATATTGAATAGTATTCGCGCTTCTTGCTAGCACCAACTTCCCTTCTGGTGCACCTGACAGACTCTTCTCCGCTTTAACTTTAATTATTTTTAAATATTCTAATCGTTCATTAATTTCTTTTATATTTATAATTCGTCACCTCGCTTTTTCTTTTTGTACCCAGTTTATGTTGCATTCTATATTTTGTACGTGGTTTTGTTTGTTAACTATAACATATCTCTTGCTTTTTTAATACACTTTCCTTTCAAATTTTTTAGAAAAACATGAAATCTTCGCTATATTACGTGTCATACAATATTATTGTTATATGACGCGTAATTCCAACTAGAAATGTTAGAATATTTCAATAAATTACGTGTGTAGTTGCATTTTCGTTCTACGACACGTAATTCCAACTGGAAATACTAAAATATTTCAATAAATTACGTGTGGGGTAGCATTTTCGTTCTACGA
>ENA-OPSW01000462-OPSW01000462.1-human-gut-metagenome-genome-assembly--contig:-NODE-462-length-35641-cov-23.839684_pt1 | contig 35641 bp, 41 predicted proteins | sample MGYA00241463_ERZ501918 | MGnify/ENA primary metagenome ERZ501918 (study PRJEB25962, sample SAMEA2042443) | human gut metagenome | biome: human gut; feature: human-associated habitat; material: faeces... | reverse complement strand
ACATTGACTCTAGAAGAAATAGACCTTTTATTGCCAAAAAGGATTATAAAAGTTTGGTTAAGAATATCAAAACTACATTTTATCACGAAACAAGACATGCCGTAGATCAGATAGTTAAGTTAAGAAATCTGAGTTATGAAGATTTTGAAAATACAGCTATGTTACAGGCTTGGATAAATGTAGAATTCGAAGAAACTTTAATGGATTATATTACAGAAGGTGAATTAGAAGAGGTTATTTCGGAGAGTGTGAAAAAGAGATAGGAAATAAAATCCTATCTCTTATTTTTCTTTTACTTTAAACGTTCCTTTAAAACAAGATGGTAAGGTTGAGATAATAGTAGCAGATATTAATTTTACAGTAAGAAATAATACTAGTAGATATATAAATGGCTTACAAATAGGATATAATTATAAAGGAACCAGTTATACTATATTTACAGCATCTACTATTGGTGTTAGTGAAGAGAGATCAGGACATGTAACTGTTCCTCCAAGAACTCCTATTACTTGGTTTGCTATAGGGAATAATACTTCACTTAATATTTCTCCAAGTTCTGGAAATTATAATGGAGGTGTAGTAACTACTATAAATTTTAGTATTTATTAATTATTCTGATCTAACATTATTGTTCGATCACTAGATATATTACTAAACGAGAAAACCTCCATTTTAGTATCTCCAGCGGCTAATACTGATCCACGATTTGGATCACCATCTAAGTAAAATTGATAAGTATGTGATTCATATCCAGTATTAGTAACTTCTATATTTATAACAACAGAAGCTCCTTTTTCTAACGTTATTTCCCAACTTGATCCGCTAGTATCTCCTGTAAAAGAACCAGATGCAGTAGTAGTAGTTCCAAAATCATGTGTATTATCATTAAAAGTAATAGTATAGCTAGGAATTACATAACCACTCTGATTTAAACGAACATATAAAAAGAGATAGGATTTATTTCCTATCTCTTTATTTTTATTCTAACTCAGCTTCTTTAATCTCATTACTTGCTTTCTTCAAAATTTTAATTGCTTTATCTACAGAATTATTGACCGAATAGTATAGAGAATTTTTGTTATGGTAGATAACATCACCTACTTCAGATATCAGGAAACTAATTAATTCCCCATAGACTTCAAGATTTTCTTGTCTCTCCGAATCTATTGAACTATCTCCTATAGGTTTAATTGGCCCTACTAGCCTTTTTATAACCTCTTTAACCATTTCTAGATCTTTTTCTTTAACTGTCTTCATAATTTTACTGTCATTATTGGTGTTAAATCAAAACTACTGGGAGTTATAATCACTTTATCTTTCTTGAGGATTATGTTTTTAGAATAATAACCCTCAGGAACTAAACTAGCACCTAATATATTCCCATGAGCTCTCACAAACGGAATAAATTTAGCCCCAAAAGATATATTTCCTATACTCTCTCCGGCCAATCTTTTCTTAAGGAGTTCTGTTTCTAAGTATTCATAAACTTCCATAGACATCTCCTCCTTAGAACGGCCGGATTTTGCTAATGGAAGTAGAGTATAATAATAAATCTTATCTCCATACTTATCTCTAAACCTTAAAAACTCATCAACACTTTCTTTATTAGAGATAATATGATGGGTGACTACATAAACATCTCTAGGGATTAAGTTTTCTATGGCCCTTAATGCTACTTCTCTAATACTTTTGTTTCCAAGAGATACTGCAACGGCCGAACAATATTTTTCGGTTGCTTCTAAGAGATTATCACGTTCCTTAATCTTCTCTTGATCACTTCCACAGTATCCTAAGATTAATCCATTTGTTGTATAATTAGGAATAACTTTTGTTCCTCTAACAGTCTTAAGAAATTCTATAAACTCTGGATGTATAGTAGGTTCTCCAGTTGACCCTATCGCTATTAATACTGGAGCATTTGTTGCAATCACTCCTGCTATATTCCTTCTATACCAAGTCTTAGAAAATTCCCTCCAAGCCTCACATATTCCAAGATAATTTTCTCCACCTTTTTCCGCCGAAACATAACAAAATTCACACATAGCATTACACTTTGTATTTATTCCAACATCATAAAATTCACATTGATTCGGCGGTAATTCAAGTGGAGTTGGATCTTCTCCTTTAGGACAGAATCTTACAGTTTTATTATCCTCCCATACTGCACGATAATGATATTCTGGAAGACACCTATAAACTCTCCCTATATCCCCAGTTTCTCTTGCCATAATATGTATCTTTTATTTTTTCAGTTATATCTTCAATAGGAATAATACTTCTAGACGCATATTCTCCGTCTTCAGAAACATAATACCATGAATCCTTTGGTATAACGCATTTAAGATATCTTGCTGATGGATTACTATTTAATATACTAAGAAGAGGTAGATCATTTCTAATACTTCCTGTTTTAAAGAATCTCTCAGAAGGATACCTAACACTATGAATAAATCCAGCACCAACTAATTTATTGAAAACCGGGGATATCAAGTTAAAAAGACAAAATTCATAAATTCTTGCTTTTTCTCTTTTCCCTAATTTATATATGTGATCCTGATTTACCTTAATACTACGATTGTTATGATTTATATAGTAAGGAATAAAGTTATCACCCTCCTTCTTCCTTACTAATTTAATAACAACAATAGGTTCTTTCGCTATTTTCGGAAATCTATGACATGCTTCTAAACACATAACTCTTTTATCTTATTTACTAATTCTTCTTTACTATAATACCCAGAAATCGAATTAAGTTTTGATGGATCGAATCTTCTGTCGATAGTACTTACTAAATATTCTTCTTTAGAAAATTTTGATATAATAGCTTCATAATATCTTCCAAGTCTAATCCAAATATCAAAACACTCACAATAATGATCTATCCCCACGACACAAAGATCAGAGGAGATCTTTACTAAGCCCTCTACTAATTTTTTCGAGGGCTTAATTGTTTGATCTGGGTAATTTTCGATCTCTTTGTCTATCTTAATAAGTATATTTTCAACTAACATATCTTCTATCTTTAGATTGTAACTCTTGTCTAACCCGATCCAGACACTTTCCAAGAAGATTTAAACCCCATTTTGAAGTATCCAAGAGATTAGGGTCATCTTCAGACATTCCTATTCCCCATATACGATCCCTCGGACTTGCCTCTACAAAGGATTTATCAAAATATTTAAGCCTAAGTAATTCATATCTAGCTTCTTCGGATTGGGAGAATTTAAGACGAAGAACATCCATCATAGCATTCTCTCTTTCTTTTTCCCAATCTTCTTCAATAAAACCTGAAACCTGTCTACCAAGTTTCTTCGCATTTCTTGGGAGAGGGGTTTCAATAATCTTTCCTGCAATCTCTATATCATTAAAGAATAATGCCTTTCTTAACATGAAATAATGCTCAGAGGTAGGTAGTATCGTCTCCTTCTCTTGCCCTAATTCATCAATCATTATAAAATCTTCTAGAACTATAGGAGTCTCACTAAAATTTGAAAATGGATGATCACCCCAGAAAAATACATAATTGTCTGTTACTTTCATAATCTTTTCTCTTAAGTAATTTATTAATTTTCATTTTAATATTCATGAATAAGGTTTTAGAAGGATAAAATATATAATAAGATTAATATTTTATATGTTCCTTTAAATCAGGATGATAAAAAAGTAATTACCACTGAAGAAATGTATCTTGCTTATAAAATATTTCCTAACAATAGAGATTGGAAATATGCTACTAGTGATATAATAAATCTCAATCTTCCAATTAATACTTCTACCACTATACAATTTGGATTACAAACAAAATTTTTTAATGATGGTATATATGTTGGTGAAGAAGTATTAAAAGTTACTAGTATGTATTTAAATATGGACAATGCTATAGATGTTACAGCTACTGAATTATCTGAAGATACTGTAAGAATTGTAGTTGAAAATAGAAAAGGAGGGTTTGTATCATTAGATGTATATACTGATGGAGTGAACGGTGAATCCTTAGAGAATCAGTATCTTTATTTTTAATATTTTGATGAATATTATTTATTAATGTCTAAATTATATTCAATTTGGAATACATATGTTTCTCCTGCTTTTCCTGGAAATGTTTTAAAATCATACCACGTAACATCGCCATACACAGCATCATAAGACCAACATTCTATTTTTATTTCTCCAAGAGTTGTATATTCTTTTTGAGTATAATAATAGTAATCAGTAGTAACACCCTCCCAACTATCAGTAACAGCTCCAGTAACACGATATTCTATCTTACACTCACCTCCTAAAACAGATTTACCTATATAATGGACAAAGAGATAATAGCGAGCTTTTGCATCCTGATTTAAAGGAACGTTTAAAGTAAGAGAAAAATAAAGAGAAGGATTTTATTTTCCTTCTCTTTTTATTATTTAAGTATAATAATAGAATAATAAGTTTATTTGGAGAATCAACTTACTTTTCTAAATTGTATAGTATACTTACTAAGATCTTTCACAATACAAGTTCCTTTTTCTTGGATAAAACGATCTATTGGATTTTCCACAAACTTAGGAATTAATTCACTTCTTTCCATACTACATTCAACTTTTAGATCTGGACAGTTCATTATTTTGTCATAAATTCCTAATAATGAATAGGCATTTCCTTCATATTCTATTGTATCATCATCTATTGTTTTCATTGGACATGCCTTTTCATAAGATACTCCAAGTAATAAGTCAAATAGTAACATGATCCTAGGTCCAAATGATGCACAGTATTTTGTATAATTCTCATCGTAAAATTTTCTTATTTCAAATACTTTACTTATTGGAACATAATTAGTATTAGAATCATGAACTACAATAATTGGTTGAAGAGGATTTTTCCAAGATTGTTGTTTTGATACTCGAATATTATTCATAAATCCTCTAGCCATTATCGAACTAGTTCCTCCTTGAATGGGAAGATTTACACCAAGTCTTTTTATTCTAGCTATTAAATTCTTTTTTTCTCTTTCAGAAGTTGCTTTTAATAACCATTCATATTCCTGAACTTTTAGTTTATCTCCTAACATAGTATTAACAAACCCAGAATTTTCAAGGGGATATTGTTGTTGAATTGCTACGTATTCACGTAACTTAGGAAAACTTTTATATAGACCTTGAATAATATTTTCTGCTTCTTCTTCAGAACAGTTTAACCTTTCTGCCAAACTCTTCTTTCCGAGGCCATATAGTACTCCAAGAAAAATAGTTTTAAAACGTTTTCTCCACATTTTCTTAACAGTTTTCTGGAGTTTATCAAAATCGTCACCTAAATATAATTTTGCACTATATATATAAATATCTTCCCCTTTTTGAAATTTATCAATTAAATCTGGATCTTCACTTGCAAATCCTGCTGCTTTAACTTCAGCTGATGATATATCAAAATAAGTTTCTACAAATCCTTCATCTACTCTGTTTCCATATTCATCATAATGATACGGAGGGATAATACAATCTTTTAGATCTGAATGAGAGATAATAGTATGAAATCCTGAAGACCATCTTTTACTAGATTTTGTATTAACTTCATAATGTACAAAGCATTTTTCTACTGCTCCGGGTTCTCCTGGATCTGCTTCTCGGATAGGAATATGATCTTCACCTTCAATCACCCATTTATTATTAGCTTTAAACATTCCATCTATGTATGTCGATAGTACTTTTGCATATTTCTTATAGAGAAGATAATTTATTGTAAATTTTCTCATAAAATAGAAATTCTCTTGCAAATCTTGTTCTTGAAATGGAATACTGTATAAATCATATTGACTATTGAGTTCATTAAAAAATTGTGTTTGTGTAGTAAATCCTATAAAATCTGCCCAAACATCTTTAACTGGATGAACATCTTTTGCTGTTTCTACATCTATTCCTCCTTTCCAAAATTGTAATGCTAGGTTGAATATTTTAATAGGATATACTCCTTGATAAATCCCATCTTCTGGAATATTACAATACTTTTCCCATTCATACATAAAATGATTAAAAGCATCTCCAATATTATTTATTCCTAGGTTTTTGAAGAAATCTTCTTTTTTATCTCCTGGAAGTTGTTGTATGCTTTCAGATAAGGCAGCTATAAATGATGATTCTTTTTGATAAAGTTTATACATTTCATCTACAATCTCATCATTTTCAATAGGACTTTTACATTTAAAATAATTATTACTTATAAATGTTGAATAATCTAAAAGATTGAATTCTTGTCCGAATCCTCTTATTGTATCTGGAATATTATTTATATCATTTAATTGATTTCTACTTATATTACATAATTCTAAATATGCTCTTTCATAGTATAAATACTTTTCAAGTTCTAAGTGCCTTTCTGAAATCTTTATTTTATCTAATCCTAAAAGAAGAGATAATTTTTCTGAAATAATACCTAAAATTTTCTTTTTTCTGGAAATTCCTTGATCTATTTTTCCTTTAAATTTGGTTTCAATCATGGAATCTTTAACAATATCTATGAATTTTTCTGCAAAATTTTCTCCATACGTCATTAATAAAGACCCTTCATTTAAACCTGTTTCATAAGCATCCATTGAGTCTATATTATTAGTAAGTATGAATTTTGCGATCTCTAAAGAATTACCATTAAAGAAATTATTATTCTCAAGTAATATTCTACAAGTTTGATTATATTTCTTTATATCAGCCATTAATTTAGAATGTTTTTTCATTTTTATCATACATCTAGCTGTAGCTGTATAAGTAATTCCCCATGCCATCATTCTACGACATTCTTTCTGATACTTAAGACGGTATGGTTCGTCTATGTATAAACCAGACGAATGTAATCTTGCTCCCAATCTAGAATTATCAAGAAAGGTTTGAAAGGCTTCTTCAGAATACGTATTTTTTCTTGCTAAGTATATTTGAAGAGTATAAAATGCATCTAGATTACAGTAATAACCAAGAATATCACTTGGAATATTCATAAATGGACAACCAAAATATTCTGATATTAAAATTTCAAATTCTTGAATATAGTTTGGATATAAAGAACATATCATTTCCCATTCTGGTGTGTTTTTATAATTATCTGGAGTTACTTTTAGGACTTTTTTTCTCTCTTTCTTTGTTTTTCCTACTGTATCAAAATACATCTTATCCAAAAGATCTCCTAGTCTATCGAAATCTGTATCCCAAACTGTGGCTTCTATTACATTTTGAGCTGTCCATTTTAAAGAATATTTTTTTAAATGATTTCCATCTAGAACATTAATAATTCCTGCATCACAAAGATTATATAAGTCCACAAACTTAAGCATACGATGAGATACTTGAAATTCATATTGTTGATTAAATACCCAAATATTATTCATCCTAGTTTCAAGTATTTCCCTAAATACTTCTAGTACGTATTCATACTCTTCTTTGATAGAGTATCTTCTTAAGTCTGTAAAAGATATAAATGCTCCAAATAGATTATTACATAAAGAAGCACCTGATATTTCAAACCATTTATCTAATGGCATACCAGAAGCTTCATAGTCAAATCCTAGAGGTTCATTTAATGGCAAACACTTAATCCATTCAAGAAACTTTAATGTCTCTTGATATGTATGTAATACTTTATGTTTAAACCATGAAAAATTTCTATGAGTTGTAAATTCTGGGCTCATAAAATCTTGGATAACTGAATCTTCTGGAAATCCTGAAATACACTTTACAAATGCACCTCCTTCTATACTTAATCTCCTCAATTTAGAACAATCAAAGTAATTTTCATTACGTATCCCAAAATGATAATATTCTTGGAGATACTTAAATGGTTCTGCTCCAACTAAAAGAACTGCATCGTTATTACCAATTTTTAGTATTCTCTCTTTTTCATACTTAGGCATTGATTCTAATCCTTGAAGGGTATAAATTTCATTTCCAAGATTAGAGCCGTAATACCTAGTATAATCCTTTGTCTCGTTTTGATCGATTAGGGTAATTCTTCTACACATATTAAAATTTATGAAAATTAATTTATAAAATATTATTATACTACTGGTTTATAGGATTTCCAGCTTCCTTTATACATATATAAGAATTTCAGTTCATTTAGATAAACGTTCCTTTAAATCAAGATGGTAAAGAATTATCCTTTAAATATAAAGCATCTTGTGATACAACATTCTCTAAATCGATACAATCATTAAATGTAACTCTTACACTTAATATTGACACTTCTAAAAGTTTTGTATTTGTTTTGGGTGGTGGATTAAATTTTGGATCAACCAGAGAAGGAACATTTTATTATCCACAAGCAGGGAACTATAGTATTAGTAATTTAGTATGCCTTCCAAAAGGTATATCTCCTACACCTAACATATCATTTAATGGATCTACAACTTCAGTAACAATAATACCTACTAATATAGTAAATATAAGAATTTATTAAAATAACTCATCTTATTTTCAAGCTGGACCTATTGTGGCAGATATATCAGTTGTATATCCTTTTCTTACCGTAAATGATTCTGTAGCACTTTTAATAGATGATGGTCCTCCACTATATGTATAATCTCCTACTTGAACACCACTTCTGACATCTATTTTCTCTCCTGGAGTAGCTCCTGTAGCAATATAAAAGCTAATAAATTTTCCAATTCCTTCACCAGAAGTGCATTCATACTGAATAGAGCCTGAAGAATTATTAGGTAAAATAGTCCAAGTACATCTTACAATACCAGTAGGAATTACATAACCATTCTGATTTAAAGGAACGTTTATTTTCATATCCTTTGAAAATCTTATTAATGTAATATATTAATATAAAAAGATATGGAAGAAATATTTAGAACAAGAAAAATAAAAATTAAATTAATATCTTTTGATGTCAGAAATGTAGATATTATTGTAGAAGATAAAAGAAAATTATTGTACTATTCAAATAATAAAACTTCTGATGAACTTTGGGAATCATTTAGTGATGTATTAAGAATATTATCAACAAGTAAGAAATATAAAACAGCTAAGCGATGGTGGATAAATCAATTTACTAAAGCTCAGTTATAATAATTAATAATTAAATTTTAAAAAATTATGAAAAATTATCAAGGATTATCTCAAGAAGAAGTAATCAAAAGTAGAGAACAACATGGAAAGAATTTACTCACACCGCCTAAACAGAAAGAGTGGTGGCAACTCTATTTGGAAAAATTTAAGGATCCTATCATTATTATCTTACTTGTTGCCCTAGGAGTATCTTTTGTAGTTGGATTTATAGAAGGTTCTTTAATAGAATCAATTGGTATACTAGTTGCTATAATTCTTGCTACAGGAGTAGGGTTTTGGATGGAATATAGTGCTAAGAAAAAATTTGATATCTTAAATCAAATTTCTGATACTGAAAATGTAAAAGTTATTAGAAATAATGGAACTACAATGGAGATTCCTAAGGATGAATTAGTAGTAGGTGATATAGTTATTCTTAGTGCAGGGGATGAGATTCCAGCTGATATAGAACTTCTTGAAGCAATTGAGTTTAAAGTAGATGAAAGTACTATGACTGGTGAATCAGTTGCTGTTGGAAAAAGGGCAAAGATAAATGAAGAAGAAACATGGAATGACTCTGGTTTTGCTCCATTCTTAGTTCTTAGATCAACAAAAATAACGGAAGGTTCTGGAGTAGGGGTAGTTATAAAAGTAGGTGATGAAACTGAAATTGGCAAAACAACTCGTCAAGCTATGGAAGAAACTGGAGGAGAAACGCCTCTTAATAAACAACTGGATGGTCTTGCTGGATTAGTCTCTAAAGCAGCTTTTACTATGGCTGGATTATTACTATTATTCCTTAATATTCATCACTTCGGATTTACTGATTTTGATTCTGGGTGGTTAAATATTTTAGGAACAGAAGTTAAATTCTTTATGATGGCAGTTACTTTAATTGTAGTAGCTGTTCCTGAGGGTCTTCCATTAGCTAGTACTTTAAGCTTAGCATTTTCTATGAAGACTATGGCTCGTGAAAATAATCTAGTAAAGAAGATGCACGCTTGTGAAACTATTGGAGCTGTTAATGTAATCTTTTCAGATAAAACAGGAACTCTTACCCAAAACAAGATGAAGGTGGTTGAAGAATCTATCAAGAGTTACAGTAAAGTAGCTATTAATGGAGCTATTAATTCAACCGCAAATATTAATCAGGATAATGGAAAGGTAATCGGAAATCCTACGGAAGGTGCTATCTTAGGTTGGATAAATAATATAAATGATCCTATAAATAAATATAATTATGATGATATTCGTAATGAGATCAGTGTAGTAGAACAAGTACCTTTCAATAGTACTAATAAATACATGTCTACTAAAGCATCTGATGGGATATTATATGTGAAGGGTGCACCAGAAGTAGTATCTAGGTTATGTGGAGATGATAGTTACCTAGAGGAAGTATCTAAACAACAATCTCGAGGAAGAAGAGCTATTAGTTTTGCAAGTGGTCAAGATATAGAACACTTGGAGTACGATGGTTCTGTATTTATAGAAGATCCTATTCGGCCTGATGTTCCTGCGGCAATAAAAAAATGTTATGAAGCTGGAGTGGATGTAGTAATGATGACGGGTGATAACATAAAAACTGCCGCAGAAATTGCAAGACAGGCCGGATTTTCTAGAAAATTACAAGGACAGCCTGAAAAAGATGTTTGGGCAGTAGAAGCTAAGGATTTTGATAAAGTAGCATGGGGAGATCCGATGTGTGGTTATCCTAATGTTATAGCTAGATGTAAACCAGAAGATAAGTTGAATATTTTAAAGAAATTTAAAGAACTTGGAAAAGGTACTGCAACTGAACATGTATGTGCTATGACAGGTGATGGAGTTAATGACTCTCCATCTCTTAATCATGCAGATGTAGGTATAGCAATGGGTTCTGGAACTAGTGTTGCAAAAGAAGCTTCGGATATAGTCCTTTTAGATGACGCATTTCCTAGTATAGTAACAGGAATTAAGTGGGGAAGATCTCTGTATAAAAATATTCAGAGTTTTCTAGTATTCCAATTAATTATAAATGTTGCTACTTGTTTAGTTGTAGTTTTAAGTCCTATTCTTGGAGTAGATATGCCATTTACAGTTACTCAGATGTTATGGGTTAATATTGTAATGGATACTTTAGCTGCACTATGTCTAGCATCTGAACCTGCTGATGAAAATGTACTTACTGAAAAACCTAGAAAACAAAATGCATTTATTTTGACCAAACCTATGTATGAAACAATCATAGGAATGGGTATTTTCGTATTCGGAGTACTATCTTTAATTGTTCATGATATAGCACAAGGTTCTATAAAATTTGGATTAGATCTTACAGAATTATTTGCTATCTTTATGATGATAAATTGGTGGAATCTATTTAACATTAGAGTATTTGGAAAAAATAGATCTATATTTTATAATTTAAAAGGAAGTAGTAAATTTTTATTAGGATCATTAGTTATATTTATTGGAACTATTTTGATTGTACAATTCGGAGGAGAAATATTTAATACAAGACCTCTTGATTTTAAAGAATGGTGTATTATAGTAGCTAGTACATCTCCAATAGTTATTATTAGAGAAATCTGGCATAGAATATTCCCCAAAAAATAAAAGAATAATAAAAAGAGAAGGAAAATAAAATCCTTCTCTTTATTTTTTTTCTTCTGACTTAAACGTTCCTTTAAATCAGGATGGTAAAAAAGAAGATGTGTATGTATTTTTAGTAAGTCCTCCTTCTATAACTTTTAATGCTAGTGGTGGAGAGAGAACTTTATCAATAACTTCAACAAAAAATGATTCTGTTATAGGATATTCATATTCTTGGAAAGCTATGTTAAGTCAATTCACTTTCTCTAATGGAACTATATCCGCTTCATCTGCAGGTACTCTAGGAAGAAGTGATACATTAACATTAACTCAAGATGAATCTGGAAAGATTGCAACTATAAATGTATCTCAATCCGGTTCTGGAGGGGGAGGAGAAATATTAGATGATTGCACAATAACTGTTAAATATATATCAACAGGAACTTCCTCTAACGCTATTCATGTAAATGCAAATAAGACACCTACTTCAAATCTCACTATAAATATTACTGCATCTTATACTAAACCTGATAATTCAAAAACTTATTCAGGTAAATTAATATCATATATTTCTAAAGGATCTACATCAGGATCTAGCGTCTTTTTCAGTGATCTTATAGATGATGTCTATAATTGGGATGGAAATGGTACTTGTAGAGTCAACTTCGTAACAGTATCTCCAACTAAAGATAATACTTATAATTACAATACAAAAGTTACTGAAATTTAAATATAAAATCTTCCATATTATTAAGCTTCTTGTAAAGTCATAGTATGATGACTTTTAACATCTGAGAAAGAAAATGTTTCAGAAACTACTTGTCCTGGAGTAAGTGTTTTTTGATTATCAAGATAATTATCTATATAAAATAAATAACCCTTTGTTGAATTTCCTGTATTTTCAATTTCAATTATTCCTGATATTTTATCGCCTTCACTAACCCATAACGTCCATGTAGATCCAAGAGTCTCTCCAGTATATTCTCCCGAAGTTATAGTAGTATTAGTTTCAAATTCATAAGTCATATCATCAAATTGTACTATATAGGTTGAAACAGTTTTACCATCCTGATTTAAAGGAACGTTTATGTTGGAGGGTGATGGCCAAGAATTACCATTTTCCTGAATACCACTTCTTGTTTGAGAAAGTCTTAAGTTACCACTTCGACTTGATGTACTACTATTTGCACCTGCTGTTACAGAATTTCCACTTCCTGAGAATGCTCCACCTCCAGTATTATCTACAGTACCTGTATAACTAGCAGTTTGCCAACTACCCCAAGATGTAGAAGACCAGTTATTACCCCCATCAGTAGAAGATTGTGTTCCATCTCTATATTGAGAAGTAACTGTTACGGACTTCGTTCCACCACTTGCATCAAAACTTAATGATGTTGGATTTGCAGAAAATGAATAATCCCTTACAGTTCTAGTTTGAGTACCAACGGCTTGACTACAACTTACTGTTTTCTTTGTTCCCGATCCACTTTGAGTATAGGTAATTGTAGCACTTCTAGCTGCTCCAGTATTTACTCCAACACTTACACTTGCACTATTTGTTCCTGTTCCAGTAGGGGTAGTTGAAGAAAACGCTGAATTTGTACTTGATGCAGTATAACTAACAGCTGACCAATTACCATAACTAACCTCACCGTTAATATCATTTGTGTATTTGGGTCTGGATCTAGAAACTATACTTACTGTTTGATTACCACCATCTTTTGTAAAACTTAGAGAAGTAGGTGAAACACTAAATTCATACTCCGTAGTAGTAGTAGTCGTTGCACCAGATTGAGATAGATTTGCCGAAGCTGTTTCAGATGTATCTCCTGTACATCTAACACTGAGAGTACCTGATCTTGAAGAACCTGAGTTTGCGCTTGCTTTTACAGTTATAGTATTTCCTGAAGTAGTTTGAGAAAAACCAGTTCCTAAATTTGTTGGATAAATTTTCCAACCAGTACTTCCCCATGATCCATAAGTAGTACCTGATACTGAGTTTACAGTAACTAATCTACGTTGAGATGTAACAGTAAAACTTTTACTTTCACCTGTAGCACTGAAAGATGCTGATGTAGGATTAAGACTGATACTATATTCATAATAAGTTCTTTCTGTTGCACCAGATTGAGTAATAGTTACTTCATTAGAATTTACACCACCATATGTACCTCTAACTCGAACACTTCTAGAGGATGTTGATGAGTTACTTGAAGCAGTGACTGTAGATCCAGAGATTGAAAATCCAGTAACAGATGATACAATAGAAAAATTAGTTACAGTTTGATTTCCCGAATTTAAAGACTGCGTACTCCCCGAGCTCCAAGTTCTAGTACCTGTTCTCGATGCTGTACCTGATAGTGTTGATGTACCTCCAGAAGCACTAATTGTCGTAAGATTAGCACTACAAGATACAGACCAAGAACCCCAAGAATCAGAATAGGAGTTTTCTGCTTGACTAACATTAGCGCTACTTGCTGAACTAGATTTACCATAACAAAACGCGGAAGAAAACGGCGGAAATCCTTATATCTGAACAAAGAAAAATTTATCAAGAAAAAGATAGAGATTTTCTTTGTTTTATTTTTATTGAATCATTAAACTAATTTAATTATGGCAGACTTATTAATAGCAACAAAGGCTTTCTGTAATACATTAAAGGCAGGCTCTTTCACTGGAGATACTACAATGTGTCCTACAAGAAGCCAAATTGAATCAGCTGGTTTGTATATAAAAAAAGGTTATACTTATGCAACCGATCAGCTTGTTCCCCAAGATCATATAGAACGTCTTGATTGGGAATATACTTTCTCTGTAACTCCAACTACAACAACTATATCCGCGGCGGGAGGATCACAGAAATTTACAGTTACCTCGTATAAGAGACAATATAGTTATAGTAATGCAGGAAATCGTATCTATGTAGAGGGATCACAAACAAATGTAGGGTATACTAGTTCTAATAGTGGATCTGGTACTTGGACCGCCGCGAATGATACTATCAGTTATGGAGCAAATACCGGATCAACACAACCAAGTGGTACTATAACATGGACTCAGTCTGAATCTTTTGGTTCTGATCCTAAGAAAACAGCTACTGCAACTCATAAACAAAATGCAGACTCTATCAAACCGAGTGGGGATGGTTATAGCAATCCAAGAATCACAGCTTTCAGTTATCCTACAGTTATTCCAGCCGCTGGAGGTAATTCGACACCTAGCTACTCCTATGAACAAACGGTATATTGGGTATCCGGAAAAACAACAACACTCACATCCGGCGGAACTCCAACATTTAATAGAACTTCAGGAACAGCAACCGTAAATTCCTCGAGTGGTTTGGCTAATACTGGATCTAAAGGTACAACCCGATCCGGACAAACTACTGTGGCTGTTGTTTCATTAACTATCACGATGAATGGTAAATCTAGTTCAGCAAGTAGCGCTAATGTTAGTCAAGCAGAAAATAGGATTGAAAATACGTCTTGGAATTCTTGGAATGTCTCTGTTAGTGCCGATAAAACAAATTTCCCTAGGGAGGGTGGTACTACAACAGTAAGAGCTAGTGCATCAAGATCTGGTACACATACTTGGAGTTCGGGTTCAACATCTTCAGCAAGTGATTCTGGAACTCCTTCACTAAATTTATCTAATACTTCTGGATTCTCTCTATCTTCAAGTTCTGGAACTTCTGTAACATTAACAGTATCAGTTAATAATGGTGCAGAAAGAAGCACAAGAGTTACAGCATCTTATGGAGGAGCTAGTGATTGGGTTGAAATTAATCAGGAAGTAGGTATACTTACTAAAAGAGAAACTGTTACTTCAGAACAATATTCTATATCAATCAGCCCTATTTCATTGAGTTGGTCTTGGAATGATACTAGTTCTAAATCATTTTCAGTATCTTCTCAGAAAAGAGATGGAGAAAGACATCGAGATGGAACAAGTAATGATGGAGGTAATACATGGAATTGGGGAAATTGGGTTCCATCAGCTAGTTCTTATAATTGGGGAAATTGGTATAATGTAACTTATTCAGGACCTACGCTTTCAGGAAGTTCATTCTCTATTTCAGGAAGTACAGTAAAACCTACTTCGAACAATACAGGATCTTCTAGTAGAACTGGTACTATTACAGTTAGTAATTCTGGAGATAGTGCTACTCTTAGTTTAAGTCAAGGAATAAATAGAGATTATGACTATAGAATTAGAGTTAGTAGTAATTCTTATAATTTTTCCTCTGGAGGAGGTTCGACAACTATCACCGTATACCCTGAAGAAAGAACTGGTACTGGAAATCCTGTAGTTTGGGGTTCTTGGACAGCTAGTTCAACAGGAAGTTATGATCTTAGTACTAGTAGTTTACCTTCTGGAATTTCTGCATCCAAATCTGGAAATACAGTAACAGTTACTGCAACAGCTAATTCAAGTACTTCTTCTGGAAGAAGCGGATCATTTACAGTAACTCATTACAATACTGCATATTCTGGAAGTAGACCTAGTGCTTCAGTCAGTATAACTCAAGATAGAAAAGTATCAGTGGAAACTAGAGAAGTAAGAAAATATTTTTTCTCTGTTAGTTCGAGCTCGTTAGATTTTACTTCAGATGGTGGATCAAAAAGTGTAACAGTAACTTCATACTATCAAACAGCTACTCAAACAAGTACTGATAATGGACCTTGGCTCCCAGCGAGTCCTACTTTTAGTGGAAAAACTGGAGTTACTCCTTCAGCAGGTTCTAGTAGCAATTCTGCATTTTCAGTTGGTTCAGTATCTGGAAGTAGTGGAACTTATACAGTTAACGTAACTGCTAGTTCTAATAGTTCTACTTCTAATAGATCTGGAAGTTTTGATATATCACAGAGTAGATCAGGAAATTATAGTAATTTTACCAGTGATGACTCCAACATAAACGTTCGTTTAAGTCAGAGTGGTAATTATACTTCTTGGACTTTAGGACTAGGTGATATAAATATTACATATTTTGATAGTGTTCGTGGAGGTATTACAGGGAGAGTAGAGACTGTAACATCATCTGCAACTGATTATGTTATTAATGAACCAACAGATCTTATATATGAATTTAATTCATTGAATAATACTAGCGAATTTCCTATTCAATTAGTTAGAGTATTTGATAAAAGACTTTTCGAAGTTTCTTTTAGTACTAGCTGGGAAAATGAAAATTATAATTTATATATAAATGAGAGTAGTAGTTTTATTTCCATAATGTGGAGAATAAATTCTACAGTAAGAAATGCTAAATTAATAATAACTCCACAAGATAGAAATAGAGCTCCTGTAACAATAACTTTTACAGCTTATCAGAAATAATTAATAAGGCACATCAATATATATAGTAATAATTTGATCTTTATTTATAGTTCCTGTAGGTGGAACAAATGATATAGGTCTATAAGGTTCATTGTAAAGATAACCTGATAAAGAATATCCTCCAGGTTTAACTGGATTATTACTACTTTGCTGTCCCACAAATACACCACTCATAGAAGTTACTCTAACATTATTATTATAAATATCTATATCATATCTTGAAGGAGAGGTAACGCTTCTTATTTGAAATCTTAAATATCCATAATCTTCTTTCTTACCATCTTGATATAAACGAACATATAGAAATTAATAAAAAAGAGATAGAATAATATCTATCTCTTTAAATTTTATAGAAATATAACTGTTCCTTTAAATCAAGAGGGTAGAGATCCAAATTATTACTATGCTCTAGCTACTTCAGAGGAAGGAGGTACTTCAGGGCGTGTTGCAGTATATATGATTAGTGATCGTGAGGTTGAAGTTCATATTGATTGGAGTGGAGTAGGGATAGCATTCAATACTGTTACAAATCTTAAACCAAGCTCTGATAATTATATTTTAATAGATGGATATCTCGTAAAATTATTAGAAGTTAATTACTTCTCTGGACAAACATCAGCAGGCTTTATATTTGAAAGTACTTCTGATGTTTATGGTAAGTCTTTTAAGTTTGGTAGTAACACATTAAATATCAGATGTGATGAAGGATCTTTAATTTTTGGAATCAATGATAGTATTTTATACAATACTGTGATAAATAGTCTTGATTTTGGTCTAGGATTTTTGTCAAATACGTACATTATTGATAAGAATTATTAAATAGTTGAATGTTCAGCAGTCTTTTTCTAATATATTCAAAATTTTTATCTTCACAGACTCTATCTTATTGAATAATTATATCATAATCTCCATAATAGTAATACTCTAAGATTTCATGTTGCAATGGCGTTCCAAATTTATTTCCTTCAAATACATGAATACTACTAGTAGAATCTCCACTCTCTATACGTAAATTAAAATTATCAGTACCAGTAGTACCTACGATATTGATAATGATATCAATCGAAGAGTCAATAGAATGACTTCCAGATGCGTATATGTTATAATCGCTGCTCATAGGTACAATAGATATTTCTATCGTATAAGTTATTTTACCCTCTTGATTTAAAGGAACGTTTATTTCCGATCAATTCCTTATTAATGTATATTAAAATTAAATAAATTAATCATATGAAGACAGGAATTGAAACATTAATTTCAGAGGTTGGAAAAAGAATTACTAACAAAACCCAAGTAGAAGGAGGAATTATTTCTGGTTTAGGAATAAATAAAACTAATGGAAAAGAATACGTTATTATAAGCGTTTGTGGATCATCGAGCATGACAAAGGAGCAACTTAGTGGTCTCTGTGGCATTAAAGTTATTACTGAAAAACTTATTACAGAAACATTCGATTCTAATGGAATTCCAGTGTTTTCTTATTGTACAGTAGATGATTTCTTTAATTATTGGAATATTATTAATGATGAAGAAATTAAAAGTTCGATAGATTTAACTTTTAAAGAAGCGAAAGAGTTATTTTTTTCAACAATATCTTGGGATATAAAAGAGAAGATCTTAAGACTTTATTCGAGAAGACAACTTGAAGGTCTTCCGGAGAAAATAGAATATCCAAAAGTACCACAAGATTATCCGGCAGAAAGATTTAGAGATAGTGCTAGAGCTTTTAAAGAACTAATTTGGTTAGTTAAAGAATATACTAAAGCATCAGCTCTTCAAGAACTTAACTGGGATGATTACTCACAAGATAAATTTGCTATTGTGAGACGCGGAACAGCGGTTATGATTTCAAAAGAAAAAACTTTCTTTCCAATAGCCTTTCTCTCTAAAGAAGTTGCTCAAGTATTCTTAGAAGATCATAAAGAGTTATTAGAAGAATATTATATGATTGGAAAATGAAAAAATTATTGATTATCCTAATTTTAATATTAGTTTCCAGTTGTGAAGTAGATCTAGAAGAGTATTCTGGATGGATTATTAAAGAAAAACGTCGAGAACCTTTAGGACTTAATTTTATTATTAGTGATCCAAACAATAATAAAAATTGGAAAATTTTAATAGTTCAAAATTATACATATAAAAAAATATAATATTGGAGATACAATAAAATGAAAGAATTAAAAACAGCTTCCCTCTCAGAAATTCCAGAGAGATTAGAAAAATCATTAACTCCGGAAAATGGGTATTCACGAAAAACAAAGAATATCCTAGTAAGATATGCTAGATGGTCGTTAACTTATAATAAGATAATGATGAAGTCTGATACTAAGTATATAAATTTTGAATATAGTGTTGTTGGAGTTTATCCGTATATTTATCTTATCCCAATTATTAAAGTATATAAGTTAGATCGAATAATTGGAAATAACCTAGTTTATTCAGTTATCGATACTATAAAAGATCCGAAAGTTTGTTTTGATATCCCGGCTCTTATAGAATTAGGAGAAAAGCATGGAGTAGAGTTTAGACAATATCGTGGAAAAGGTCCAAATAAAAAACCCATGGCGAGAGTAATGCTAAGAAAATTCACGGATATAGAGAGCTCGTATTTTTACCTTGAAGATTACATTTCAACAGATGATATAATAATTGAAACTTTCGATGGACTTAAGAGCTCAGAACAACGTGATATATTCTTAGAACTAGGAACGCCATGTTTTTGTATGATATTAAACTCTGAAACAAAAGAGTGGATTTTTTCTCTTAATCCTACTATTGGATCCTTTCCTGAAGATATAAATTTTCAAGGATATCCAGATGATTGGTCGGAGAAAGGAATAATTCAGAGATATCAAGAATTTTCCGAAGATCTTCAGAAACCACGTCAAAAAGTAACTCCAGAATCAGTAGCTGAAGAAAAACGACTAGAATTGGAGAGACGAAAAAAGATAAAAGAACAGAAACGTACTAAAAATAGGAATAATGATAGATCTAAGAAAATATGCAATGTTTCCGGAAAGTGATAATTTTTTGGATAGTAGTACTCCAGGGTTAGAAGAATTAGAAAAATTTAATAAGATCATGGAAGAAACGCGAAAAAATTTGAATATAAAATCAGGATCAAGAAATGATATAATTTATGAAAAAGACGCTGACAAAGAATAAATGGATAACTGCAAAAGGTGAGGAATTATCTTTAGAAGAAATGAACAGTTCCCATATATTAAATGCAATTAGAAAAATAAAATCTTCAACAGGATGGAGAGAAGATTGGCTGCCTATCTTAGAAGCAGAACTAACTAGGAGAGGAATGATAGCAAGAACAGATGATTATGAGAAAAAGATTATAACTGATGAGGAAAAAATGTATTTCTTATGTACATCATGTGAATACCAAATGTTATCCGTTGAAGGTGGTAGTTTATCTGACATACTGAATATTACTATTAATGATCAAATAAAAAGTTATATAAGAGATAATATTTTTTGTATATCTCTTGAACAATCTAAGGAAAATTTTATTTCGGAAATGGATAAATTAGTAAGAAAAACTAGAAGTGATTCTAAAGAAGATGCTGAGAAATTTATGAGTTATTATGAAAAATATCTTCTAATCAATGTCTTTTCAAAAGAATGGAGTAATTTTATGAATTTAATGTTAGGTCGTCATGGAAAGTAGAATCAAAGAATCAATTATTAAACACTTAGAGTATCAAAAAAGTATTGCTAAAGATCCCGAAGGACCATTTATATGTTGTCCTATGCCTGGAAAGAATTCTTGGACTATTTCTGAAATAATAGAGGAAGTAAGAAAAGAGACAAAATTTGGAGAGGAATTTGCAGATGATGTTATAGGATTAGCTATTGATATTTTATGTCGAAAGAATCAATAAATGAATGGATAAATTCTCAAGGACTAACAACTGAAGATTTAGATTTTATGTGGGACTTTTGCATAGTTTTTGATCATCCTATAATATCTAAACTTGGAATGGCTTCTTGGAAAGATTTACGTCCAGACTTAATTAAACAAATTCCGAACGAATATGAGAAGATGGTAGAAAAAGTAATATATAATAATAAGGAATAATGAAATTATTGAATTTAGAGGAATATTTAACTCCAGAAAGTATAAAAGTACATGATATTAATCAATGGGATTCATTTTTATTTAACTTACTTGAAGAAGAAAATATATATCCACCTAAACTTACTGGACAATGGATAACAGATAAAAATAGATTTTATGAAAAGTTTGTATGTTTGAAAGAAGTAACTGAGAATACTTATTATCCTATGTATTGTAGACAATATAATCCAATTGAAATTACTATATATCATGAAAAGAATGGATTATATGATTTTAAATGTATGTTAATAAGTATTGACGATACAGCTTTTGGGTTTGGATGGGAAAATTTAGAAAGACTTAGCATAGATAAATATGTTCTAGAAATTATATCTTGGATTGATAAAGTAGATAAATTAGATCATGAAGAATTAATTAAATATGGACTTTCTTTAGGTGCAGAAGATTTAAGTTGGTAATTAAATATAAACATGAATGATTTTAAAATAAAAGATATAGTAAAAGGATTAATGATTTGTACTTTTATTTCAGGGTTTTTAATAGGTATCTTATCAGTTTTAATTTTAATTTATTCAACAATATGAAGAAAGAATTATATGATGAGTATGTAAAAGCTTGGGATATTTGGAAGAAAAGAACTGATGAATATTTTCAAAAAAGAGTTGAAATAATTAAAGATAAAACTCTCTCCGAAGAATCTCAATCAAAACTTTTAGACACATTAGCAGAGAATTTTGATAGAAAAGGTTTTACAGAAGAATATTTTGGACCTTGGACGGAAATAAGAGATGTTACTGATCTATTAAATCCTGATTTCATTTTACCAGGAATAGGAAAAAATTATTCAGAACTTCAAATAGCAAAAGATGATGTTCCAGGAAATTGGGGTAAAATTGCTAGAGATTGCTATGATCCTAAGAGATATGGAAAAATAATTGGACTTGGATATGATTTTGGGGATTATTACCTTATTATAAAAAATCCTGATACTGGAGAAGAATCAACAATCTTAATGAACACTAAATATACTATTGATTTGTAAAATAATAAAAAGAGAAGGAAAATAAAATCCTTCTCTTTATTTTTTTTTCTTCTGACTTAAACGTTCGTTTAAATCAAGATGGTATAGTAATAGGAACTTATAATGTTAGTTTTGATGATATGACATATAATTTTGGAACTACTACTACTGCAAATACAGATGAAACATTGGGAAGTGCTTGGTTAGTAGAAGTACAGCAAGGAACATCATTTTATGGATCAATTGAAATTACTAATCTTGATACTACTAATAATACTTACGAATTTTTTATAGATGATTTATCAGTAGGTAAAGTTACATTAGCTCCAAAGGAATCTAATACAGAAACTTTTAGTTTTAATAATGCAGTTGGAGATTCTTCAGATCATTATATGAAACTTGAGGAAATTTAATCATTTCTATCAATAATATAAGTATTAGGTAAAAACGATAATCCAAAATCTAAAGAATCTATTATAGTATTTGCTAAAATACTATCATTAATTCCAAAAGTTATAGTACCTTCATCACAAATAATTCCCAATGAATTACTACCGAATTTAAAGACTTTACTATAGACATCAAAAGTACTTTCAAATATAAAACTAGCAGTTTTTTGTCCTGAAGAATAACTAACTTCTATAATATCACATTTATAATTATTCACTATAATATAATTATTAACATTCATTTTAAGATTTGTAACAGTATCAAAAGCTATCCCTACTCCGTTCCAATCAAGGTAGATTTCAACTTCACGATCACTTATCATATATACTGCTACACGTCCAAATTTACCTCCTTCTTGAGAAGTTCCTATAGCGTAAACATAATCTGTATTTTTACCATCCTGATTTAAAGGAACGTTTATGATACAACCTGAAATTCTTATATATGTATTATTAACATTAAACATATAAAATTATGGTAACATTTATTATCGCTGCGATTGTTATTATCGCATTAGTATTGTGGTTTAAATTTAAAATAGCAAAACACAAAAAACCAGAGGAAAGATCTGCTATAGAGTCTATGCTAGTTACTCAAGGGGTAAAAAATAGAAAATCCCTTGAAGAAGCAGCAGGGGCAATGAGAACAGCAGAGATTTCAAGAGATGAGGCAATGCAGAAAACTAAAGATGCAATTACTCAACTAGATTCTGATTTTAAAACTGAGTTAAAAAATTTATTACTAAATCAAAGTAAATTATCAGCTAAATTACCACAAATGAAATTAATTCCTGGGAAAAAAGAAGGAGCAGCCAGGAATAGTAAAAAGAAGATGGAAGAAGCTTTAGCAAAAGGTCGTCAAGAAGTAGCTAATGAGTATAAGAAAAATGCTATGATGTATCTAGATCAAAAAAATAGAGCTTTAGAAAGAATAAAAAGAGCTGAAAAAAGTTTAGAAGATCTAGAAATTAACATTGATCTTGCTCAAGCTACTTATGAAGGTAGAAAAAGTCAACTTGATGATATTCTTCAGGAACTTGAATCAATGCATTCTGCTATAAGTACTGCTAAATTTAGAGCTAATATGGAGATGATTGAAAGTTTACGTCGTGAAACAGTAAATAAATTAACTGAACAAAATGCAGAAATAGAAGCTCAGAATCGAATTTCTGGAATAGAAGATTCTGGAAGAAATTCTATTAACTCTGCTGATTATGAAGATGAATTTAATAATCTTTAATACAAACAATTATGGGAATTAATTTAGTAAAAGGACAGAACATTAATCTTTCAAAAGAATTTAAAGGTCAAACAAAATTTAAAGTAGGTCTTAGATGGGATGCTACTCAAAGTTTATCAGGAGAAGAATTCGATCTAGATTCATTTGCCTTTGAACTTACTGATAAAGTAGGGAATGGAGGAAAAGTAGTCTCTCTTGATCATATGGCTGCTTACTTTAATGGCACTGATCCAAAGAGAGTAAACTTCGATAAAATTACTTTCCGAAATCCTGATGGAACTCTTGGATTTAGAAGTATTGATGGAGCTTGTAAGTTACTCGGAGATGCTAGAACAGGAGATGTATCTAAAGACGGAGACGATGAAGTTATTGAAATTGATCTATCCAAGATTGATCCAAGAACTAAATCAATCCTAGTAGCTGTGAATATATATTCTCCGGGGGGATCTAATTTTGGGCAAGTAAAAAATCCATCTGTAAGTATCTATAAAGGTGATTCAGATGTCCCAGAAATCTGTTATGACCTTCTTGAAGATTATAGTAGATTTACTTGTATATTTGCTGTAGAGATTTACAATCATAATGGAGATTGGAAAATAGGAGCTCTTGGAGTAGGAAAAGAGAACTGGGAAGAAGAGTTGACTAAACTTGGAATTCTTTAATAATAAAAAGGACTAGAATAACTTTCTAGTCCTTTATTTTTTCTATTATACTATATTATATGTTCCTTTAAATCAAGAGGGTAAAGTTGAAATAAAAACTGAAACTAAATATCTTTATAGATTTAGTGCTAATCCAATGTCTTTGAAATTTAAAGCCTCCGGAGGAACATTACAAACTAATATATCATCCAATAGAACTAAATATACAAGAACTTCCACGGATGGAGGTAATACTTGGGGTAATTGGGTAGCTAGCTCTCCAGAAGGAGTTAGTGATTATACAGAAACAGTATCAGGAGATGGATTTACTTTTGGAGGTAGTGGAGGATATGTTACTGCTTATGAGAATGATTATCCTTCTAAGAGATATGGAAAACTAATTTTAAAACAAAATAGGCCTACAGGAGAAACAATAGATCCAGATAGTTCTTATCACACTATAACTATAGATCTTGAACAAGAAGCCGGAGAAAGTAATATAGTCGATCTTGTCTTTACTGTTTCAAATGATACTGGTAATTTTATAAGTGGATTATCTATTTGGTATACATTAGATGGAAATACAAATACTATATTTACTGCTGCATCTATAAATCCTGGTGAATCTAGAGGAGGGCATGCAGTAGTACCCAAAAACACAACAATAAGATGGTCTGCTAGTGTTCCTTGGAGAGTATCTCCTGCGAATGGATACTATTCAAAGGATGCTTCTGAAAATTTCTCAATTCACTCTTAAGTATTAAAAGTTATGAATACATCATTATTAGCACTAAAATTTCCAGAACTAGGGCTAATTGAAGATTGTATTTGTTTTAGATCATCATGATATGCATACCAAACACTAGAAGAACTCCATGAAAAAATATTATAATCATTTGCTACTTGTATTGAAAAAGTTTCTGTGTCTCCTGGAAGGACACCAGAGCTAGATATTTCTTGAGGGCTATGTACAAAACCATTACTTATCAAGGTAAAATGAGCTCCATAAGGTCTACTTGGATCTCCACTCCAAGTAACAATGAGATTAACATAAACAGCTCTTGCATATTGATTTAAAGGAACGTTTATTTCCTTATATATGTTATAAAAAATTAATTAACAAATGGAAATAAAAAATTTAACATTTTCAGAAATTAGAAAGTCAGGAAATCTACTATTTGAAAGTATACGTGGATCTCATTTATATGGACTTAATACAGAAACCTCTGATATAGATACTTTTGGAGTTTTCATAGGTCCTTCCGAATGGTTTTTAGGTACTGGAATTGAAAAACAACAAATGATTAAGTCAGATAAATCTGATGATTATTGGGATGAGTTAGAAAAATATTTTCGAGAACTTGGAGAATCAAATCCAGAAGCATTAATTTCATTGTTTACTCCACAAAAATTTATTCTACATTTTAATCCAATACTTCAACCATTATGGGATATTAAAGAGACATTAATTACAAAGAAATGTTTTAAACCTTTCGCTGGATATGCTATAAGTCAAATAAAAAAAGCAAAAGGTTTAAAAAAGGCAATAAATATAGATCCAGATCAGGTAAAAATCAGAAAAACACCACTAGATTTCTGTCAAGTTCTGGTTGGAATTGGTACTTGGACATTAACTAAGTACTTAAGAGATAATAATCTTAAACAAGAATATTGTGGTATTTCTAGACTTCCTGGAACAGTAGAATCATATGCGTTGTTTTATGATTGGGCTGCGGATCCTAATTATTATCAAGAAGGAAAAGATGTGATTGGTTATAGAGGTATTCTTAGTCAAACTGACTCTCTTAGTAGTCAACTTAGAGTTTCTAGTATTAAATTTGATGATAGAGAAAAACCTTTATGCTATTTTCAATTCAACTCTGGAGCTTATAGTCAACACTGTACTGATTATAAACGTTATTGGGATTGGGTGAAGAATCGAAATGAATCTAGATTTCAACTTAATAAAGGATATGATTATGATTCTAAAAATATTCAACATTGTGTTAGAATTTTAACCATGGCGACAGAGATAGCTCAAGGAAAAGGAATGATTTTAGATAGAACAGGAATAGATCGAGATTGGTTATTGAAGATAAAGAATCATGGAGTTCCTTATAATGAAGTAATGGAATATGTAGAAAACTTAGAGGAAACTATGAAAGAGAATTTTGAAAAATCTAATCTCCCTGAAGAACCAGATTTAGATGTTCTAGAAAAAATATTAATAAAAATAAGAAAAATTCATTATGGATTTATCAAAATTTAATTCTCAAAATCATTTATATAAAATTACTGAAAGTACTTGTAGTAGTTTGTATAAAATTTTAACTATTCTAGAGGATAACGATATTTTATATACAATTGATGATAGCTATGAAGATTCTATTATTTTAGAATGTAAGGATTATTTCAAAGTATTTCATAATATGAAAAAATTTCTTGATGTTTTTGGAAAAATTAAAAGAATATATAGAAATAGGCAATATGAAGAACTTGAAAATACTCCTTTTCTTGATAATAATGATTTTTTAATATTTAATGAGAATAATTTAAAAATAAATCCGTTTAATGGCTCTTGGATATTTGAAGATCAGTCTGGAGATTTTAAAACTGGGATATTAAATTATATTCAAGGAAATAGATCTAAATATATTGACTTATCTTTTGGATTAAAAACTATCTTGGATATTGGATTGATAGATTCAAGGATAATCAAAGATATACTAAATAGAAATATAAAAGAAAGAAAAGGGTTAATTGAAATCCTTTTTTCCAGATTAAAAGTTAAATATACTTCTGAAAATCCAGAAAGTATTTTTAATGATTACTTATCTAGTCAGAATGGTAATTATTCTAGATGTATTCCATTTCATGATAAAGAAAAGAATGAATTTGGATACTGGATTTGGACAAAAAGATATATTTCTAATGTTGGAAAAAATATATTTCCAGAAGGAGAACTGATTATGAGTGACTTAGAGACTTGGGAAATTCCATTAGAAAATTATTACTCTGGTGGAAATAGTTGTAGTATAATCACCTTCTCAGGAATAAATAGAGTAAGGGTGAATTATTCTCCCGGTAAATTTCTTCAATTGTTAGATGTATCGTCGTTAGAAAATAGTAAGTCAAGAATATTCCTTACATTATCATATCCAGAAATAACTCCCAAAAATTATGAACAACTTGATGTTTCTTTACAGAAAGAAGTAGCATTAATATTTAAACTACTTAAAGATCGTGGATATATTACTGGAAATCAACAAGAAGATATATTATATAACCTAGGGAAATGGAAAAAGATTGGAATAATGTAAAAACAGTTCTTGGGATTAGATTATACAGAGAGAATGAAAGGAATAATTACTTTTTAATAAATTTTTTTAGATAAACATCAAATTCATTATTCAATAATAAAAATTAACAATGATTATTTTATATTAATAAAATTTGTTATAGCATTTGAAGATTATTTCAATAAATTTTTCAAAAATACACATTGGGTTAATAGATTTTATGAAATTTCTTACAAAGATAAAAAAGTAATTAAAAAATTACATTATTATGAATTATTTAAATGTCTAGATACTGTTACAAATTACTTTACTGTTGAAGTAAGTAAGAAACACATGAGATTAAAATTTTCTCCTAAATACCCAGATAACTTTTTAAAAGGAAAAATTATAAATTTTTCCCAAATTACACCTGATATGTATAATTTATGTACTGATATTATTTTAAATGGATTTTATAAATATTATCAAAGAGGTTATATAAAGAGATTTAACTTAAAATTACATGAATTTATAACTGAAAATTTATAAAAATATTAAGACTAGTAGAAACCAAATCTACTAGTCTTTTTAAACGTTCCTTTAAAACAAGATGGTAAACCAGAAAGTAGATATGTAATTAGATTTGATGGAAGTTTTACTTTACAAAATCAATCATTAAGTAACTTTTCTCTAATTACAACTTTAGAAGTTAAATTTTCTGACAATTCAACAAAAAATATATTAACTACTATGCAAGTACATGCTAGTAATTTAAGACCTGGAGGTACAGAGAATGAATTATATTTAAAATTTCCTTTTTATAAAGATAAAGAAAGTATAACAATAACAAAAATGATATTAACTTTTACAGATTTAATTTATGCAGAAGAAAAAGATAATGGTAGGGCTTTACATTTTGATTCTGCTGGCAATAAATATAATTTTTCATTTGGATATTTCTCAAAAAATGATTTACCTGTATTATCTAATATAGGAATTAATAATGGAAATCTAATAATGAGTGGAGGTAGTACAGAAAAAATCCCTTTCAGAATGTTTTCTGATTTATAATGTAAATAACTATTTAATAAATAAATGTAATATTATTATATGTAGATGGATTAACATTAGTTATTTCTTGATCTTCCACATATTCATTATTATTTGTATTATATCTTACAAATTCATTACTATCTGTATAACCTTTACTTATAGTAGCTGAAAAATTCTGTTTAAAATGTTCTCCATAACTATTGTAGAAGGTATACCTGCCTATAACAGTAATTGTAGTAGGTACAGGTTCACTACTATTACAATATAAATATCCAATACTTAAATCACTATCATAATGACTGTCATAAATGCTTATATAAATCTTTTTTATATCTTGATATAAAGGAACGTTTATTTCCTTATATATGTTAATGAAAAACAGTATATTATATATGAACGAACAATTATTAGGTTACTGGATAGAGAATTTAATATGGTGTCCAAGTCAATGTTATTATTATTTTCTTGATCCGATTTCATCTCAAGGTTATTGTATTTATCTTAGGTGGAGACATTCAGATCCATGGACAGCTGAATTAATTAAGTGCACATCTGATTGGGAATTTATTTACGACGAGCCTTGGGAATATATTGAATTAAAACGTGATTATTCTTCTAATGAGTATCGATCTTTGGAGAAAAAAGTCTTAAAAGTAGTAAAGAAGAGATTTTCGGCTGTAACTTTTAAAAATAGAGTTTATGAAAAAGAGGAATAGTTATGAATTTTTTAGGTGGGGTACTTTATCTCCACAGGATCATAAAGAGGGATCACTCCCTGGGGATTCACCTTTTCGAGGATTTCATACAGCTCCAGTTAGGAAGGGATTTTATGCATTTCCCAAAGGTTATATTGAAACTTTTCTATTAGGTAAGTCTCCTAAAGATATGATCCCTGGGAAAGAAGGTAATGGTAGATTCTTTTATCTTAGAGATTTGACTGGGAAAAAGATAATAAGAGATGAGTATTATAATTTACGGCCTGATGAAAAAACGGCGATACTAAGGAGGGTCGGGATAAAAGAGATTCAAGTAGATTTTTGTTACACAGGAGATGATGATTATTCTGACGACCAAAAATTCATCGCCGTATATTCTCCAAGGCCGAAGAGATTTGTATATACTGGACCTTATATTTGGCATCACTTGAGAGACTATGATAATAATAAACCTTTAGTTAATCCATCAGACATAATAGCTGAGAAAGGTTCATGGATAAAAACGACACTTGATGTTTGGTGGAAAGCTCTTAAGAAATCTGATACAATATATAGATGGAAAAGTTATATAGACCGAGGAAAAAGAAATAGACATGGAAATCCTCATACATGTCCAAGTTGGTATTGTAAGGATGATTATGAAGTATTTATAGAGAGAATATAAAGAAAATAAAAGACTAGTATTGGGAAAATTAAACCCTTTACTAGTCTCTTTTTTTATTCTATTATAGTCCAAGCTTCTCGAATTACTTTTCCAGCATCTTCATAGCTCATCTCAGAAAAACCGGACTCTGCATATCCATAACCCCAAGAATTTTTTATCATAAATCCATCTCTAGAGAAACCAACAATACTTATCGCATGTCCTCCTAAGTTTTCAGAACCATTCCAGAAATCATCACGTTCTCCGTCTCTTACAATGACAGCTATAAATGCAGGTCCATTTGTTATTACTGCATGTTTAATTCCTTCGATAGTTGATATTCTTGAGAAGATTTTTATTTCTCCGGCCGTTTTCATTAACTCAAAACCTTCGGCAGGCATCATTCCATCTATTGTTTTATCAGCTCTAAGATAGTATAACCAATCAGGCTTTTTCTCTAGAGTTTTTCCATGACTTAGCTGATAAAAATTATACATTTCTGCTATTGAATGACTAACACAGCTTCCGACACTACCTTGATCCCACACTTTGCCGATATCTTTGAGTTTATATTCGGCCGGAAGTGTGATAGGTTGTGGTTTATATTCTGAGTAACTTTCTAGGTTTTCTGTTTTAATATAACCATAAGATCTCATAATTACTTTTTTATTTTTCCGAATATAAGTTCAAGTATTCCCTGAACTAGAGCGATATCAAATACACCGTTACTAGCTAATCCAACACCAGCGCCTACTATGAGAGATTGCCACCAAGAAGCTTCAGCAAGACATCCAAGATCGAAAAACCAACCGAACATACATAATCCAATGGCAACTATCCAAGAAATTAATTGATTAGCCCACCCTGGAAGTTCTTTACCTATAAGTTTCTTAATTGCCTGCGTAACAACAGGAACACCAGCCACTAAAGCAGCTAATGTTGAAAATACTGATACAAAATCCATAACTATTATTCTTTTCTAAATTTAATTAAGTATATACTATCTCCGGCGGATTCAGTTATCGAGAATACATAAGTCGTATCTTCTTTAGTGGTTATAGTTGTATACTGTGTAGTTATAACTGAATCACTAGTAAAATACATCGACTTAGGCCATTCTCGATATTCCATAAACGCCGGAAGTAAGTTTGCTGTAGTTATACTATCTATTATTCTTTGTGGTTCTATCGAAAAGCCTTCATAAAAAGTAGTATTAAATTTTCGGGAAGTACCACAAGAAATAATTAATAGAATAGTGATCAGGATTAGAATTAATTTTTTCATTCTTCTGATAATTTTACGATATATATTAAATTCGGATCTTTAGATTCAAGAGCATCATAATCAGTTTTTTCTATAATATCTGATAATTCTTGTGTTGGTTGTCCGAATATCCAAAGCTTTCTAGAATCAGTGCTCATATAAATACCATTAATATGTTTCTCTCTAGAATATTCAGCTTCAGGTCCTTTATAAAAATTAGTTAATGCCATATATTAGAGTGTTTTAATGGTTAATGCTTGTTCTAGTTCATAAATCTTCTGGTCAAGAATCCTAAGACATCCTACTAAATTGCTCTGTCCACCTAAGTAATGTGTATCTGAAAGACTCGGGAAATTACTATAAATACTATCATCATCTGGATCAGGATCTTCAAAACCAGCAGATGAATTTACTCTCTGAATTGCAAACTTTAAGAGATCGAAATTATATTTATCTCCTTGTATTCTAGCTTCTACTTCTGCAGCTAATCCTCCTTCAGTTTCTCCTCCCGAACCAATAAGTTTATCTATCTTTTCATTTAACTCTGATTTTGTAGAGTCTATATATTCTCTTATAGCAATATCTTCGGTAGTTCTTTCTTGAGTTTCGGTATTCAAGTTTTCCTTAAATTCTTGATCAGCCGTTTTTCTCGCCTCGGATTCTTGAGAAATTTTTTCAGTTAATTTTTCCTTCGTGTCTTTCAAATCCTCCTCAAGAACATCAAGCTCAGTATTTATTGTTCCCAGACTTGAAGCATGATCAGCAATATCAGATATAGCTTTTTCGAGGCGTGATTTATCTTCGGCTGATAAAAGACCATCTACTTGTGGTGTAGCATTCGGATAGACTCTTTGAACTCCACCTTTTTCATTTCCGACATAGAGGTAATTATCAACCAAGTTTATTGCTATTTCCCCTGAAGCTAATCCACTAGGAAGAATTCCACCTGTAGTATATCTTTTTACTCTAATTACTTGACGTTTTCCTTGGCTTCCTTGATCATCTCCACCATCTATCTCTGAAATAGTAGTAGTTAATCTCAAAGCATCAGTATCTTGAGTTACAGTAGTTGCATAAGTATTTCCAGAACTAACTCCAGAGAGAACTTTATTTCCTAAATAATTAGCTGAACCATCTTTTGAAACCTTAACCATTCCAGATTCTTCGGAAGTAGTAAAAGATATTCCATGATGTCCATCTGATTCTATTCCTGAAACATATTTTCTAGGATTTCCTTCACCACCATCTCCAGTTACTATTATTCCAGGGATTGTTCCTTTATTAACTTGAATTCTATGATTATTTAAGATAGTATTTACAGAGATTCCAGTAACAAATTCTTCCGATCCACCTACTTCTCCATTTTCAATTTCAATATTAGGGAATGGTTTAGAATTTCCTGATAGTGTATTCCCTGAGAGTGTAATTCCTGAAATATATTCTCCGGAGGGTGCTAGATATGATCCAGTTAAGTCTCCTTTTAAGGCTTCTACAACATGTCCAAAGGAATCGATCTTAATGTTTGTGACAAAAGCTCCAGAATTACCCCCTGCATTAGTTCCTGTAGTTGGTTGAGAAGCATGTGAAATTACTTGATTTCCTCCAATAGATCCACCTCCAGTTAAACCAGGACCTGCAGAGATAGTAGTTGTTACTTTTGCTAGGTCTGCTAATGAAAGACCAGAATCTGATATAACTTTTCCTGTAGTTCCATTAAAAAGTACTAGATTTCCAGAAACTGCACTTCCTGGTCCTGTTACAGCTCCATCTATATTAGTCTGTACAACTGTCCAATCAGAATCATTAGCAGTTGAACCATCTTTGATACAAATTATTATATCACCAGGTTCAAGTCTAAGTCCTGATACATTCGGAGCTCCAGTAGTGGCAACATAGACGTCACCTGTTGTATGTTGAGCAGGAAGACTCTTAACAGTTCCAGTTGTTCCGAGAGTTCCTTTAAATTTCAAGGCTACAGCAGCTTCTATTTTTTCTCCAATTTCCTTGATAACAAATGCAGTAGTAGCTAACTGATTAGTATTAGTTCCTTGTGGAGCTGTTGGAGCCTCTGGAGTTCCTGTGAAGATAGGACTTTCAATGGGAGCTTTAGTTGCTTCTAAGGTGTTCAACTCACCTCGTAGACCAGTAACCTCTGAAATATCATGTGTATGGTTTTTGGAAGTATTAATTGTAATATCTCCTGAAAAATCAGTTACTACACCTCCAGTAACAGCTCCGGTTAAAGTTATATTTCTTTTAGAACTTAATTTATCAGCACTACCAGCATTTCCAGAGACTGATTTAGGAGCTTCATGCACATGGTCAGCTCTAGCCCACTCCTTAGATTCTCCAGCTATTGCATGTCCTAATGGTTTAGGAACAGTAAATGAGGGGCTAGGAATTTTTATCGTTACAGCCTCAGAACCATCAAATGTAGTTTTATCTGTTCCTTCAAAAGTTCCACCAGTAAAAGTAAGTTTATTTTTTACCTTTCCAGCCGAAACTACAGTTCCTATACCTCCAGAGAAAACAATATCTCCTCCTGTTATTACATGTCCAAGCTTATCACCTGCTTCTGCTTTGATATGTTCTGTGAACTCATTATTCAAAGAATTAATAATATTCAAAGTTTCAGACATATCTTCTTTAGTGGAAATTATTTCAAATGCATTTTTTCCAGCTCCATTTCTTTTTCCGACGGCTAGAATAATTTTAGCATTTTGAGAAGTAGTTCCATAAATTGCAATAACTGGCTCTCCTTGAGTAAATATAATGTTTTCTAAGGCTAGGATCGCTTCAGATCTACTTGTAAATAGTTCTGTATTTATTTTAAAATTAATTATTTGATCCATTTCATTCCTACTTTTAAATTTAAAAGGAGGCAATCAAGTTTTTACTCTTGATCAACCTCCCTTTATTTTATTTATCTAATAACTGCTTTTTAAGTTCATCTATTTCGGCCTTAAGTAATTTAATACCTTCGATTGCTAGAACACTCATTTTAGCATAATCAACTTCTTTAACTAGAACATAAGTTTCACCATCTTTCTCAATGGTTTCAAAGTTTTCAGGGTTAGGTACATCGGATTGTTTAAGTTCGGCGTCTGTTACTAGTTCAGGGAAAGTTGGTTCAAGTTCTTGTGCTATAGTTCCAAGGTCTTTTTTCCCACCTAAAATAAATGAATCTGTCGGAATAGAACAAATCTCCTCAAGTGTATGTTCCAAAGGTTTAATATCTGATTTCAAACGTTTATCTGAAGTCTGATAGAATCCACTAGAAGCATTAACTCTAGTAAGTGATATAGTAGAGTTTAGAGACCAAATAATCGTACTATTAGCAGTAGATACTGTAGTATTTGTTCCATTTGCCACTTTAGGATTAGCAGAAATTTTTATTCCTCCAACAGTATAGTTATCTATTGTAGTCTTATTATTATTTACTGTATTAGTTAGATTTGAAACAGCATTAGTTCTATTAGTTACTTCATCATCTAACTTTTTCTCTAATTTTCCAAGAGCTCCATTGATACTATCAGTTGCTGCAATAGCTCCAGTCGTAGTTGGTTTTGAATACCCAGTTACTTTAGTATTTGCTCCTGTTACAACGGGATTAGTAGAAATTTTAATTCCATTTACAGTATAATTATCAATAGTTGTTTTATTAGAGTTAATTAAGTTAGGAAGAGTAGTATCAAGCTTTACTTTATCTGCAGCAGTCATAACACCAGCTACACTAGCAGTTGCAGCGGGAAGAGTTATATTGTTTGCTGCACTAACTCCTGTAGAAATAGTTGTTTTTGTTGCTGCGATAGCTACACTTGAAGCTGCTGGCGTAACTGCACCTAAAGCAAAATTCGCTGTGGTTATTCTATCAAGTTCTGTCTTATCGGTTGAAGTCATTACCCCTGCAAGAGTAGATGATGCAGCTCCAATATTAACAGAATGTTCACTTTTTGCGTCAGTATCTGTAGAATTACCACTAACATTAGTACAAGTGAAGTTTATAGCTACATTAGAAGCTGTTCTAGTCCAACAATTATCATCATTTAAGTGAGAAGAATTCCCAAGAGTTTTAATAGCATTGAGAGTCTTCTTATCAGATGCACTTGCAAGGCCTGCCTGAGTTTCTGATACTTCTGGAAGAGTAATAGAACTAGAAACTGCTTTATTATCTGTAGGATTTATACCCGTTATAGTAATTACTCTTGAGGTAGCTGTTGTAGTAGGTTGAGAAATAACATGATTAGTACCTGTGATTCGGTCAACTTTTGTTTTATCCGCTGCGGTTAAGACTCCCGCTGCAGATTGTGTAGCAGCAGGCA
>ENA-OPSW01000442-OPSW01000442.1-human-gut-metagenome-genome-assembly--contig:-NODE-442-length-37296-cov-3.904353_pt1 | contig 37296 bp, 65 predicted proteins | sample MGYA00241463_ERZ501918 | MGnify/ENA primary metagenome ERZ501918 (study PRJEB25962, sample SAMEA2042443) | human gut metagenome | biome: human gut; feature: human-associated habitat; material: faeces... | reverse complement strand
GAAATGTTCAACGCTCTTAGTTGAATACACACATCTCAAACAATTTTCTGAGAAGGCTTCCGTCTAGTTTTTACTCTTTCTGTCGGTATAAATGATATTCCAATAAGCAAACCGCCAAGTAACCCAATTATTACAGCCATTACTATAAGTGAACCAGTTGCTTTCTTTATATAAGAAGCATTTCGCTCAATAAGCGCAAACAATCCCATAAGTATACCAAGACAAACTGTAGCGCCAGCTATCTTTTCAGGTTTTAGCAACGATAAAACAGTTACAGCAGCCGCCATTACGGCTATTGTTACGGCTATTGTTAAAATCGCTCCACCGGCATTCTTGTCTATTTTCTTTGCACTTGCTACTACTTTTATTAACGCGCCAATAACAACACCAAATACAACGATTGCTGCTACACCCTGCTTCAGCTTATCTGGCTGGAGCAAACCAAGAACAAGACAAACACCAGCCATTACAGCCATGCATAATGATATAGCTATTAATAATCCACTAAGTTTAGCTATTTGCTGTTCTTTACATATGAGTGTGGCTTTAACTAAGAGATCAATAAAAATTATAAATACTGCCATCATTGCAATACCACCAACAATCTCATTAGTGGTCATATTTCCAACAATCTTGGCAACTTGGCACATCAACAACATTGATACTGATATGGCTATAAGTAATCCACTCAGTTTAGCTATCTGCTGTTCTTTGCCTATTTTTGTCACTTTCATAAGTGCAACTATTAAAAGTATATAAATTCCAGCTATAGCAACTATTCCACACATACCTTGAAAATATTTATCAGTATTCATTGAACCTAATACTGATACTGAAGCAACCATTAATAACATTGTAATTGCCATCTGCTTAAATATTTTGTTAGCCTGTTTTAATGCTTTACCCTGGTCAGATTTTACTACAGTCCCCATAGCAGCCATAACAAGAATCATTGCACCAACAAGTGCGGTTATTCCAAGCATACCTTGTGTATATTTATCAGAGTCCATGGAACCAAGTATTTTAACTGTTGCTGCCATTAATAATAATGCTATTCCGAGATTAAGCATTGCTGTTTTCAATCCGTCAAGTTTGAAACTCTTGCTTTCTCCATCAAACTCAACAGCAGATTTAGAAAACTTATCCATAGCAATTGCTATTCCGGCTAACGCTACTGATAATACAATCATAGCCCCAACAGATTGCCACAATCTATCTGGATCTACTTTAGAAAAGATGAGCACTGCTCCAGCTAGCATTAATGCTGCCAACGCAACATTCTGTATTGCTTTTGTTTTCTTTTCCAACGCAGAGGCTTTAAGGTTTTTCTTCATAGCCTTACCAACACCCTCTATTGCATCAGAAATTGACTCCATTACAGCTAAAGGTGATGTAAGTCTATCAGCTGCCTCAGCTAATTTATTAGCGACTAACAGCATACCAACACCAGCACCAGCAGAAACGATCTTACTGATACTGTCTCCGAGTTTTATTTCTTTGAATTTGCCCAATATATCTGAGCCAAATGTCTTTATAGTATCCCAAACTTTCGATGATGAGTTTTTGATACCATTGATCAGACCCTCTACCAAATATTCACCATCAGCTTCAGTTTCTTTTGAAGGTGAATGAATGCCAAGAACTTCTCTGAATTTAGATAACAATTTATCAGCTATCTCTTTCATTGTATCTGGAATAATAGATAAACCTATAGACAACCCTTTCTTCAATCCAGCTATAATAAATTCGCCAGCTTCTGAAAGGTCAATATTCTTAATTGTATCTATAAACTTTTGAATCTTAGGTGACTCACCAAGATAATCTAAAAGTTTCTTTATTCCGTCGATTACAACTTTTAATCCTTCTCCTACTTTCTTGAAAGATTTTTCGATGTAATCATTATTTTTCAACCAATTACGAAGATTAACAAGCGCTTCACCTATATAACCTGTAAATTCAATGATGTCTATATCAAATGCACTAAGGATTCCTTTCAATGCTTTAAATGCAACTGTAAGACCAGAACTTAAAACCATTCGCACAATATCAATTACTGCAAACAATCCTTTGAAAGTCTGCTCTACATCGTATGCATGTGTGCTACTGAATTCTTTCATCTTTTCAGTGAGTGCATTAAATCCATCGATAACGCCATAAATCTTAGCAACGGATGGCGCTGGGAATATCTCAGAGAATGCATCCTTTATAGCTGTAAATGTAATTATGAGAGTTTCTCCAATATTACCAAGTCCATCCCATAATAAAGTTCTACCATCCTTTGCGCTCATATCGTTAATGAGTTCTTCTATAGATTTGCCAGTTTTCTCAGACTGTTTTTCCAAATCTCTATACATAGAAATCTCGTCATCGGTCAAACCAGCATTTCTTAACTGTTCATCTGAAAGCTTCGCCAATTGCTTAGATTCATTTTGAATTTCTTCAGTAGAGTCCCCTAATGAATCTGCAAACTTAGCTTCTGATTCCTGCACATCTTCTACTGTAAGTTCGTATTCATAACCTTTATTAACTAAATCCTGTATAACTTGATGATTATATCCGGTTTCATCAAGCAATTCATATCGTCCTGTATCGGAATTCTTATAATCGCCTCTCCATACATCAGTTACTACTTTCTGATAATATTCGAGACTATTTGCTAAATTATTTATCTGTTTAACAGTTTTTCCAACGTCAGAATTCTCTAGTTTATTAAGCATATTAGTAAAAGGATTAAAAGACATAACTCCCTCTACTAATTTATTTCTTGCCTCTGAAGCGTTGTTGATTAACTTGCTAAGAACATCTGAAACATTTGTCCAGAGTTCCTTAGCCTCTTCAAAGTCGCCAATTATTAATCGCCATGTCGTTGTCCAGCCAGAACCAAGTGCCTCCTTGAGTGTGTCTATAAACTGCGTGAATGTCTTAACCTTTGTTGCTGCTTCACCAGCAGTTTTAGCCATATTGGCCATATCTATAGCCTGTTCTTCTGAATATCCTTCATCAACAAACTTCTGAATAGCAGCTGCATATTCTTCTTCAGTATCAGCGGCTGTAGAAAACATATCTAAAGTCTCGGTCAGAACATCCGTCGTCAACCAACCCTTTGACAGTGATTCTCTAAATGAACCAGCAGCATCAATATATGCTTGTGCACCGGTTCCCAGTTTTTCAGAGGTTCTTATTAATGCATCCTGAAATACCTGACCACCCATGCCAGCATTAACAACTGAATTCCAGTCCATAAGTTTAACTGTACCGGATGCCAAAGCCTGTGAAAGCTGATACATAGCAGTAGACGCCTGTTGAGATGTTGAACCTGACACTGCGGCTAGATTGGCTATACCCTGAATGGCCGACACAGAAGTGTCCAACTTAACACCTGCTGCTGTGAAAGTACCAATATTACGTGTCATCTCCGTAAAATTGTATATGGTCTTATCAGCGTAAGTATTTAACTGGTCAAGCGCAGCATTAACCTGTTTTACATTTGTTCCCTCTTTCTGAGTATTCGCCAGAATCGTCTGCGTTCATCTGAGTTTCATACTCGTTAAAACCATCTCGAACTGGGTCAATGGTTATAGCTGATGCAATTCTCTTTCCAGCATTAACCGCAGAATTAGTTATGTTAGCCAATGCAGTAACACCTATTACTTCCATTGCTGAGAGCTTCGCCTGCACTGCTTCTATACCAGAAGTCACACCTGAAAACTCAAGTTTTTTAGTGGCATTTCCAACATCTTCAAGACCTTTAGAAACACCATTAAAATTAAGTTTGGCTTTTAACTTATCTAATGTTGACATACTCGTCTGAACATTTTTCTCAAACTGAGCATTATCAAACCGCATTTCGACGACACGCTCGTCAACTTCTTTGCTACTCATGCTTTAGTAACCTCCCTCCAAGCGTTATCTGCGATTGTGTCAAAAATAGGCTGGATAGCAGGATTAATATAATCTCGACCCTGAACCCAGCCTCCGTTTCCAGTGGCATGTCCATATTGCAAAATTATTGCTATAGGAACACCATTGTTTATATTTGAGTTTTTAAACTCGATTGAAACACTTCCATTTTGACGATTTATCTCGTAATACCACGAATTGGCGGTTACTCCTGTGTCTATAGGTGTAGCAGACGCAAGGGCTGCCACTCCCTCTCGACCATACTTGTCTAATACGCCGATTCGAGCAGCCTCTCTAACCCTTTCAAAGTATTTATTCAACTTCGAAAAGTCGCCCTTTTGTCTGAAACTAATCATAGTTATACCTTTATTATTTAATTTTTAATATAGTGTCAGGGTAAATTAAATCTGGGTTATCGATTCCATTTAATTCAACCAGTTCATCTACCGTTGTATTGTATCTTGCAGCGATTTCTGATAATGTGTCCCCAGACTGTATCACATAAGTGACTGGTTCATCTGACGATTCTTCTGGCTCTTCAATAGCAGGTTCATCTGTAGTCTCATCTTCTGGTTCATCTACAACATCTGATGTGAACCCATTAAGTCCTAAATACTTAATAATCGATGGATAATCTTTGTATGCCACATTCTTATCAACTGTATTTTCTGTAATACCATCGACATAATCAGTTGATGAATACTGCCAAATGCCATATTCCTTTACATACTGTGGTTCTGAGCCATATCTAGCAACCCACTTATCGAACTCGTCTAATCCATCAAGATTTAAGCGGTCTTTGAAGCTGAATATGTCGCCGCCATAAATCATTGCATAATAACCAGCAGCTTCCATAACCTTGCAAAATGCTATGGTAGCTACGGTAGCACCATCTTTATCTTCTGGTTCAGTACCTTCCAAATCGATAGCAACCGGCATTTCAAATTTCTTACCAGCAATAATATCCAAGAAACGTCTGGCATCAGCGATTCCTGCTTCTTCTGATGTAAAATTCGGTCCTGGAAAATAATAGGCTCCTACATTTAATCCGGCAGCTTTTGCTCCTGCATAATTCTTTTCAAACATTGATTCTGTATAAATTCCATCTTCAGAACCGCCAGCCTTAACAAATGCAAAATTAATACCAGTCTTAGCTACTGCGTTCCAATCTATATTTCCCTGATAATGTGATACATCAATTCCATAAAATTCCATAATAATCATCCTTTCGTGTGTGCTTTTCGTCTTGCTGCATTTACAGCAGCATGATGATTAAGTAATTCCCGTTGACTATGCTTCTTAGGTGGTGAATCTTTTACTTCACAAACCCGTATTAATGTTATTAACTTATTGAGATGCCATTTCTGAAACTCAATAGGTATCTGACATTTAATCATCCAATAATAAATAAGCTCCGCGGTCACTTTTTCTCGGCTAGGGGTTTTAGGCCCTCTATCTGAAAAAGTAGTGGCAGTCATCGGAGCTTCAATGTAGTCTAAAATTTCTTTTATATTTTCTTTTGTTAAGCGGTCATATATTTCATCAGGAACATGCGGTGTAAGTGTCATACATCGGATGTAATCCAGATTCTCTTCTTCGTTTTTCTCTGATGATATGAATGGCTTACAATGCCTTTCTTCCCATTTTGAAAGTGAGATAAGAGAATGTTCAAGTTGTAGCACATACGGCTTACCAGATTCGTGATATACAAATTCTTCCCTCAACTCATCCCATTCTTCTATTAAAGGTGGTGGAACAACTATCTGAAGCATATCTCTTACCTCCCTGATTTTTCTTAGTTATACTTAGCCATTAACTCATTAGTTTTCTTCTGGAGTTCGGCTTTATCAACACTCTTTGGCATAATGCCGTTAATGAATTCAGCAGCCTTTTTTGCATCTGATACCAGTTCCATGAAGATAATAGAATAAGCTGGATTCTCCACAAATTCCTTCTTGGTATCATCATCTTTCATAAATCTCTTACCATCTGCTGATTTCTTACCGTATGCCATAAGAACAAGTTCCTTGAAAATCTTAATAAGTTCAGACTGGTCCTTTGCATTAACTATCTTCTCAATTGTTTCTGCGAATCCGCCAACTGTACCAATCTGAAGCTCTGTAATCTCGGCCTCAGTAAGATTAAAATAAAAGTCCTCGGTTCTTTCTGTATCATTCCAATCTTCATATGTTTTTGTAATCTTTAACATATCGTAAATTCTCCTTCCTAAATAAAAAGACCCCGCTATATTTCAAGCGGAGTCAAAAATGATCATAATATTCTTATTATTCTGCTGCTTTCATGAGAGTTACTATTTCATCAGGAAGCGGAAGTCTTGGACCATCTCCGGCATCTGCACCGAAGAGAATGTCTTCAAGCTTCTTAAGCTTCTGAGCGTCAACCTTTGTGCTGTCAATAGTAACTGTTGCTGTTGGCTTAAAGCCATCAACCTCAACAGGAGTTGTTGAAATCTCCCATGATAATGTAATAGCCTCTGGGTTATCATTAACGGTATTGTAAGCTTTCTCTGATGGTGCAGCTAAAGCTCCATATACGATATGTAACTTATAGCCGTGATTATTCTTATCAATATCGTTACCAAGAATTGTCTTATAAGCAAGACCAAACTGCTTTCTATCCTGCTGACCAAATGCAACACCATCAACGACAGCCTTTGAACCATCACACTCATCAAATTCAACTGGTGACTGATAAGCTTCAATTGTTGCACCAAATTCCTCTGTTGATAAGAGGTTAAGATACTTGATGTTGTCAGCATATAATGCTGTTGATTCAGCTCCAGATGGACTCTCTGTAACTGCTGTTAAACCATTCCAAGCAACGCCCTTTGGATATTTTCCGTTCTCGTCCTGAACGTATAATACACCATTGCTAATACCTGTTTCATATAAACGTTCCCCAGAAACGTCCCATTTTAACTTAGCCATTTATGTTCCTCCATTAAAAATATAGTGTTAATACATCATGGTAAAGGTTGTCAGATATATACTGCCTGTCATATGAGCAATACTGTAATCCCAGTAACTTATCGATTACTGAATTATCTGGTCGTTTATCAATTACCGTGACTGTATATCTTGTGTTTGCTGTATATACTGAGTTATCCGCTTTTCTTATATCTCTGTTGTTCAGTGAATACACTATAGCTGGATACTCCATTTTGACTGAGGCGGGGGGTTGATAATACACATGCCTAGTTCCCAATAACTCTTCAAGTTTTGTCTGCAATTCAAGCCTGCTCGCCATTGTATACACCCCCTACAGTCAGTATTAATCTAGGAGGAGTGGAAGCATCTATATCAGTCACTTTCCATTTCTCCCCCTTGATTTCAACATAAACAATCGATGAGCAATGCTCAAAAGCATATGGATTTGCAATTATGCTTATGGAATTCAATAAGTTGATGTTGTCATTAATTCCACTGGAATTCTGTCGTCTCCATCTATCACTAAGCAGTTCGCCTTTATACACTTTCTCAACTACTTCATCTACCCATAATCCAGGCTCAACTTCACCGTTAACTGCAAATCCAACATTTCCAGTCCATTTGCTCATCTTTTTATCCTCCGACTACTTAGACTTAACTGTTGCGAGCTTAGCTGTTGTGGCCGCAGAACTGTCAGCTGTTACATATGTAACTGTTGCTACCTCTGACGCAACTTTGCAGCTGATTGGCTTATAAGAAGCGCCATCAACTACTACAACCATTCCTTCTAAGAACAGCTTTTCAAGAGTTTCAGCATCAATCGATACCTTGCACTCTGCATCTGAATAAGCAACTCCGTCAGCCTTTGTATAGACCTTATTTGCAGCAACATACATGCTGTCATCATGGTGAAATACTCTATCCATCATTCTTCCTCCTACTTATTTACTTTTTTAGACTTATTAGGCATCTTCTTCAAGCGCAATAGCTGAATACAGCTTTGTTAATGAACCTGAAAGTCTTGTTTCAAGCATATACTTGTATCTATTGAAATCCATATCAAAGTCGTCAAACTTTGTGATTTCACCACCCTTTGTGGAACCGAACTGATAGTCTCCAAGATTAACAAAGAGACCTACAAGCTTCTTAGTTCCGCCTGAAGTTACCTCTCTTGTCTTTCCCTCAAACTGCTCTACGGTGTAGATATTTTCTACATTAAGTGCTGCTGCAAGGTCAGCCTTTGAAGAGTAGATTCTTCTACCGTTAAGATCTCTAGCGAGTAACATAACATTAAGTGCATGTGGTGTGCAGTAGTAATCAAGGCTACCCGAACCCTTATACTTTTCTCTTGCATTAAGTGCTGCGGCAATTGTTGCTTCAGCCTTAATGTATTCTTCTCCGAAGTTAGCTCCAGTATTAGTACCATTGAGCTTTGTCTTCATTTCTTCATAGTCGATTGACTGATGAATACAATAAAGATCATTATCATTCCAAATAGAACGAATATGCTCTTCGTGAATTTTATCTGGGTCAGCCTCATCTCTACTATCACCAATTAAAGCAGCAAGAGCAAGTTCCTCATCAAGAATATGTCTCATGAGTCTCCACTGATATCCTACAACATCAAAATCTACGATATCAGTAATATCATCTCTGTGCATATCTGCTTTGATAAATATTGTCTGTGGATCGGTTGTTCTTCCAATAAGCTTGATGTCAGCCATTTCCTGCTTATAAGAACCCTTCTTCTGATATCCCTTGGCTCTGAGTTCAGCAATACGAGCATCAGCCTGTCTTGTTCTGATTCTACTAATTGGACTCTTATGAATACCAGAAATTACATGTCCAATCCAGCTCTGATCTCTCTCGAGTGTTTCTGGCTCACCCTTCTTAAGAAGCTCATATTCTGGGAATAACTTCTCTGTTTCATCTCCAAACACACCATGAGCTAATGTACCGCTCTCTTCTGCAAAGATTTCCATAGCAGCTTTAAGACTTCCAACACCTGTCTGCTTAGCAAGTGAAATAATCTGCTGCTCATCTGAGTGACTAAGAACATTAGACTGTCTTGTATCACCTTCATTGTCGAAAACATTATGTTTCATGTTTCCATTTCCTCCTTTTTCATCTTCATCATCAGCTCCATCTTCTCGAGCCATTCCAATAAGTGTATAAAGAACATTCTTCTGTTCTTCATTCATTGTCTTGATTACATCTTTAACAGTCTTATCATCACTGTTGTCTTCCTGTGACTTTGCGTTGTCTGCCATTTCCTGCTTGTCCTCCTTTTTCTCTGACTCATCAGCCGAGTGATAAAGCATGATATTCTCATCATACGAAGCGTATAATGTATCCTCTTCCTCAACACTGTGAGCCATAACAAAATCCACGTACGCACCTGGGTTCGCTCCAGCCAATACAAGACTGAGTTCCCTGATGTTTCCGTGGATTACATCATTACCTATCTGCTTTAACTGATTTGCCCATATCGACAATGATTTAACATCACCTTTCTGAACCAGTTTCTTCGCCATCTGACCCTGTTCAGTATCATTGAATATACCGTATGCATAAACACCATCTTTACGATTTTCCAATACCGCATGTCCTAATACAGCATTAGGGTCATTGTGTTCATGGTTCCACACAAGCGGAACCTCACAGCCATCGTTATCAACGAATGCATTCTGTCGTATTGTTCGACCATCCTGACACAGCAAGTCATTTCTAGTAGCATAGCCACTAAAATCGTAGTTACTCATTTTGACTTTTTCCTCCTTCTCCATATTCTTCATTTCCCTCACTAGGAACATTATCTTCTTTAGCCTGACTAATGTTACTATTAATAAGCTGGTCCGCCTTAGGGTCATTAGAAGGCTTCATTCCAACAATCTGGCGAATTTCATTTGAAGTCATAATTTCATTTCTAGTGAATTTATCTGCGATTTCAGCAATATCGTTTACTGGAACCAGTTTAAATGGGTCTCTAAAGAACGATATTGATTGCAGCTGAGTACGAGCTGTTTTTGTAAGGAACTTACGCTTCAGCTCATCAACGATAGCCGATACAATCGGTTCGACTGTTCGGTTGTTATAGTTAAGCATTGTTTTTTCATCAGCAGTTCCGTCTAAAACTGACTGGGTAATGCCTATTTGACTGTATACCATATTAGTCAGGTATTCGACTTGTTTCATGAGATTGTTTTCTACTGAACGGTTAAGCTGAGTGATTTTCTCGGTACAATCGGTATATGCAATTCCATATTTACCTTCTGCCAACTGTTGTTCTATATCTTTTCGACGCTGATTAGCCTGTTCACGCCTAGCTTCTGACTTGACTACATACGGCAACTGAATGATTAAATCCAGCTTTCCTGATGCCGTTTGTTCATCTGTCACATCTAGTAAACTTAATTTTCTCATAAGTCGCTGCATCGTTGAATTAGGCTCATTGACTATGGCAAATAATGGATTTTCAATAATTGCCACGTCTCGCTTAGCCAGCATAAGGTCTTCTTTCTCTCCAGTACGGTCATTGTAAAGCCTTACTTTGACATGTGCTGGATACCATTCAAGAATCTTTCCAGTTCTCATTGTAAGTATGTCATATGAATCAGTGCTTGCTGGATTCAAATCTGTGTCAACTGGAACAAGTGCAACCACACCCTCATCCAACATAGACATAACTGCATCCTGTATAAATGCTCGTCCACTCTGGTCTACATTTGCTTCCAGATTCAAACAATTGTTGAGTCCAGAATCGATTTTTTCTATGAATCGATTGTTCTCATCCAATCTGCAATGCATTATATCTATTGCCGCCACATCCATCGCTATTCGATTGAATATTGCAGTAATAATTGAACGCTCATTTCCACGACTTAATCTCGGTCGGTCGGGTCGTATGGAATAACTAGAACCAAGATTCCTATTATAATAAGCTGTAGGGTCTCGATTCATAAACGCATTAAATGCGTGCTTAATTCTATCAGTAATAGATAACTCCATTTAATTTGTCTCCTACTCAAAAGCCTCACGATTGTGCTTATATGCTACAAATGCATCCATCATTGCAGCCACAGCGTCAATCTTGGCATCGTATCTGTTTTTATATAATTTACGGTTACCATTGGTATCTTCTATGGTGATACAATTTCCCATTGTGAATGTCATCAACCCCTCGTCGAACAACAACATTCTTTCTTCAGCTAATTTCTTTAACTCTCCTAATGGTACAGATTCAGTCTTAGCCCCCTGTATAACTTTTTCTATTCCGTATGCTCCATTTTCTCGTTCCCATCGTTCAACAAACTCTTTAGCATTATATGGGTCATAACCGAAGCATCTTACGTCATAAGCGGTTCGAATTATGAATTCATCCAAATCATCATAAACCTGCATCATGTCTAAGATATTTCCAGGCATAACAATAAGACTACCTTCATTAATGAACTCTTCATATTTATTCCTAAGAGCCAAAGGTAGTTTTTTTAATGTTAATTCTGTTATATAGTTACGGGTTTTAACTCCGAATGAACCGCTGGATAGAGGAAATAGAAATGTAAAAGCACAGAAATCGTCGCCTTGAGAAAGGTCTGCTCCCAACGCACAAGGCATCTGCCAAAATTCCTTCTTTCTATGTGGAAGAGTTTCTTTATATGTAAAGTAATACGTATAACCTTCCATCGGAAGTCCGAATCGCTTTGCAAGTATATCGTTTCTCTTAGCAGGATTTTTTTCAGCTGTTTCGACCGCTTCTTGATATGTCTCATATGTAACGGTCTTATCCAGATTAGGATTGGCTTTGAGCCACTTAGACGGGTCACCTACTTCATCAATGCTGTCGAGCTTGTACCAGAAAATAGATGTATGAGGAGCATTATGTTCTCCCTTAAGGATTTTCATTAACTCCATTTTGATTGAATCGCCAGAACCATTACGAACAGTACCTTCGGAACTAATGGCGACTATTAAATAATCGTCATTCTGTCCACCACCCTGTTCCTTTGCAGCTCCCTGTTCAAGTGTCTCAACAACATCTTCTCTAACATCACCAGAAAGCCATTCGTCGACAGTGGCCACTTTAACTCGTAATCCCTGCAATTTATCGATTGACATAGGTCTTACTTCTAGCAATGAGCCTGTAAGGAAATTCTGTATACCCTTCTTAGTACTTGCTAGTTTAACTCGGTTAGCTTTTGAACCGGTTGTGTTCTGCAATGAACCTTCTGTTAAGAATTGATATAATGGACCTCTGGCTCTTGTTATGGCTGTTCTAAAAGGTGACATAACCTCTTCTGCCTGGGCCATTGTTGGGGCTGTTGTTATCTGATGCGATGTAGATGTATCTACATTCAAGAAATAATTTTGTATGCATGATGCATACATTGACTTAGCTGCGCCTCTGGCAACGATTAAATACTGCTTATTTATAAGCCTTTTTCTTATGATTTTCTTATCGTAATGTCCGCCATGATTATCTTTGTCTGGCACGTAAATACTTCGTTCTATATAATAATACCAACCAAAAATTTCCTCAGCCCACAGCTTAAATGAATCGAGAAGAAATAGATCATCGCCATTAGTTAATGTAAGTTCACTCTCACAATATTTTATAAAGCCATTTACCGCTTTATCGTCATACCATACACCAGGATTTGCTATAAGAGCATCTATACGATTCATCTCCATAGAAATTTCCTCGCATACTGGTATTTCGCCTCTAATTACGGCATCTCGAAACCTGCCATAATAAATCGGTGTGGCTGTATTCGATAACGCCATATATTCTCCTTAATTAATACCTTCCTGAGAACAGTTTATCGTGCTCTCTTTTCTGAGCTTCTGTCATTGTATACCCAGAATTACTCTTTGTTGATCCTTTAGTCTTTTTACTATTACGCTTCTCAAAGTAATCTTCTACCTGTGCAATTGTCTTCTTATTAGCTGCATCTTTAGCTTCCTGAGCAAGCTTCTGTGATTTTGTTAATGGCTCTTTTTTATTGAGTCCAATAGCATCTCTAACCTGTTTATCAATATAATCACCAAGTATTTTTGTTCCCTTGTCTTTAATAATTGATACAGATGTATCTTTAATAAGATTGACAAATTTCTGACCAGCAGTTTTGTGCTCTGGAGTAAGCTCTTTTAATCTTTGTTCTAATCGAAGTCTATCTACCCTATCCTGCAATTCCTGATTACTCATCTCACTAATACTCTTCTGATAAATCTGTTTGTTGGCACTAGTCTTATTATTAAATGCTATAAGGTGTTTTTTACCAGTAACATTTGTATACTCATTCTGTAAAGCAAGAGCCTTTTTACGACCAGCATATGTCATATTACCGTTACGGTCTCTATACTTCTTATTATTAGTAAGTTCTGTATAGTCGTTCTGGATTCGCAACGCACGCTTCTTTCCAGCCATAGTGAGACTTCCATCTTTATTCTGGTATCTTCTTACGCCCCATTTCTGACCTAGGACACCATGATGGTATAATTCGTTTTCCATTTTGAGCCTCCTATTTACCCAGGTACTTCATCGCTAATTCCTGTTTGTCTTTTGGCAACGTACTAACACGATGATTCATCATTGCGATGTATTTGTTATTACTGGAAATCATCATTCGTGCTTTTGCAGCTTTCTTTTTAAATTTATCTGATTTAACAGAATAGTGTATAGCCTTATAACCATATCCAGTTAGTTTTGAAATCCTGTCTGCATCTATGTTTTTTTTTGCCGATTTATACTTAAGGGTTTCCGCTTTTTTCTCTAAATTACTTCGCTTTATGTCATTGTCTGTTTTTAACGCTTTAGTCTGTAATTTAGCTGCTTTCTTCAAATATTCGTTTGCTTTTTTAGCCTTCTTATTTGCTGTACCAAGATCATTCTTAGAATGTGCATTTTCTGATTTTTTTGATTGAATTGCTGCTTTCTTATCATATCTCAAGGCTTTCAATTCTAATTTATTGTTTTGGGAACTCTTGGAAGCGGCTCTTTTTATCCCCCATTTCATTCCCATAACTCCGTAATGCATTAATTCGTTCTGTTCCATAATTACCCTCTACTTTTTATTTGATACGGCAATATTTAATCGCCATTCAAATTCATCAATTGACCGCTTCATAGAATCCATTACTGAACTGCTAGTCGGCGGGTCAAAAATCATTCTAACCTTCATGTAAACATAGGTCTTTACACCTTCTAATGATTTATCTTCGCCAAGAAAATCTGACCATGTTGCTGAATCGTCGCTTATTGTAAATCCTTCATCTGGACCGACGCCAAGCTGATTAAGCACCATGAATACAGAATTGATATGCATAATTATGTCACTATCAAATCCTTTTTCAGATTCATCTATATATAGTAATCCTTTGATTGAATTTAATATACTATCTGTCATATCTCCTCCGTTAATGTCTCCAAGGACATGTGTCGTTTATTTTTCGTTCAACTGGATTCTTCATTAATAAATTTTTATCTCCATAGTGAATCGCATCATGAGTCGGTTTAATTGTACATACAAGATTTTCTGGGTCTAACAATTTTCTGGTATGATTAATCACATCATATTTTGTTATTGGATTAAGATGATGAATCAATATCCGTTCATAAATATCTCTACCAGGAAACGCTAAATCACATCCGTTATCTCGTATAATTATATCATCTCTTACACGCAACCACCCTTTAGACTTATAAAATGCCTGATTTAGATATCTATCAAATCCAAATGTTGCATCACCAACTCGTCCATTCAAACTTAGATATTCAAATCGCTCCTCAAAAGTGGGGATAGTAATTAGTTCTGAATATGAAAGAATCCTACTCATCTTCATCCTTTCCAGAATATGACTGCATTGCCTTTATAACTTTTTCATACATTACAGACATATCTCCTGACTCTTTAATGGCTTTAGTCTTTGCCTTGAGTAATTCGTTCTCTTCTTCCATCTGTTCTCTTTTAAGTCGTTCACTTGGAGAACCCATCTTCAAATAATGTGTAATCACCTGAGATGAAGCTGTCCCCTCTCTTAACTGCTTTTCGGCAAGGTCTACAGCTAAAGAAATGAGCTGATTCTCTCGTGCTTCTGGTGTCAAAGCCGGACGCATTCTTCTTTGAGTATCAGAATTCTTGACTTTGGGCATTCTTACAGCCTCCTTTCTTATACTTCTCCGTTAGTTTTGTAGTCTTTATAAATGATAAGACAGCACTTAAAAGAACCTATAATACCCAAAGAAAGGAGAATTTACATCATGGCGCAATGAAATATAATCGAGAGGTGACTTACAACTTGTACTAAATGCTTTAAATATTATAGGTTCTTTTAAATGCTGTCTAAAAAATGGATTTGCTTTTTTGAAAATTCCCTCCGGGGAAAATATAAAGACCGGCGCGATGATGGGAGGGGGTGTTCATTTTTAGACCCCCCTCTATGCTTTTACACATATATCATGCGATCTGTTCATTTATTTTTTCATTTCTGTACACTTTTTTATAGATGTTGAGGAAATCGTTCTGTATAATTTCATCAATTGCTCTTTCATGTTCAATGTTTATTTCATTCTCAGACATACTTTCATCAACTTGTTCAATTCTAGCAAGTTTGTTTAATGTAAAGTAATCTTTTGAATTGTCAAACAACAACCATTCAGCAAACTGTGTAAATGGATTGTAAGGATTGTCAAATGTAGTCAATCTACAATCATTAGATACTTTAGTCATGCTTAATTTCCTCCTTTCAAAGCTTTAGAAATTGTTGATGTTGAATAGCCAAGTTTATCAGCTATCTGCGCAATTGTGTATGAAGCAGACATAGCTTTAATTCTGGCTATCTTAGCATCTGATAATGCTGATGATTCTTTAGGCATTGCCTTTGCTCTCAACGAATCTGGGTCTGAATTATTCAGTATTCGTTTAAGAATCGTTTCACTCACAGCACCTGCCTGAATAGCGTCCCATTCATTATCAGTGATTACTATGTTTCTATCTCGTCTCTTAACAGAACCAACTTCAAGTCTTGCCTTACTTAAAGCCTGCTGAGAAACTTTCTTTTTATCTTTAGCTTTCATGTCAGGATTAGCTTCTAATTTCTCATTTATGTTGGCATTAGCAATTCTCTGTGCGGCTCTCTCTCTAACGGCATTCTTTTCAGCATTATTAAGTTTTTCTAAAAGAGATTTTACCTCCCCCTCATACTTACTCTTAGCCTCCCTACTGTATGCAACCTTACCTGTATCTGCTATAGCGATTCTAGCCTTGTTAGCCATATCTTTCATTGCATTAGCATAATCAGCATACACTAATTCCATAGGATGACGATGAGTAGATACTAGTGTATTGGCGTCATCTGTCTCGGCCATCTTAGTACTCTTCTGTTGGCGGGTTTTAGTAATAGTGGTTACCTCACCAGTTCTCTTATTAACCTTGGTTATCTGATAATCAGCATCGTCAGCTTTCTTGTAGAGAAGGGCACCTTCAGGTCGACTTGGGTCATACCAAATGTCTCCCTTTTCTGGATTGTTCTTATACTCGTTACGCTTAAGATTAGTACGAGGAGTACCCTGTCTTTTATCTACATCATACTCACCTTTTGATTGTGAGATAATTGTAGCGGCTCCGCCTTGAGCTTTCCCCTGATACTTCTTCTTAAGTGCAACAATGTTATTATCAAGCTCACTCTGCTTATAATCCAGATGATGTTTCTCTGCATCGATAACAACCATTGAATGTTTTACTGCTCTTGCAAGCTCATCTTCAGTTGCACCTATCAGGGTCATATCAGTAATAAGATTAGAAATTTTTCCCATCTCAGTATCAGTCTTTGTCATCAGGCGATACTCTCTACCATTACGATAATAATGTTCTTTACCATCACTATCTTTTCTACATTCTCCCCCGTAATTAAGCTTAGGGTCAAATCCCTCTAAGTCTTTTAATTCTGGAGTAGATGTAATTTTTACTTTTCCGCCCCTGTCATGAGTTGGGATACACATAACAGTATCGCCATCAAAATCTGCACCTGATAATCTTCCTGCGACATTAGCGCTAATGCCTATAGCATCTGTTGAAGACTTACCAATCATCTTAATAGCTTCTTTATTTCTATTATTAACAGTAACTATCGGTATTTCAAATGTTCCACCATGCGGGTATCTTACCAATGCAAGTTTAGTTCCATCAGCATAATCAGGAGCATAAGCTTCTCTATCACTCATTGTAGTTAATGGTAATATTACATGATACTTCTGACCTGGCAATGCAGCTGCCTGTAAATGCACTGCTGCTGAGTCGCATGATGATGCAAATTTATCAAGATAATATTTTTTAATAGTAGGATTATTCAATGCCATTATGTCATCAAACTCAGACTGCTTATCTGCCTTGGCAATTCCTAGCTGTTTCTCGGCTAATACCTTATTCTGTTTTGACAAGAACTGAGATGGCAAAGAATCTTTCCATTCTTCCCATTCTCCTTCTTCTCTTGTTTTATTAATTAACCCAAGCTTCTTTTTACCCTTTGAATCTGTATACCAATACTGTCCGCCTTCTTCTTTGATGAGGGCTCCAAAAGGATTGTCTGGGTCGCTCTTAACATCCTTGAGACATTCCAGCTTAGATAACTTGTTTGATTTATTGGTGTTAAATCTAACGTCTATGCCTTCTGGTAAATCATCAGCATATACTGCCATTCCTTTTATGTATTTCTTACCATCCACCATAATACGAACCTGAGAATATCGAGACTCTCCTAATGAAAGGTCTGGGACATTTCTTCTAAGTTCAATAAGACCATCTTTCTTTATACCACCATCTTCTGCATAACAGATTTCAAGACGCTTAGAGTTCAAACTCTCAGGATAATGAAACTTCTTTTCAAATGTTTTTCCATCATCTCTAGTAATATAATCGCCAATAGTCTGAACCTTACCAAAATCGTATATGGCGCTGTGTGGCGTTCCAGGAACACACAGAACCTTCTGAGTTGTTAACTGTCCTTTATTAGTTGCCTGTGGAAATCTATTTCCCCAGATTTCATAACCACCTTCTGCCTGCAACATATAAAGAGCCTGATCCATTTTCTCTTTAGAAACATTTAATTCAAGGTTGGCTTTTGAACCAACATCTATCATTTTCTTTTTATCAACTTGTTCCTTTAAAAAATCAGCAGTTGCTCTAGCCTGGTTCATTCTCTCTTCTGCTTTTTCATCGAGTAAAGACCTGACAGACGATTCATTAATTCCCATCTGCCTACCAATTTCAGTTGCATTAAATCCTTTTTCTTTTAATGCTTTAGCGGCGGCAACTTTTACAGCCCTACGCTCATTATTAGCGATGGCACATACAGTTCTAAAATCGCTTGAAGTGTACCCAAGAGATTTAGCTATTGCATTGTCTCCAGTCCATTTTACGCCATCTTCATCAGTATAAGTAAACTTAGATTTTCTCATCTCTTCTACTCTTGATAAGAAATCTCCGCTATGCTGAAATGGCTCCTCTCCCGAGCCCCATGGATATCTTCCGCTTCGACGAGGCATTCCATAATGAGCAAGAAATTCTTCTTCACTGAATGCTTGACTTCCCATATAGGAAAGAATCTCTTCTGCTACTGAATTCATGTTATATTACCCCCTCGTCAATTTCTTCCATAATTTTATTAAGACTAACAATTTTATCCATGATTGGTAAAATATCTTCTGCTGTAGGATTAAATACTTCGACCTCATCATTTTTATAAAGACGAAGCTCTATCTTAATATCACCAGGTTTCACTCTGTATTCCAAACAGAACAACGCAGCATAAACCATAAGCTGTTCCATGTGTCCTGAATCGCCAGTCTTTAAATCATGTATTCTCAATACATTTTTATTAAAAGATATAGCATCTGCTGTTCCAAAGAAATAATCTGAATAATATAAAACTACTTCAGTGTTCATCCGAAAACCAATTGCATCATTGACATATGCGCATAGTGTTTTATTGCTCCTTGCCTGCTTGATACCTAGATCAATTGTGTCTTTAGCCCATGCATGAAGTCTGGTTCCCATCTCTGCTGCTTTCTTTTTTCTATAAACAGCAATTGCTTTATCATCAGAATATCGTAGCCATGCTGATTGACTCGCACTAAATGGTGCATGTAATCCTTCAAGATTCGAATGCTTTACGAAGTTCATTTAATACTTCCTCCTTATTCTCTGGATATATAAATCTGGAAAATGACATATCATTCATCTTATTGACATAAAAATCCTGATTAGGTCTTTTCTTAGCATTAGCACTCCTCTTATTTTCAAGTGTAGCCCAATGCTTTCCATACAGAATAAGTAGGTCTGGTATTCCTTGAATACAACCAGCATCCAATTTGGTCACAATACATCCAGGAAACATCTTTTTTAATTCTTTCTTAAGACTTGCCTGGAATTCGCTTTCTTTTTTCATAACTATTCTCCTCTCAATTAATTAGTCACAAAAATAAAAAGACCCAGGGCCCGAAGGTCGCCTGAGTACGTTCCAAAAAATATAAATAGCGCGTTTTTAGTTATCTCTCCTATAAAAGGGCATGTTTTTTACGCTCGCATAATTAATACCATAAGCAAAAAATAAGAGCCTTAGTTTGTCACACTAAAGCCCATAAATATAAATCACACATATGTAAAATGATAACCGTTATATGTATGAATATTATTGTAACCTGTAAGAGCATCATGTATTCTCCCACTACTACAATTCATAAATTCTGCGCACTCTTTGATTGAATCGAATTCATCGCCTGTCTCAACAATCCTTACACGAATTCCAGGTCGTCCGACAAAACTTCTCGATAAGTCAATTTCGGGAATCGGTTCATCTATTCGAACTATATGATAGCCTTTGCAAGTCATTCTCGGATTCCGACTCACAATACTGGCATGTCTTGCATTTCCTCCAATATGATTGGCACACGCCGTTATAGAATCAAATACTTCACCAGTTTCTATTATTCCCACCCTTACATTATTTTTCATAAATATAAATCCTCCATTATATCTTCTAATCAATCATTGCATATGTTGGTATTAAATCAGTTATTGGTACACAGAGTACATATGATAGATTTACCAGTGCTTTTAATGTTGGCATTCTTTTTTTATTAAGATATCTACTGATTGCCATTTTGGATAACCCAGTCCTTCTTGCTAACTCTCCTTCGCTTATATCCATTTCATACATAATATCTCTTAAGTTATCTGCAAAGATATCTATAAACTCGACTTCACTTATATATTCGTTGTTATGCATATCCATCTCCTTTCTTTGTGCTAAAAATGAAGGGTATTAACCAATTGGTTACACCTGCAAAAAGTCCTTTAATATATTTAATTTTTTTATTATGTAATAAGGGGGTGTAACCAGTCGGTTAACACTTTGGTATTAATTATGCGATGTTAGCCAAAAATGGGCAAAATATAGCCAAAAATGACCAAAAATAGCCGTTTTTTAGCCTTTTTGTATCATAATAAATACCATCGAGTAACCAAACGGTTACACCAGTCAAAAATGCAATTTTTCAAAAATATAAAATTATATAAAAATTCTTCAAAAAAGCATACCTGTAACCAATTGGTTACCCATAAAATCACTGCTTTTTCTGTCCAATCCATAACTCAGGATTACCCAAATCCCACACAATTTTTGCTCCACACATAGGACATTTTTCATCTCTTCCCTCTTTGGTAGATTTTACCTCTCTACCACAAGTGCAATATCCGTACGTAACGGAGCCATCAATACTCTTCCAATATCCACTAACTATATTCATAAACCCTCCTAAATATAAAAAGAAAGAGCCCAAGCATTACGCCTGAGCCCTGTTCTTAAAACAATTCATCTTCATTTTTTGATTCATCAGATATTTTCATTTTAATCTCAATAGCGTCAAGGTATTTCTTAATTGGTTCTAATAAATTTGTGTCATGTACATTATCAGTTGCTAACTGACAAAGCACATTCCTTACAGCATTATCTAAACCTCTAATTAATCCCTTAGTCTCTGCTACCAAAAGTTCTTCATTACTCATATTTTTTACCTCCATGATAAAAGCATATATTGTCTCATTAAATACCATGTATTAAACGCGAAAAAAAGAAAGAGTCCTTGTTAGGACTCTCGTAATTCTTTAAGTCTAGCCGTAAATAGTTCAGCTTCACAAACATTTAATGCCTGAGGCATCTGATGTGTACGTCCTAGCCAATCTTTTTCTCTTGATATTGTTTGTGAAAATATCATACAATACTGATCTTCATCGTCCCATTCTAAGGTTACCTCTTGATCACATTTTTTATTCTCATAAACAATATAATTATTAAGCATGTCACTAACACGAACTTCATATCCCATAGCCTCTATTTGCTTTTCGATATCTGTCATATTTGCTCCTCCTTAAAATATTATTTATCCATAACACACTATGTATCTCACACGACCATATCCAACAGAGCAAAAAGAAAAGCCTCAGCAAATGCCAAGAACCTTTCTTTTTAAATAATTACTACATATTAACCCTTGCAAAATATGTATGTTCCTTTCCATGAAATACTGCTGAAATTCTAGGAACCTCATTGTATTTTTTAATGTGGTCCTCTCTGAACTTCACCAATTCCTCGATAGTATCAAACATAAACGTAAGCATAATATAAATCCTCCTTATTATTTTCTCATAATATAGTAAGTATTTATCGCGTATGTTAATCTGTCTTACGAACCAACCAAGAATATAAACGGTATTTAACACTAGCTGGCTCAAACCTGTATTTCAGAGCCTTACTAGCAAAATACAAATTAAGCATGTGTTTCATTTGTATCCTCCGCACCATTATAAAAATTAAGCCATGATATTAATTTTTCACAGCAATCAGGACACAAATCAATTTGTTTCTGATATTTTGTGCATGATTGATTTATATATCCATTAGTATACTTGAGGCCATCCATAGTAATTCCTTTTAAATAACGTCCCTGGCTATCTAGTCTCTTCTCTGAAGATGTATAAAAATGTCCACATCTGTCACACTTTTTTTCGTCTGACATATCAATCCACCTCCTTAATTTGTATAACATCACAATTGACAGTAAATAAATCCATGCTGGTTAATTTAAAACTTATGGAAAAATCATCATAATTTAACTCGTATGAATACTTGCCAGTGTTACAATCTGACGATATATCTGTATATACTTCTGATAACAACGCTTTTATTTTTATTAAATCTAATGAATTATTTCTTGTATATATTGTTTCATTAATATCGTGTATCATCCCACATGCAATATTTATGAGTGATTCTCTATTATTAGACATAAAACTATAAGCACCTGTATCTGAGTGTTTTACATTTCTAAGAATGTAATGTATATCCTCATCAGCCTGTATATTAATATTTATAATGTGTTTCATCTATACCTCCTTATCACTTATATAATCATTGCATTCAGGTTTTCTATCACTTGTTAATCCGCCTAATTTACACCTGGGATAAGATATTATAAAACCAGGTAATAAATCGAACTCATCATCGGCAGGTATATAATTTTTACAAGTACAACACCACTGCTCTTTATATGCCTGTTCTATTAATTTTTTATCGTTTTCTTTTTGTTCCTGAGTAGGATGGAAAGTAGCATAAAAATTGCATAACATAACTCTATTCCTCCTCTTCCTTAACCTTCTCTGGTTTTCTAGTGTCTTTCTGAATACCAATTAAATATCCATAAATCATAGCATTTACAATCTCGCCATTATTAAGAGCTTTCATATCGCTCTCACTTAATAATATCTTTGCCATAGTTAGTATCCCTTCTTATCAATCCAGCAAGCCATTATCAATAATCTGAAAGTTGGCTCTATGTATATATAAAGCCTTACCATCTATTGATAACTTTGTAGTTTTAGGTAACTTCTCACAAACTTCGTAATAAACACTATCTCCTGAATATGCACATATTGGATCACCAAGTTGTGATTGAATTACTACTGTTCTCGCTTTACCGAACATATTCTTATAATGATTTACTGTATTAGCTACAATTGGGAGTTCCCCTATATTTCCAGTACTACCACTTTTAATATCCTGCTGCTCGAAGTCTACATCTGGCTCAAGCCCTTCCTCTGCAAAAATCACTGTACTTCCACAGTTTTCCACTTCTTTACCGTCTATGGTGATTGTTACAACTGATGACTGTACTTTGTTATAACCACCCTCAGCATAATCGTATTCTCTTACGGTGTTAGCATTAAGGTCTATACGCTCACCATGCATAGTCATGAATTTTTCACCGTTATTGGTATAAAATTCAGCCAAATATTCATTTCCTTCAATACTTCCTTTTATTGATTGTACGCCGCTGTTAAACATTTCACAGCCAGTTAAGGTGCATGTAATAACTGAAATCATTAATCCTAATAATATAAATTTTGTTGTTTTCTTTTTCATAGTTATTTCCTACTTTCCCGAAGTCATTAAGTCAGCTAACTGCTCAAGTAAACTGCATGTCTTTTTTATTTCCTGCTGCATTTCTGATATAGTCCTCTTAATCTCGTCGTTTTCTGTTTCTAACTTTAAGATTTCAACTTCCATCTGTTCCTGTGCCATCATTTAATATTACCTCCTAAATATAAAAAAATAAGAGCCTAAGTCCTAAGACTCAAGCCCTTTGCTTTAATAAATTATTACTGTTTAGATATCATGTTAATATGATTGATTTTATCCTGAAGGTCAAGAATGCCGTATATTTGAACTAACGAATTATTAACAATCTGTAATTGCTCAGACATGATGTCTAAACGCTTTCCCAGATTATCATTTTTCAGTTCCATAATACGAACCCTCTTTTCAAGTTCATCAATTCTTTCTTCTGATGTCATAATATAAATCCTCCTTAGATTATAATTTATTCATTAAGGAACATGTTTTTACTGCGAGTTTTTAGCCTCACTACAGAAATCACTTGTGTAAACCCATTTATCAGTATTTGTACATATACCATCAGAATGTACTTTTTCTGCTGCATCAAATGGGTAATCCTTGTATTCTGGGTCTTTTTTCATATCTTCCAATGGTATGAAGCATTTACAGTCTTTACACCTTGTTACCCGTCCATAGACATAAGAAGCCATCTCTTTAATTTTCTCAGCCCAATCTGGATGCTTTTTTGCGTACTCAGCTGTATCACATTCTTCTGGTAATCTTTTAGCTATCCTATCTAATGCGTTGGCAATCCTTGTAAGCTGCTTTAAAATATCATTGTCATATTTATCGTGCGTCATAATATAAAATCCTCCTTATAATGTTTATCATTGCTCATTATCCATAAGACTTCCTCTGTATTTCATGAAATCCTGCAATTCTTTTTCAGTTGCTACATGTTTATTACATCCATTTTTACAAGTATCGCAGGAAATCCAACTAGTCAGCATAGGGGCATCACAGTTATCGCAAGGACTTGGTTTTCTATGGAATATTTTATTTAACAATTTAAGCATCATTTTATTATCCTTTCTGATTCTTTACTAATGCAAAAAATATTGTACATAATGTTATACCCCACCATTGCCAATCCGTAGTACTATGTATTCCGACACTATTTAAAAAAGTTGACTGAAGTACAAGAATAAATGTACTGACTATGAAATTGTTTGGTTTATCATTAAACATTTCTTAATTCACCTCGCATCAATCATCATCGCCTGGCTGCCATAATCCAGTACCCCTAGAATTATCAGTTTTTTCTTTGACTAACCATGGGCTAAGTGGAAACTTGGTTTCGCCAACAATCAGCTCAGAATATGGAAGAGTCTCAATCCACTGACAAAATTCTCTCCATTCATCCAGTTTATGGTCTTTGCGAGATTTATAGATATTCGCCAGCACCTCATAATTCAGCATAACATTACGAGTCTGGTTATAGCTGCTCGGAAGAAGCTGAATCATCTGCCACCAGTCTATCTTTGACTTTGTTTTCAAATATGTTTTTCTACAAGCATTCAAGCAATCAATTATAGATTTAATAAGCATATAAGGCTGATGTGGCTCATCATCATCGTCAAATCTAGCAATAGTCTCAAGGTGTTCTACAGAGAAATCACCCAAAGTAAACTCCTTCTCCTGAATCTTATGCATAGTACTGCAAGAGTTCGCAACTGTACCTACCTTGTATGTATCAAACTCCTTCCACCAATATAAAGGCGCCGTAATTCTCACATATACCGGCATCATTCTCATAAACTTTCTATGATCTGTACCTGCGTTGGATAAACGATGCATGAGATCTAAATCGTTCGGACCAATTTCTTTATTAATATAAGGACCTGAATAATTAGGATTACAGCATTCCGGATCGCAAGGTCTATCTTCATGGAAACCAGTTCTACAAATCTTTACATAGCTATCACTCTTCTCCCATGAATTCATAGGATTTCTCATTCCCTGAATAATAAACTCCATCTGCTCTGGACTTGCCAGAACCACGTTTTCTAATTTAATCATTTCTTTTCCTCCACAATTTTAAAATAATATTCTTCACGAACTGGAGCCAAAGTTAGTCCAATCTCTAGTAATGTTGCTTCATCAATGATGTCTAGTTCTCCTTTGTTGTGCCTTTTATTTATAATATAGTATCCACCAACACCGATCTTTCCATCTGTAAGAATATCCCGGATATCTTCGATGCCAATATATTCATTGGAAAATGTTTCTGCTGTGGCATAAATGCCCTTATCATCTCTGATTGGCGTAGCAAATCCAATAGGTTTATTATGCTCAAAATTCCAAGTCAAAGGAACTTTTTCGGGCATAGTAAGTTTACAATCTTTAGGTATTTTATTAGAGAGTTGATTGATCACATCAAATAATAGAACTCTACCTTCTAATTTAATCATCATTTTCCTCCTTTCTACACGATGCTACATACACGATTGAACGTCCTTTGTATATGTCTGAAATATCTTTTTCTGTTAAATTCAAGTTGGAGAACAACCAGTCATCTGCATCTTTCCAATCATCAAAATCTTTGTTAATAGTCTTACGGAACAATTCTAAAACTTCATAAAGATTTTCTTTGTAACGGTCTATCTCATCAATATGCGCTGGACAATCATGACAGCAATTTTCAGCATTTAATTTAATCGTCTAATCCTCCTAGCTGTATTTTTTCTTTACATTGCGGACAGATTATATAGTCATAACCACAACTATAACTAGTAATTAACGCAAAATTTGTACCATGCTTGATATCTTCATTTTCGTAAGAGAATAAACATCCACAACGTTGACATTTTTGCTTTCTAATGGTTCCGTGTTCTATAATTTTAATCATTATCCCCACTCTCCTTATCATCTTCTACTGCTTTTTCCAAACACGCAGCCAAAGGTCCATTAAGTAAGTGTTCCCTTTCAAAGAATACTGAACCATCTTCAGCTACCCACTCTCCTACAATATATAAATCGCAATTTGCTGATAATATATCAGTTTTTAAGTCATGAAACATTATATGTATCTCATAACAAGCATTAGCTGAGACTACATATCTATATAATCCCTTTGTAATCTCAGTCCAATTTTCTAATTTAATCATTCAATGTATCCTCCTAAATCTATATCAATAACCTGATTCACATCGACTTCCAAAATATCAATTTCAATATCAGAAATACTCTCAACATGGGTGTTTATATTATGTGTTTCTTTCTCATAGAGTTTCACTGTTACTTCAGCCCTAACTTTCTCAGCCATTTTTTTTATCGGTGAACGCACCATAAAAATGCTCATCATATCCATATCCCTCATACCAAGTATTTCCATGAACCAAATATAATTTATCCATTATTTTGTACCTCCTACCATCGTTCTACTTTATTGTCTGCTTTACACTCCGGACATGTAACTGCACCAGTCCAATATCCATTTATTTCTTTTAGTTCCACATCTTCTTTTTCAAAAGAAAAAACACACCCACAACGAATGCAAGTACGCGAATTAAATACGCCATGCTTTATAACTTTAATCATTTTTATCATCCTTTCTCTTAGACTCTTTAAACTGTTTATAAAATTTCTTTTTATTATGCCTGTTAAATGCACTTTTGATAGCACTCACAATAAATATTATTATAAAAAACATAGCTAAAACAATAAGGCCATACAGTGTGTCAGCAATATTTTTAGATAACCAAAAATTAATCATCATCCCCCTCCTCAAGTAAAACCCTAAACTCTCCATCACCAGCTTTAATTGCCTTAATTTCTCTATTCAAAATATCGGTGCTAAGATATTTAGCTGGATTAATATCATATTTAATATAAACTTCTGTTTCGCGACGGGCATTAACAATGGCAACATCGTTATATGCGTTTAATAAAAAATCTTCTAATTTCATAGTGTTTCTTCCCTTTCTTCATCATCAATAACAACTTTAATATCATCTGGAACAACCACAGCATCAACGCATGATGGTAAAACAATCACACCAGTTTCTTTCTGTGCTAAAATATTTCTTCTCAATTCTCTCAGCCTTTCAGGTCTGACTGCGCTTCTACACTTAATAACCAAAATATCACTCATCGTTTGACTCTCCTTCTTTAAGTTTTTGTTCAAATTCAGAGAACATATTGTGATACCCATCGTTAATATCATGGCTTATTCTACACCATTCATTATTTATATTCTGACATATTTCAAACCATTTTTCGTTTGCCTCATTAAATTTCTTGCTCCACAAATAATTGATGTAAAAGCATAAACCAGACATGACAGTAAAGCCAATAAAAAATATAAATCCTATTGTGTTCATCTCTTCTTACACCTCTTTTTATATAATTTGTCTAATAATATTGTTGCAGCCATATATAAATTTTTAATACCATACATGGAAAATAGCAAAAATAATACAATAGGCCATAATAGTAATACAATTATGGTAGCTGCCAAAGAAAAATCATATGTAAAATAGTCGTCGATATCAGTTCGACAGCTTGTTTTATAATCAATATTTGTATTCAATAATCGACACTATAAGACATATTATTAAATACAAATCAATTAACAACACTATCATCTCTTTTTACCTCTCTTTTTATCCTGCAAAATATAATCGCCATAAGCTGCTGGGGATATAATATTTACCTTCTCGCGTTTCCATAATGAATATCCTCGACGCCCAGCTTTCTTATTTTGATCTTTTGTATACATACTGGAAATATCAGTACTCATAATGCAAATCCTCCTCGTCTGATTTAATATCACGCCCAGCATAATAACAATGTGCTATATATTTTTTAACCGCCACATCAATTTCATTTTTTAACTGGTCAGCAGCATTAACAAGCTCTTTATCATAATGAGTATTCTTAAAATATACCCCCACATCAAATGCATAGCTTATACAAATAGCATCATTTAATAATGGTGTTTTATTGCCTAAAAATATCGGCATACTATCATATCCGTTAGTCGATAATTCATCCAATAATTCTTTTAGATCTTTGACCGTACATTGATCCTTAGCATTATCTAACATCTTCGCACCCCCATTCTAAAGGGCAGATATAACCGAGCCCAGGTATTACATGTTCTCTTGTGTCATATGAATGAGTTGACCTAAGTAAATATGGTTCGCATTCGCTTCGGCGATCACATATATCGCATTTAGTATCTTTTTCATGATACTCACCCCTTAATTCTTTACTAGGACTTTTAATTCCTAATATCTTTTTAATAAACTCTTTAATCATTCTGTTTTTCCTTTCTATTGCATGATCCTACATTATTCTATCTACACCACTATAATTATGCTTATTACCCATACAAGGGTGTTCACATATTCCGAAATATACTCCTGTATTTTTGTTATACTTACATTCATGATCCGAACAGCATATAAACATCTAATCCATCTAAATAAAAAAGAGCCTTAGAATTCTCTAAAGCCCTTAAAAATGTTTATTTCTTATTAACAATCTTAACCTTATGACCGAGTTTATTTTCGATTTCTTCGATTGTCATTTCTTTTGTTGCATATTCCACTATACGGTCTATATACGTAAAATCAGGTCTTACATCCTGTTCGCCAAATCCGACATCGATTGTCTTGTGTATGCAAAGATCAAACAGCGGAGATACGTTTGCCTCCTTAATTGTTATATTATCTAAATAATTATAAAGTGGTAACGGAACATTATCGATTACTCTTTCATGTGTATTACCATATTCATCATGGTATTTATATGTAAGACACAAAACATATCTATTATCTGATTTATTGATTTTTACGTCCATCAGCTCACAATTATTAATCTCTGAAATCATTTCTTTTCACCTCTCTTTCCGAAATATTGTTTGTAAATTGCATTAGTCATGCTATTCAATATTTCTTTAGCCTTTTGAAATTTTTCATCCATAATATAAATCCTCCCAAATTATTGTTATTGTTTTTTGTGTGTTAAATGAAAAAGAAAGAGCCCTAGTATATCTCAACCAAGGCTCTAATTTTTATTTAGTAATACTATGTCCTCTTCGTTCATACATCTCAATAATCTTCATTACATGTCTTTTATTAAATTCTTCTGCTTGATCATCACTTCGTAAACCTAAAGCATGTAAAGCATTATGAATATCAATTAAGTTTGCATGATAATGAGTTGCTACATTTAGTATCATTTTTTCTATTGACATACATATCACTCTCCTTTCTCATTACAGAGTGCGTGAAACACGCGAGCTATTTTACTTGTTTTTTTTTCCTCCTTAAATGTATTTTCTAATCTCTTACGTGCTTCCTGTATGCCATCTTGAAGTCCTTTTTTATAAGCACGATCTAATTCTGCCGCATTCTGAGTGGCAGTTGCCCAACGCTCACCAATACTAGGACCATATTCTCTGCTCATTCGAATTAACTGAATGGCACGTACTAATTCTTCTTTTTCAACTGTAATATTATACTGTTCAGCAGCATAACTACTCAGCGTTGAAAATATAAATGCATCTTGTGTCTCATTCACAGTGGTTATAATTTTATCAACTGTACTGCTTATAATATCTGATGTGTCTCCAAAAGTTCCCATAATTATGCCTCCTGAATAAATTTTTTAAAAACATCATAATAACTAGACTTTGAACTGTTAGTTCCTAACATTTTCTTAGAAATGGCCATAGCAAGTCCTTTTTCTTTATCAAACGTGTCATCTTCTCCGCATCTGACGATTGTCTTATCTCCATCTGACCACAGAACAATTGTGCATGGACCTGAAAATATAACATTCTTGATTTCTGGTTTATTATTACATATTCCATAACGAGCATTCATAATTGCTTTATATCTTTCACTATTTATTGGTGTTGTCATATATTGTAATTCCTCCTTAATATCAAAAACGTCTCTGATTTGTTTAATGATCATGTCTTCGATATGCGATGTATCATAATATTCATTTATTCCGTTGCATGGAATACGATAACTAACCGCAGCTTTACCAAGCATACTATCTCTGCGAAAATAAAATGTGGTAACATCTGGGTATGTGCTATATTCACTCTCTATAGCAATCCCATGCGTCCTACAGAATTCTCCAAGTTTAATCATTGGATGCCCTATAATATACGGTGTATACCACTTAGGTGTCGGCAGCTTTATGTTCCTATCTGTATCTAAATAGTTCATAATATTAATCCTCCTTTATAATTCCAAGAAACTCTACTCGTTCCTCTGCTAAACTTACAAAATATCTCTTACCTTTAAATTCAACAATATCTCCGTTGTAATCTGTATCTTTATCTGGTTCTGAGGCATACGCTAGTATTCTTATTTTTGTTGTATTATTCATAAGCACCTCCTAATATTCGCTCGGAAATAGAACAGTCGTAACGCTTCTATCCCATTCCGTAATTATCCAAATTGTAGTAGTATCGTTATACTTATACACTGCAAGAATTCTGTCGTTGTTCTTAACAGCATAATCGTTAGTCATCTTATCCTCATCGCAGGTATCACCCCAATCACATTGAGCGTATCTAGCAATAGAATCATTGACAAATTTATCAAAGTCTTTGTTCTCTCGTCTAAGTGCCACCTCTCTAGTCATAACAAGAAAACCCAATTCAAATTTTGCGTCCATAATATAAATCCTCCTTAAAATGTGTAAAAAAAGAAAGAGCCCTTGTTAGGACTCTGTCTCGTCAGTGTCATCATTTTTTAATTGACTATCAATGTATTCGTTTGCTATGGTTTTCACAAATTTATACTTAAATTTATAATAACCTATGAAATACCCAGCAATACCAACAATCGCTAATTTGACGCCCTGTTTCATAAATATCACACTCCTTTCATAATAGTACTTGTAAATTACACGAACTATTATTTTTCCTCTTCAAAACATATTGGTTTGTGTGAGTACTCGTTAAATGGTGCATCTAAGCAGGCATTACAAGGGTCTTTAATATCATCTAACTCATTGTACTTACACAGCTCACAATATTTATCAAAACGAACTTCTCTATCTTGTTTACTTATCATTCCTGTCTCCTTCTAGCATCAACCATTATTCGGTCAATCTCATCATTACTCTTAGCTTATTTAATGGCATCCACAACGTCATAACCGTATCCCAAATCTTTAGCTACGGCTTTACATCGTTTTTTACATTGTGACAATGATTCTACTTTAGGTATTGGATTGTCAGCCCCACATGAACCCATATTTTTTCACCTCCAAAAAAAAATATAAGAGGCTCAGTCTATATGACCAAACCTCTTAAATATGTTACTTAAAACAACGGCTTAATATTATCCGTCTGTACTGTTTTATAACCTCCTCACATGCCTCATCAACAGAAAAGCCTTTAACAATTAATTCTGAAAAAGGATTGCCAATTTGTATATGTGTTATTGTATTAAGTTCTCGCTGAACAATATCAATCCATAAACAATCGTCATTTTCAACCCTTACCCAGAGTCCGCCTTTTACTTTTTCTTTTAATTTGTCATGTAACGACTTACAAAATATAATTTCATACTCGCACATATAAATCACTCCTTTGTTTTATTTTCATTAAAGGAGTCGTTCTCATCGCGAATATCATCGTCTGGTTCGTTAACTGCAAATATAATATTGAGTACCGTTCCAATCGCCAAGACCACAATTATTCCAAATAGTATCAATATCATCTCACCTACCTATCCCATTTAGTAAACTTCCGTTCATTAAATTTTTTCTTTTCATTAAGTGCCTTAGTTATGGCTAAATCAATACCAGCTCGGCTTTTCAAATGATAATAATATAGATTAATAAATGGTGTATTCATTCGGTCTATTCGACCGCACGCTTGTTCCATAACTTTATAGCTGTAATTTTGCGAGTAAAATATAATTGTGTCAGTAGTAATACAATTCCAGCCTTCACAACCAGCCGTATACTGTACCAAATATATCCATCTCTTTGAAGTTGGAACTGGCTGATGAGCATGTCCACTCCATTCAGTAACCTCATAAATGTCGTCATAATTATCAAATGTTTCATTCAAATCAGCCATAGTATGAAGTAATATATCCCGTTCATAATCAAAATTGTAGAATATAATTGCCTTATCAGTTTTATCCAATAATTCAAGTAGAGCTACAACTCTTGATTCGTCTTCGTTAACCAGCCGCCTCAGAACATAGCAAAGCCCCGCCGCTTGCTCAATAGGTTCTTTTTTATATGGGTCCCATCTTGTTTTAAGTATCTCTTTATACTTAGATATATCATACGAGACATGAATGTCTTGATGGTGCGGTACGGTACTTCTCTCGAAATCCATATCTATAAGAATTCTGTCTCTTAGCCTAATCAATCTATTCATATCGATGTATCTGTCAACTTGAGGCCATTTGGTATATCTTGAATATATGATGTGCCGCTCTCTAAACTCCGTTACATTCTTGTAGAACCTATTGGCTATAAATACTGGAATATAATCGCTCCATGTATCTCCTGGAGTTGCCGACAATATAATCCAATCGTTATGTTTAGATATCTTTAAGAACGCATTAACCCATACTCCAGAACCAGTAACCTTGTCCTCGTCAAATATAAAGAAAGCATCTGTTGTATCAGCATACTTCTTTATATTATTCCACGAGTCAACTACAATTTTATTAGAATATAATTTATTATTCTTTGGATTACTGGACATACAGAAGTTGGCAAGTTCGCCTTCCCACTCCAATGAATCTCTCTTCTTAGCCGTGGTTATGATATATAAGTCTTTTGGATTTTTCATATAAATCGTTTCCTGATTTTCAAGACAACCGCCCTGCTCTTTAAAATAGTAATATAAACCGGTACGGGACTTGCCTGAGCCTGTCCCGCCGTTAAGTATGCATCCAGTTCTCATTTTTTTTACAGCATCCATCTGATAATCTCTTAAAAATGAATTAGCCATTAGCATCATCTTTTTTTTCGACAGTAGTCAGCTTCTTATATAACTCTTCAGCTTCCTTACCTTCGAAAGCGTTTATTATAACTGGTGTATCGTTCATCCTTTTTCTTCCAACAACCATCACAGGAGGTGAAAATGGGTCTTTACGACTATAACCGATAATCAGTCCATCATCTAATCTCTGAACCTTTAACTTATTACTCATCTGCTTCCTCCAATCCATATATTGTATGTGCTGTTTTTATAACATTCACATATAATATCTTCACGTTTTCAAAGTTATTCTCAGCAACGAAGTTGTTAAACAGTGTATTTAACTCACCGATATTTGGATAAGAAATATCAAACTGTGTCTCGTCTTCATCATTATCATTATGAGAAAATCCAACATTTACAGTTGCGTAAGAATCGACCTTATCTACATATAAATTCCATGTTCCACCTTTTACAAAATAATTTGTAATCATACTCAAAATCTCCTTTAAAAAAGAGCCTCAGCATAAACTAAGGCTCTGTAAAATATTATTCATCTTCTTCAGCTTCGTCTTCTCTTTCATACTCAGCAGCGAATCTATCTAAATCCTGGGTTACTTCCATGGATGCAAGATATGCAGCTCTGAACGGCTTACCATTAACTACATCATCATATGGTCTTATATCCATTCTCACAGAAGCTATATTTATATCATCAAGATATCCAACATTATCTTCTGTAAGAAGCTTACGGTGTCCACCAGTAACCAAATAGATGTTAGGTCCTTTTCTTGAAAACTTTACCTTAACTTTCATATGCATACGAGGTGTATCTTCTGGGTCAAGTGAATCCTTAACTTTAATATTCCAACCTACTCCGTATGAATTTGTATCGTTGGTCAGCATATCTGCAAGTTCCTGATCAGGTATAACCAAACTAAAGTTTCTGTCTCCGGCATTATTGTACTTAGATGCCTCGCCTCTAAAGTTTCTAAATATGATTCTTGCGTCGTCAATCTGTAAGTTTCCGTTTTTTAAAATCTTTAATTCCATAGTCTAAATCTCCTTAAAATATAATTAATAAAAATAAAAGACCCAATGCATTTTGCACTGAGCCTTTTTAAATTACATATGAAATCCCATTTTAATATCATTAGGATTTTCTGTTGCTGTTTTATTATAAGCAATATTAGCTGAATCACAGAACTTCTTAGCTGTTTTATTACCATTATTAGCTAATGTAGTAAAACTTGGTTCTATTACTAACTTATTGATTATACTGTTAGCAAATAACGCAATGTTTTTACCTATGTAGTAGCCAACAGTTGCTTTAAATACAACTTTTCCAATCTGTTTGCTATTCAATGTTAACATGTTCATAATATAAATCCTCCTTAGATTTGATATGTTTATCCATAACATGCCATGTTTTTCAAACGAACATCAATTAAATGGCATCCCTTCGTCTTCGTCAGCATCTTCTGGTATATTCATAAACCCTGGAGTCACTTTACAAATATAAGGGTCGTCCGAAACGAACCATTCAAAATCTCCATACTTTGATATTGTATCAACTGCATCATCTATTAATCGCTGATAGAATGAACGGTCAATATCATCATACATGTTAGCCGCTTTCACCGATTCTGATTCAAGCCATCTAAAACCTGTCGAGCCAGATGCTGCATAATTCTTACCATCGTTAACACGATATAATACTCCGCCGCCGCACCCTCTTTTTATAGGAGTAAACTGTCCAACTCGACCAACAAAATGCAAGTCATGACCAGCTTTTATTTTCTCTACAAGTTCTGCGGCCTGTGGCTCAAAAGTTGTATCTGATATCTTTCCCTTCTTATATGAAGATTCAAGCTTGTCCAATTCTTTTTCTAAGCCACTTACATCTGTCAATCCTTCATTCATATCCAAATATAAGTCACCCTTAGATACCGAGAATGTCTCACACATATCTACAAATTCGATTTTCTCATGTGAAAATAATGTCTTGAACAAATATGGAACTGCAAACTGTGTTCCAGTAGCAGTCCACTGATTACTGTGTTCTTCGTTATCACCCGGGATATAACCATACATCTTTTTACAGTCGTCTGCATCCTTATACTTAGCAATATAAACGGCATCGTTAACAAGACACATTCTGTCATACGTAGCCTCATGCTCGAATGTATATCCATATCGTTCACCAAAGTCCATAACAAACTTAATAATCTCTGGCGTAGCATCTGGAATCTTAATTGAATCTGTCTTAATATGCGCAACTTGGAATCCTCGTTTCAGAACCTCGTTCTTAAGGTCAATCATGAACAGAGCTCCTCGCTTGGCAACAATATTATCCTTATTACGGATATCTCTAAATGGATTATCAAAGTTTGCCGATGTCAGACCATAAACTGAATTAATGGCTGTCTTAAGTGCATTAGCTAACTGTTTAGCAGACATCTCACCATCAATAACCTTCTGAATATAAGGTGTAAGCTTTCCATCTAGCATGTGATTTACTTCATCCCATGCCTTATGCTTGATGGATACTCGACCCTCAACAATATCCTGAAATGCCTTTGTATATCTAACGCCAAACAAGCATTCAGCAATAACACTATGTGGGTGCATAGAGGCAATATCTAACAATGCGACATTACCATACATACCAGGAACACCCTGAGCGAATCCACCTTCACCAACATCTTCTCCACGGTAAGTAGACTTACCATTTTCAAACTTATAACCTGGGAAATATGGTAATAAACTTCCAGCATCGCCATGAGTTTTTTCCATCATCTTAGGACAAGACCTAGCTAAGAATTGATATGTCTCCTCATCAATATCTTCTGGTGGGACTGGCTTTGATAAATCTCGATAATGAAATTCATTCTGAGGTTTTTTATTATTACCAAATATGATTTTTGTTGTTAATGTGTTTGTCGTATCATTAACAGTCATATCTGCTAAATCGGCTAGAATCTGTCTTGCCGTCCAGTCTGCCGATAAATAATTAAAGGCCGCCTCAGTAGCGATAACATCATTATCACAATACTCAGCGACCTTTACCCACATTTCTTTAGGAACTGGCTTATCCCATGGTAAACCTAATTCCTGATGGTGTATTCCCATCTCAATTTCAAGCTTCTTTAAACTCTTTTTATTTCCGGCAGATGCAAAATCATATACATCAGTATAACTCAAATTATATGCAGCTCCAAAGAACGCGTTTCTATCACCAGATATAATTCTCTGTGATAAATCGTATAATTGCTCATTTGTATACCCCATCATTCGTGCATATATCAAATGATTATCATACCTTCTACAATTGAATCCGACCAGTTTGAATCTGGTTAATTCTTCAATATCTGATGGACTAGGATTAATCATTCGTATAACTGATCGTCCTTCTCCCTGTATTTTCCAATTGACAAGAAACAAATTAGGGAATACTTCGATATCATAAAATATAAGTTCATCTGAATCTGCATCATTTGAACTGTCCATATCTTCTGATTTCCATTTAATCTGGTCAACCAGTTTTAAGCAATAATCCGAATGATTTGAACTTTGCGCCGCAAATCCAATTATTGCATTTTTCATATCAGATACATCATATTTAAGTCCGCTAGAATATGCATCATCCAGAATTTTTACTATGAAATCCATACTAGGCTTTGTGCCTGGATGAATCTCCTTGAGTAAGTTACGCTTTATCAATTCTCGTAAACTTCGCTCAGATTTAATCACCTCTCCACTTACCATTTTCTTTTCCTCCTTTAAAGGTAAACCAGAACTGATAGTTGCAATTGGTAAGTTATTACATTTAGTCAGTTTCCTTCGCAATGAAGATTTTCCAGTAAATACCTTAATTTCTATTTCATCTGCAAATATTCGACTAAGCTTAGTAACATCTCCAGTGTAAATATAATGAAGATGTATCCCAGCGCCTCCTTTACTGATTTCAGCGTATGTAGGAGGCCATTTACTAGCCTCTGCCAAATTCTTTTCAAATGAT
>ENA-OPSW01000440-OPSW01000440.1-human-gut-metagenome-genome-assembly--contig:-NODE-440-length-37384-cov-4.153661_pt1 | contig 37384 bp, 26 predicted proteins | sample MGYA00241463_ERZ501918 | MGnify/ENA primary metagenome ERZ501918 (study PRJEB25962, sample SAMEA2042443) | human gut metagenome | biome: human gut; feature: human-associated habitat; material: faeces... | reverse complement strand
GAGTTCAAAAGTGCGAAGGGGGGGCTTCCTCGGTCTCTTTGGGAGTCTTATTCTGCGTTTGCTAATTCCGAGGGAGGTACAATTATTCTTGGCGTTTCCGAAAAAGATAATTATTGTTATTTGGATGGTTTAGGAGAGGATGTTGTGCGTAAGTGGCTTGATGATTTTTGGAATCAGATAAACAATAAAGAAAAAGTGAGCGTTAACCTTTTGACGGCTAAGGATGTTCGTAATATGTATGGGGATGCTTTGGTTATATTGTCTACCGCTGAGATAGAAGGGGTTGTCTCAAATCTTCGATTACAGGGTTTACTTAATAAACATTCCTCGGAGATATCTATTATGTTAAAAGATTTATGTTCGCAAGGATATTTAAATCCAGAGAATAAGGGACGTTGGACTTCTTATCATTTGAATAAGGGAATAGGACTTAAACAAGGAAGTTTATTTGAGAACTTGGATGGACACCTTAATGAAAAGATGGACACCTCGGATAAGAAAGATGGACACCTTAATGAAAAGATGGACACCTCGGACAAGAAAGATGGACACCTTGGCAGAAATATGCAAGAAATTAAAAGCTCAGAATTAAAGTCTTATATTGTAGAAATTTGCTCAAGTAAGTATTTAACAATCGAGGAGATCGCGGTAAAAACCCGACGTACTTCAAAATATCTGAAGAATAAGATAGTATCTCAATTATTGAAAGATGGGCTTTTAGAACGTTTATATCCTACTACTCCAAATCATCCTAATCAAGCATATAAAAAGAAACAACAATGAATCAGCAACCTACATTTTCGATCATAACGATCACCTATAATGCGGAGCGATGGTTGGAGCGTACGATATTGAGCGTACTTAGCCAGTCGTATCCGAATATCGAGTATATATTGATTGACGGAGCGTCGAAGGATAAGACCGTAGAGATCATCAAGCAATATGAGTCCGGTATCGCTTCTTGGATAAGCGAGCCTGATAAAGGCTTGTATGATGCTATGAATAAGGGATTGAAGCGGGCTACGGGGGATTATGTGTGGTTCCTGAATGCGGGGGATACACTTTATACCGCAGATACCGTGCAAAGAATTGTGGCGTCTTTGAAAAAGAAAGTATCTTTGCCAGACGTGATTTACGGAGAGACCCGGATCGTTGACGCGGAGGGTAGATCATTAGGGATGCGCAGATTGAAAGCACCGGAGAAACTGACTTGGAAAAGCTTCCGGATGGGAATGTTGGTTTGTCACCAGTCGTTTATATCAAAACGGGAGATCGCTCCGTTATATAATACGGAATACCGTTTGACGGCGGATTATGATTGGTGTATCCAATGTCTGAGACGATCGAAAAGAATACATAATACACGTTTGATCCTGTCTAATTTTTTGGAGGAAGGGTTAAGTAGTGTGAACCGGAAAGCTTCCTTAAAGGAGCGATATGAGGTCATGTGTAAGTATTATGGCAAGGTGTCGACGATTCTGTTGCATGGTTGGTTCGCCGTGAGATTCTATTTTGCCAAATGGTTTAAAGGTAGAGTATAAACAATAAATTATAGATAAGTTTTATGCGGAGTATAATGAGTAAATGGGGAAAACATATCGCAGCGATAGCCGTATTCTTGGTATTGACGGTGATTTATTTTTCTCCGGCCGTATTTGAGGGTAAGGTAGTCCGGCAAGGGGATACGGAAAAGGCTATCGGTATGGGGAATAGCCAGATGGATGAATATGAGAAGACGGCCCAACCGGGAGAATTCAGCGCATGGTCTGATGCTATGTTTGGCGGAATGCCTTATGTGTCGGGATATGGAAATCCGGCTCCACGATTTCCCGGATATCTTTTAGTGGAGAAGCCTTTAAAAGCGCTGGGGTATATGGATGCGGGGATGGTGTTTACCGGATTCGTTTGTTTCTATATCTTGATGTGTGTCATGGGCGTAAATTGGTGGTTGGCGATCGCTGGTGCTATCGCTTTCGCTTTAGCATCTTATAATCTGATCATTATAGAGGCCGGCCATGTCACGAAAGCGTATGTAATCGCTTATATGCCATTAACGTTGGCGGGTATGGCCCTGTTGTTCAAGCGTAAGTATTTATGGGGGGCGGTCGTGTTCTTGTTGGGTGTCGCATTCTCTATTGCGAATACGCACCTGCAAATCACTTATTATTTATTATTACTTTGCTTCTTCGTTTATTTGGGATATTTGTTCAATAAACTGAAGGAAAAAGCTTATAAAGAACTGGGTACGGTAACCGCTATTATGGCTGGATGCGTGATATTGGCGGTGTTGCCGAATGCCCAGAATATGTATGCTCAATGGGATTTGGGACAGAACTCTATCCGTGGGGCTACGGAATTAACGACAACGACCCCTTCGGGCGAGAAGATTTCTTCCGGCTTAGACAAGGATTATGCGTTCGCTTGGAGCTATGGAAAAGGGGAGTTGTTGACCTTGTTGGTCCCGAATGCCTATGGTGGAAGTTCAGGTGGAATGCTAGGCCCGGATTCTGAGCTATATAAGGAATTAAGGGCGAAAGGCGCTCAAGTCGGAAAAGAGGTACAGGCTCCTACCTATTGGGGAGAGAAGACATTTACTTCCGGGCCGGTTTATTTCGGGGCATTGGTCTGCTTCTTGTTTGTTCTGGGAATGTTCGTGATCCGTAATCCGATGAAATGGTGGTTGTTCGGAGGTTCTGTCTTTTTGATATTGCTGGCATTGGGACGTAATTTTGATAGCTTCAATGACTTTATGTTCCATTACTTGCCGATGTATAATAAGTTCCGTACCGTAGAGATGGCATTGGTTATTCCGGGTATGGTATTTCCTATTATCGCTATATGGGGATTGAAAGAGGTGTTATCGGAGACCGTGAGCGATGCCTTGTTGAAGAAAGGATTGATCGCTGCTTTGGCTATCACGGGGGGGCTTTCTTTAATCCTTTGGTTGATGCCGAGTATGCTGTTGGATTTCCGTTCTTCTTTCGACGCTCAATATCAGTTGCCGGATTGGTATTACAACGCCTTGTTAATGGATCGTGCTTCCTTGGCTTCGGCGGATGCGTTGCGCTCTTTGGTCTTTATCTTATTAGGGGCGGCTTTGTTGTTCTGGTTCTATACCTCGAAAGATCGGAAAAAGGTGGCGACATTCGTAGGGATCGGTGTTGCGGTCTTGATGTTGGTTGACTTATGGACGGTGGATAAACGGTATTTGAACGATAGTAACTTTATCCGCCAGAAACCTACAGAGGTATATAAAGAGACGGTAGCCGATCAAGAAATCATGAAGGATAAGGACCTTTCTTATCGTGTCTTGAATTTGAATAATCCTTTCTTGGAGACAACGACCTCGTACTATCACCATTCCGTCGGTGGTTATTACGCTGCGAAGCTGAGACGGTACCAAGAACTGATCGACCACCGTCTGCAAGGAGAGCTTAACTCGGTTATCGGGGCTTTCCAGAAAGCGCAGACCGCGGAGGATTTGATGGGGGCGTTCGCTGCTTGCCCGTCCTTGAATATGCTCAATACACGTTATATTATCTATAATCCGGAGCAACCGCCTTTGAGAAATCCGTTCGCTTTCGGCAACGCTTGGTTTGTGGATAAAGTGGAGGTCGTGGAGAATGCGGATGCGGAAATAGCGGCGTTGAATACGATCAATCCGTTAACGACGGCGGTTGTCGATAAACGTTTCGCTGATGAGGTGAAAGGTTTCACGCCTCAATTGGACTCTACCGCTACGATAACATTGGATAGTTATCGCCCTAATAAGTTAGTTTATACGACGAAGACTAATTCTGAGCAATTAGCAGTATTCTCTGAGATCTATTATCAACCGGGATGGGAGGCTACGATTGATGGGAAGCCCGCTCCGCATTTCCGGGCGGATTGGATATTAAGGGCTATGTTAGTTCCTGCAGGAGAGCATCAGATCGTATTTGAGTTTAGACCGCAAGGTTATATTACGGCGGCTTATGTTACTTCTTTCAGTTCGTTGATTATCTTGTTGTTATTGATTGGTGCGGTAGGATATTCGGTTTGGAAAGCTAGAAAGCAAAAAGAGATATAAATTCCGGTTGGTTGTAGAGACGGGGCACGCCCCGTCTCTACAACTAGATGAAACCGCTATTGATAAAATCGAGCAGTTTTCTCGTTAGGGTTTCCCACGAGAGGGCTGCTTTTTCTTTGGATATGTTCGCAGGGATGGTGGCTTGCTGTGAGGGGGTGAAAAGTTCCTCGATACCTTGGGCGAGGGCCGTCGTAGATATCTCAGGCACTACGATGCCTGTACCCGGCTTTTCGATGCTGTTCTTGAAATCGCCTACGGGAGTACTTAACATAGGTAAATCGTAATTGTAGGCTACGGATACGACACCGCTTTGAGTGGCGGAGCGATAGGGGAGTACCAAGGCATCCGCCGCTGAGAAATAAATGGGGATTTCCTCGTCGCTGATATATTCACAGTGGACGAATATACGTTCTTTTGCCGGAGATGCATCGATCAGAGCCTGATACTTCTCGAAACTACCGTAACATTCGCCGGCTATAATGAGATGGTAATCCTCGTTAAGCTGTCCCATCGCTTCTATCAGCAGATCTAATCCTTTATAATCCCGTATCAGTCCAAAGAATAGAAGATTCTTTTTGGACGGATGGATTCCTAATTTCCGGCACGCCTCGTTCTTGTTGATCTTACTCCCGAAATGATTGTAAAGCGGGTGTGGGTTCTGGATATATTTAGCGCCCGGGTAAAGTTTCCGCAAATCATACCGCACGTTATCGCTCATCACGATAAAGCCATGGCATTGCTTGAAAAGTAACGAAGCTAAAGGCTTGTCGAAGAAACGCGGCTCATGGGGAATCGCATTGTGGATAAGGGTGATTACCTTGCAATGCTTCTTCATCCGGTTCGCTACGTGGGCGTATCCGGGAACGAAAAAGGACATCCAGTAAGAGATAATCAGTACGTCCGGCGCATAGGAACGAATGGCGTTTACGGTACTGAAATAACTAACCGGGTTGACGCTATCTAATACTCGCACGCTCTCGATTTCGATCGCACGGTCTCCCGCTTCTACGTATTGAGTCTTGCCGGGAAATAAGATATCCGGATAAAGGCGTTTGAAGTTGAAAGCCTTTACTTCATGACCTTCTTTTACTAATTCCGTATAGAGCATCCCGCTGAATTGGGCGATACCGCCACGATAGGGATAAATGGGGGAGAGAATAGCGAAACGCATGGTAATTGAAAATTAAGAATTGAAAATTGAAAATTAAGAATCGAGAACTACAGGAGCTGCCCTCCCTTCATTATCAATTCTCAACTTTCAATCTTCAATTAATTAGTATCTGTAATGATCGGCCTTGTACGGTCCTTCTACCGGTACGCCGATATAATCAGCTTGCTTTTGTGATAATGTAGATAATTTCACGCCGATACGTTCCAAGTGTAGGCGGGCAACTTCCTCATCCAAGCGTTTCGGTAAGCGGTATACACCTACCTCATAAGCCATTTGCCATAAGTCCATCTGGGCAAGCACTTGGTTCGTGAACGAGTTACTCATTACGAATGACGGGTGTCCCGTAGCGCAACCTAAGTTTACCAAGCGTCCCTCTGCCAATAAGAAGATGGAATTTCCGTTCGGGAACGTATATTTGTCCACTTGAGGTTTGATATTCGTGTGCTTGATATTCGGATAGTTGACAAGCTTATCCACCTGTATCTCGTTGTCGAAGTGACCGATGTTACATACGATCGCTTGATCTTTCATCTGTGTCATATGCTCGATCGTGATGATATCGCAGTTTCCGGTGGTTGTAACGAAGATGTTACCCTCTTTCACGGCCTCTTCCATGGTCGTAACCTCGAAACCTTCCATAGCGGCTTGCAGGGCGCAGATCGGGTCGATCTCCGTCACCAATACACGGGCTCCGTAAGTGCGCATGGAGTGAGAGCAGCCTTTACCTACGTCACCGTATCCGGCCACGACTACCACCTTGCCGGCGATCATCACGTCCGTAGCGCGCTTGATGCCGTCCGCCAAAGACTCACGGCAACCATATAAGTTATCGAACTTGGATTTCGTCACGGAGTCATTAACATTGATAGCCGGAACCAGCAACTCACCTTTCTCCATCATCTGATACAGACGGTGAACACCGGTGGTCGTCTCTTCCGACACACCTTTCATCTCGGCTACCGTACGGTGCCAACGGCTGTTATCTTCTTGAAGGATACGATTTAATGTATCTAGAATTACCTGTTCCTCATGATTCCCGCCTTTGCGGTTGATGGTCTCCGCATCGTTCTCCGCACGATAGCCCATGTGAATCAATAAGGAAGCGTCACCGCCATCGTCAACAATCATGTGAGGACCTTTGCCTTCCGGGAAACGAAGCGCCATGTCCGTACACCACCAATATTCTTCCAGCGTCTCGCCTTTCCAAGCGAATACCGGTACGCCATCAGCTGCGATAGCCGCCGCCGCATGGTCCTGTGTGGAGAAGATGTTACAGCTAGCCCAGCGAACGTCCGCTCCCAACGCAACTAATGTTTCGATTAACACTGCCGTCTGAATAGTCATATGCAGTGAGCCGGTGATACGTGCGCCTTTCAAGGGTTTCTGATCGGCGTATTTCTGGCGTAGCGCCATTAATCCCGGCATTTCGTGTTCGGCGATCTCGATCTCTTTGCGACCGAATTCAGCCAAACTCATATCTGCCACTTTATAAGGCAGATTAGTTGGAAATAATTGTGACATAAATTAATACTATAAATGGTTGAGACGCGAAGGTACGAAAAAGCGTTGATAGTAGGTGTTCTTTATCTATGAATTTCCATCTAGGGCAGAGGCTTGCTGAGGGGTACGGTGGGTTCGTTACTGCAACCCGCATTGTAGTAACACTGCAATGCTGTTGCAGTATTGGACTCTCTGTAGTTTTGCGATTTAATGAATACTGAAGGCTCCATCTACCAATAACGCATGTCCATCTACGAAGCTCGCTTGCGGGCTGCATAGCCAAAGTACGGCGTTGGCGATCTCTTCCGGTTTACCGAGCCGCCCTGCGGGAATGTCGCGCACCAGCTCCTTCTCCAAGGAAGGGTCACGCCGCATTAAGTCTTCCGCCATCGGCGTACGGATAACGCCCGGACATACGGCATTGATGCGGATGTTCTTTGCCGCATAGTCGATAGCGGCGGTACGTGTCAGTCCGATAACGGCATGCTTACAGGCTATGTAGGCCGCTTGCCCCGGAAATCCCGTGACTCCGCCTTGCGATGAGGTGTTGACGATGGCGCCGCCGCCTTGTTTCAGCATTTGCAGGATCTCATAACGCATGCAGTTCCAGACACCTTTCAAATCCACAGCCACGGTACGGTCGAATTCATCGTCGGTGATTTCCGCCATTGGGCGTTGCGGTGTTTGTATGCCTGCGTTGTTAAGAGCCGCGTCCAGTCTTCCGTAGGTAGCTACGATCCAGTCGATCATCTCTTTTACGGCTTGCGTGTTTGATACGTCGCACCGATACGCTACGGCCTTATGTCCCTCGGCTACTAATTTCTCTACCTGTTCTCTCGGCTCACGGATGTCTGCCAATACGGTTATGTATCCAGCCTTGGCGAAGGCTTCAGCGCAAGCGAGTCCGATACCCATCGCTGAACCGGTTACTAAAGCTACTTTCTCTTCCATTGTCTTTGTCATGATCATTTGATTTACATTTTGTTATTATTTATGTCGCGAAGATAAGGAGGGAGTGGTATGGAGGCTTTGTTATGTGGTTCAAATAGCTTTGTTGTGTGGCCCATTATAAATATTATATATCCTCGGTTGGCGGTACGCCATACGCTATCTTATAGATTTTCGAGAAATGGGAAAGGTTCTTGAAGCCTACCTCGAAACAAATCTCCGAGACCTTACGCCCCCCTTTACGTATCAGCCCATGTGCGGCTTCAAGGCGGCGTTGGATGAGCCATTCCCGGGGCGAGAGAGCGCTACATTTCTTGAAATCACGTTTAAATGTGGAGAGACTGCGTCCCGTATAGTTGGCGATTTCTTCCATGGAAATATCGTTCATATAATTCCGCTCCATGAATTCCAGTATGTCTATCTTCCATGGATCGGTAAAATCGAAGATAGAGGCATATAGATTCTTGTCGGTATTGAGCAACACATAAACGCCCTCGACCATTTTTAGTTGCAGCAATTCGTCTGTCGGTTGGATCTTGGAATTGAAATAAGGGGTCATCGACTCAAACAAGCTTACGATATCGGGACGGTTGGACGGTAGCTTGTAAAGGCTTACCTGATCTCGCTTGGCATCTTTAGGGAGAGTATTTCGATCTAATTTGCTGTAAAAGTCGCGTAGGAACTTCATGGTGAACATCAAGAAGATCGCCTTGAACTGCTCGCCATTCCATGCTTGTTTCGTCATCTGCACGCTGAAGTCCTTGCGGATGAAAGCGCATTCTCCTTTATGTAACCGGGTGATTTGGCCTTTCTCGTCGATTACCATCTCTCCGGAGTATACATACACCAACACGTGCGAATGATTCCGGTGCAGGCAGCTCTTTCCGCCATCGAAATACATCGCTAAAAATAAATCCGAGTAACGCAGTGTGTTGATCCCGTCCATCGTTCTTTAGGAAAATGGGCGACACGGGAAGATCGTGCCGCCCATTATGAGGATTTTAAAGTAACTGTTAACTGTCCACTAAATCGTTAGGCCGGCGTGATACCTTGCTCTTGCAATAGTTTCAGCCCGAGGTCTTTCAACTTGAACTTCTGTATCTTTCCGCTTCCGGTCATCGGGAAGGTATCGACGAAGAAGATGTATTTCGGGATCTTATGCCGGGCGATCTTTCCGCGGCAGAAGTCTTTCACCTCTTCCTCCGTAGCCGTCACGCCATCGTGAAGGATGATAAAGGCACCCACTTCCTCTCCATATTTCTTGGAAGGAACAGCAGCTACTTGCACGTCTTTCACGCCGGGGAAATGATAGAGGAACTCCTCCAGCTCACGGGGATAGATATTCTCGCCCCCGCGGATAATCATGTCCTTGATACGGCCGGTGATCCGATAGTTGCCGTTCTCGTCTTTCACGCCTAAGTCGCCGGAATGCAGGAAGCCATCCTTGTCGATCGCCTCATTGGTGGCGGCTTCGTTTTTATAGTAACCTTTCATGTTATTATAACCGCGGTTACACATCTCACCCTGTACGCCGACGGGGCATTCTTCGCCGGTCTCCGGATCGATAACCCGTACCTCGGTAAATTCGAACTCATGGCCTACAGTATTATAACGCACCTCGGCCGGATCTTCGATACGGGAGTGGGTCATACCCGGTGAGGTCTCTGTCAATCCATACACGCTGGTTACACGCATATGCATCTTCTCGTCCACGGTTTTCATGAGTTCAACCGGGCAAAGAGAACCTGCCATAATACCGGTACGTAACGACGTGAGGTCGAACATCTCGAACATCGGGTGGTTCAGCTCGGCAATGAACATGGTAGGCACGCCGTACACGGCCGTGCAACGCTCTTTATGTATAGAAGCTAATACCAATAGCGGATCGAATTTCTCGACCATCACTTGCGTACATCCATGCGTCAATACGTTCATGGAAGCTAATACCACACCAAAGCAATGAAAGAGAGGTACGCAGCAACAAAGCTTATCGTCGGCGGTGAATTTCATATGCTCACCCGTCAAGAAACCGTTGTTGGCGATGTTGTAGTGAGTCAACATGACCCCTTTCGGGAAGCCGGTCGTACCGGAAGTATATTGCATATTGACAACGTCGTGGCAATTTACTCTCGCTTTGGCAGCCTCTAAGGTCTCATCCTTGATATTTTGTCCGAGGAGCAACATCTCGGGCGTATTGTACATACCCCTGTATTTCTCCTGTCCGATATATACTACATTTCTCAAGCGTGGGAAACGCTTGCTTTTCAAATACCCCCGTTGAGAGGTCTTCAATTCCGGCAACATGGTATAGACCATGTCCACGTAACTTCCATCAAACACGCCGTCCGTGATACACATCGTATGGATATCGGCGTTCTCAACCAGATATTCCAGTTCGCTTTGTTTATAGTTGGTGTTGATCGTGACCAGTACGGCACCGATCTTGGCTCCGGCATATAAGAAAGTCAGCCAATCCGGTACGTTTGTCGCCCATACGCCGACATGTGTGCCATGAGTGATACCGATCGCCAGCATGCCTTTCGCCATGTCGTCCACACGCTTGTTGAATTCGCTCCAAGTGAAACGTAAGTCACGGTCCGAATAAACGATATATTCCTTGTCCGGTGTAGTCTCGGCCCAATGTTCCAGCCATTGGCCAAGGGTTCTGTTATGTAATTCCATAAAACGCCGGATTTAATAAGGTGTATAGACAACTCCTAGGATTCGGGCCTTGTTGTCGGCTGCCGCATGTACATGATGCGCCACGATAGAATCATAATAGATGCTATCGCCTTCCTCTAGGATATAGGTGTTCTTTCCGTAATTGATCTCTACGACGCCATTCAATACGTAGATAAACTCCTCTCCCTCATGCGTGGACAGGATGAAATCCTCGCCTTCCTCGGAGGGAGCGATCTCGATCAAGAAGGGTTCCATATGGCGGCCGGACTTATCTTGCGAGAGCGAGTGGTAATCCATATGCTTGTGCCCTTGTGTCGCGTTGTTCGTGAACCCGATACCATCGGCCTCGCTGTCCTTTTTGCGGCATACGACCGGGCCTAGCTCCGCTTGGTCATCCAAGAATGTACCCAAACGTACCCCTAATACCCGTGCTATTTTGATAAGAGGGGCCAAAGATGGAAAATCCAAGTTACCCTCGATACGTTCGATCTGTTCGATACCTAACCCGGAGCGTTCGGCTACCTCCTCGATAGAGAGTTGTTTCGATTCCCGGATATTTTTAATTTTCGCGCCTATAATTTTGTTGTTTCCCATGTGTATGATTTGTTATTTATAGTCCTGTAATGTTTGATAATTTGATACTAAACGGCGCAAATTTACATTAATATTTTATTATATCTAGGATTAAGACAAATAAAAAGGGCAATACCCATTTGGGATTGCCCTTTTTAATATTTTCGAGTAAGCTTTTTCTTACTTTCTGATACCAAGTTCTTTGATGATAGCGCGGTATCTCTCGATGTCAGTCTTGATCAGATAGTCCAATAAACGACGACGTTTACCTACCAACATCTTCAATGATCTTTCCGTAGCGTAATCTTTGTGATTCACTTTCAAGTGCTCTGTCAAGTGAGAGATACGGAATGTGAACAATGCGATTTGGCTCTCAGCAGAACCTGTGTTAGTTGCTGATTTGCCATACTTTTCAAATAATTCTTTTTTCTTCGCTGAATCTAAATACATGATTCTTTTTACTTTAATAAATTAATACTATGTTATCTAAGCGGTCGCAAAGGTAGACATTCCTTTTTGATTTGCAATAGATTCTACTATCTTTTTTGTGTTTTGAAGCATGAATGTCATATATATATCGTAAAAATATCGTATTTTTGCAGCCAATAAATTAGTCTTCAATGCAAAAGATCAGAAACATTGCGATTATCGCGCACGTAGACCACGGCAAAACGACGCTCGTGGATAAGATGTTATTAGCCGGTAAGCTTTTCCGTGAAGGACAGGCAGAACCGGATCAGTTCATGGATAACAATGATCTGGAACGGGAACGAGGTATCACGATTCTTGCCAAGAACGTGTCTATCAATTATAAGGGATATAAGATCAATATTATTGACACTCCGGGCCACGCCGACTTTGGTGGCGAGGTGGAGCGTGTCTTGAATATGGCGGATGGTTGTTTGCTATTGGTAGACGCCTTTGAGGGGCCTATGCCGCAGACTCGTTTTGTTTTGCAAAAAGCGATTCAACTGGGTTTGAAGCCGATCGTGGTAATTAATAAGGTGGATAAGCCGAATTGCCGCCCGTCGGAAGTGCAGGAAATGGTATTCGACTTGATGTTTAGTCTGGATGCTACCGAGGAGCAGCTTGACTTCCCTACTATTTATGGTTCCGCCAAGCAGGGCTGGATGTCCGAGGATTGGAAGGAGCCGAAAGAGGATATCGCGGCTGTGCTTGATGCGATCATCAAGTATATCCCCGAACCAAAGATGTTGGAGGGTACTCCGCAGATGTTGATTACTTCTTTGGATTATTCTAAGTATGTAGGTCGTATCGCCGTAGGACGTGTACACCGTGGCGAGTTGAAAGAGGGCCAAGATGTCATGCTTTGTAAGCGTGATGGTAGTATGGTGAAATCGAGGATCAAGGAAGTGGATGTATTCGAGGGCTTGGGACGTACGAAAGTTGATTCCGTGCAGTCCGGGGATATTTGCGCTATTATCGGTATCGATGGTTTCGAGATCGGTGAGACTATCGCCGACGTGAACGAGCCGGAGCCATTGCCAACGATCGCTATCGACGAGCCTACGATGTCTATGCTTTTCACGATCAACAATTCTCCGTTCTTTGGTAAGGATGGTAAGTTTGTTACTTCCCGTCATATTTTTGACCGTTTGCAGAAAGAATTGGATAAGAACTTGGCTTTACGCGTAGTTCCTACTGATTCCGCTGATTCTTGGTTGGTATATGGCCGTGGCGTGCTTCACTTGTCTGTATTGATCGAGACGATGCGTCGTGAGGGATACGAGTTGCAGGTAGGTCAGCCTCAGGTTATCATCAAGGAGATCGATGGTGAGAAATGTGAGCCGGTAGAGCAATTGACGGTGAATCTTCCGGAGGAATGCTCTAGCCGTATTATCGATATGGTAACGAAGCGTAAGGGCGAGATGACCATGATGGAAAGCAAGAATGGTCGTATGCACTTAGAATTCACGATTCCTTCCCGTGGTATTATCGGTTTGAACAACGCCGTATTGACCGCCTCTGCCGGTGAGGCTATCATGGCACACCGTTTCTTGGAATATCAACCGTGGAAGGGTGATATCGAACGACGTATGAATGGTTCGATTATCGCTATGGAGACAGGTCAGGCTTTCGCTTATGCCCTGAATAACTTGCAATCCCGCGGACGTTTCTTCATCGCCCCGGGCGAGGAGGTTTACGCTGGACAGGTGGTTGGTGAGCATACCAAGGACAATGACTTGGTGGTAAATGTTACCAAATCCAAGAAGTTGACGAATATGCGTGCCTCTGGTTCGGACGACAAAGTTTCCTTGGCTCCTCCTATCGTATTCAGCCTAGAGGATGCGCTTGAGTACATCAAGGGCGATGAGTACGTAGAGATCACCCCGAATAATATGCGTATGCGTAAGATCATCTTGGATGAGACAGAGCGTAAGCGCCAAGGTAGATAATATATTCTTCTATTAATAGATACAAAAAACGGCGGGCCTTTAAAAAGCCCGCCGTTTTTTATATGATGTTAGGATTTTAGAGATCCTTCAATGAGTGTGTATCCTTCATTCTTTATTTTCCGGATCTTTCTTCTCTTCATCCGGAGTGGTAAATTGTATCACTAACGATTCATCTTTAGGAGTCTCATACCAATCTCCATGTGCCTTTCGGTAATCTTGGTCAAAATTATAAGCTTCGTCGATGCTTTTATTCTCTATACACCAACGGAAAGGTTGATTTTCCGAATAAGGAATATCCAATACATATGGGTATAGATCCGTATTCTTGACGTTTTTACTTACCGGTCCCTTCCCGTTATCAATGTAAGGCATGATCAGCTGAGTCGCACTATATGTTAATGTCTTTGTAATCCCACTTTCCGGTTCCTTGTCGAATTTTCTCACATTGACATATCCATTGACATCGGAGAAAAAGGGAGTTAGTCCATTGGCGTCCTTAAATCCAAATTGGTTGTGGAATGTACAGCCTTTAGCCAGTAACTGGGCATAAACATCTGCGGTACTCTTATCGGTATATGCTGTGATGCTATAATATATGACAGCGTCATTGAAATCGAAATCGCCTTGGTTTGGATAATTATCTTCGAACAAGAGGAATCCTTTCTTGTTCGTTTGCGATTCTATGACGGGAGGGGTTACCGGCTCTGCCGGCTCGATGGCAACGGGATTACTTTCGATTAGACAAAGCATATCGTTGTAGTCTCCATCATAGGCCCTATAGTTTGGGCAGCGATTTTCCATTCCCAGTACATTTCCTTCAAAATCACCTTCTTGAATGTGGTGAATGAAGCCGTTTGCTACGTTTTTCTCTATTTTGAAAGAGGAATTACCATATTTTAAGGTATGGCCTACGTAATTATGGGAGAATGTCCCATTATCTGGTACTTTATTGTTATCCGGCCCATTTAATGCCGGAGTGGAGAACTGTGGACGGTCTGTGCCTCGATATACGAAGCCGACGTTGAGCCCCTTGTCGAATCTTCCCAAGGGTATTCGGGTATATTCTCCTGCTTGGGCCTTTGGCTGTTCTTCTTTGGAGTAGAATATATAATTATCGCCTTGGTTGATCGTATTGAAGTCAGTGACTTGGATAGCACCATTAGTTTTTCCATAGAAGGTGCAGTCATCTAAAGTAAGGTTCTCCATCTTCTCGGAGGGATATGTATAGAACCAAATTTTACCATGCATATTACTGTTGCCTTTGGACATTCCTCCGTCGCTTATATAGGTTAGCCAAATATCCGCTTTCTCAAAGCTACTGGTAAAAACGGTTTCCGTGATTTTTAGATCAGAACATCTATATAAATCTTCGCTTTTCACATTGTATGACTTTTCCGGGAAGTATTTGTTATTGATCAGATGAAGGACTTCATCACTGATCGCATTTGTAGCCCGTAAACTGCTTTTGGTTCCGCTACCGATCGTGATATCCTTTACATCGCTCTCAATAAGTTCCCCATCCCCTCTTAGGATATAGAGTTTCTTTACGTGTGTAGGTACTTCCAGAGCCATATGGATCGGAGTTTTACCAATTAAATAAGGATCTTTGACTAAAGAGCCTTCCTCATAAGGATATTCATAATAAATAGAATATAGGGTCCCTTCATGCTGAGAAGATATGTTAACCTGTATGTTCTCGAAATTCTCGAACTGGGCTATGTAATCTTCTTCTTCTTTGGTAGGTTCTTGAGGATATACCGAGGGGTCTTCTCCTTGATAAATGTCATGCTTAACGCATGATTCCATAAGGAAGAGCAGACAAAATACCCACACCATTTGTTTCCAGATTTGTGATCTCATAATTTCTTTACCCTATTTGATTAATATTTACAACAACTTTATTGAATTTTGCAAATCTACGGATTTATTTTATAAAAAAGTCATTGATAATCAATATTTATTTTGAAGTGTTGCAATATTCTGAAATATAGGCTTGAGTGGGTGGAATATAAAAAAACCCCATCCAAAAGGATGAGGTCTTTTTCTTATTTAGAAAGAATATTTTCTAATTATTTTACTAAAGCTGAGAAGTCAGAGTTAGTCGCATATTTAGCGAACTCTAAGTCGATAGCAGCTTCCTTAGCCAAGCTCTTGTCAGCAGCGATAGCGGCCTTCAAGTTGCTTACTACACCGTTAGCGTCGTTTGTACGAGCAGCAACAACAGCCTTCAAGTAAGAGGTGATAGCATCAGGTTTAGCAACACCGTTCAAAGTCTGAGAAGCCTTGCTGTAATCCTTAACCAAGATCTGAGCCAAAGCAGCGTTGTTAGTCTTAACAGAACCGAAAGAGTTAACAGCCTTAGCATATTCGCCTTGCTCTAAGTAAAGAACGCCAAGAGCCTCGCTCAATTCGTTTACGCCGGCAGCGTTACCGAACAATTGTTGAGCCTTAGCTTGGTCACCCTTCGTTAATGCGATCAAACCTAAGTTCATGTTAGCGGAAGCGTTATTCTTAACAGAGTTAGACTTGTTAAACATTTGCTCAGCCTTAGCCAAATCACCAGCCTTGAATGCCATCATACCGATGTTGTTCCAAGTGCGGTAGCAGTTAGGATACAATTCAGAAGCTTTTGTATAGATAGCCATCTTTTCATTGTCGTTGTTCGTCAATGTAGCGGCGTAAAGGATTTCCTCGATATTCAACTCAGAAGGATTGCTCTTAGCCAAAGCGCTGATCTCGTCGTCAGACTTACCGATGATCTCGATGTTAGCGGTCAAACGAGAACGACGTAATTGCGGAAGGATAGTCTCAGCCAAGTCAGAGTAAACAGCGGAGATATTCTTGATTTCTTTCTCTCTTGTCTCAGGATCTTGGTACATAGAGATCACACGCAATACTAAGTCTTTATCTTGCAAGTTAGAAGCAGAAACTAATTCCTTGAAGCCTTCCCAGTCTTGAGCTGTGTAACGAGCGTCAACCGGAGCGTCAACCTTCATCTTCTTCAATTCCTTGTTCAAATATTTCGTAGTGTTTCCTTCACGATTCTCAGCCAACGTGTTGTTCAATTTGAAACCACCATCAGGAGAAGCGTAAGCGCTGATCTCGATAGCTACATTCTGGTTCGGAGCCTCGTCAGCGTTCTTAACAAGATCTTTCCATTCTTTGATAGCGTCAGAATTCAATTCTTTAGCGCGAAGGTTAGCTTGTTGGATCAAGAACATGATGTTAGCGTCATGAGCCTCTTTGATAATACGTTGGAATTTATCAGCTGCGATAGCTGCTGTAGCGGTAGCTGCGTCTGCCAATTCGGAAGTAGCGATAACGCCTTCACCGATCTTTACGTCCGGCAATTTAACAGTCTTGTTTTTGATCTTTGCGTCGAAAGTCAAATACAATTCTGATTTTTTCATCTCGGGTTTGTAAGTGAAAGAAGACTTCATAGTTACGTTAGCGCCTTCTTTTTGAGGGATTACTTGGTTGTTACCTTTTACTTTCTCACCTTGGTAAGTGTAAGAAGTGCCCCAAGCTTCGCCACCCTGGTAACGCAATACCGGAGTTACAGTTACAACAGCTTTCTTGTTGAACCATTTAGCGGGGAAAGTCGCGTTGATCGTTACAGGAACTTTGCCTCCGATAGCCTCTAGCGGCTGCGGCTCTGCTTTAATGTACTGTTCTGCCAACGGTTTCAACTTGTTTGAACAAGAAGAAAGAGTTAAAATGGCTGCCAATACGAAGAATGGCAATAAAAACTTTTTGTTCATAATCTTGATGTAAGTTTAAAATGTTACTATGTTAATATATTCACTTCCAAATTATCCCTTAGCCATTATCGTGCAAAACTAAAGTATTTTTTTGTTATGGATAGCAAAGAAGCGATAAAATCTTTTTAATTAATACTTATTAATGAATCCTAGGCTTGTTTTATACATAAAATATGGGTAGAATTATTGAAAAAATATGGCTGTGTACCTCTTGCCATTCTTTTCAATGGATGGTTTCCCAGAAGTCTTATTGTATATTTTTTGATTAAAATATAATCTTTTGTGTATAATGCTTCTCGCCATAGTGCACGGTTAGAAAGTAGACTCCAGATGTTAATTTTAGGAAATGGAGTGTAGCTTGCCTGTCCGTGATCTCTCCGTTTTCCGACACTTTTCCTTGTGCCGAGTGCAATGTATAAGTCGCTTTCTCTATTCCATCCGGCAAAACAAGGTGTACCATGCCTTTCTCCGGACCGAGATGAATGAGTACCTGCTCGTTCGCCTCGAGCTTTTCGTTGCTGACGGGGTTACCGTATTGAATGACGGGATCGATAAACAAGGAGGTGCTAAAACCTGCTTGCGTATATTCGGTAGCTTGTCTCCAGCCGTTTTTATCATGAACCCAAGCCGTATTCCGGGTCGTTTTGCCTTTGGGCAAATTGTAAGCGGAGAAATACGTGTTCTCCGGGACGCTCTTGAGCTTATAGCCGATGTAGAACTTTCCGCTAACGTTCACGGGCTTGGAGAAATGGATATAACTTTCCTGTGACCGATTTAGGGATTTAGCGGTCTCAATAAACGTATCGTCCAATATCGATTTATTGCTATAGGTGGGTTGGAATGTCTCCGTATATAATAATGTAGAAGGCTTAGAGTCGCCGCTGTAAACGGTAACTTCCACTTCCATCTGTTTGTAATTCGTTCCGGCAGGCGGTGTTACGAAATAAGCTCCGTATAAGGTACCCGCTTCGGCTACTTGGTAAGCTTCCGCGTATTCAGTGATATTGGCGGGGTTGTTCCCGAACAAATACGCTTTTTCAGACCCGGGATAGAGCGTACATTCGGCGTTTTCTTGATTACCGGAGTCATAGATGTTGCTCAACCGGAAACAAGGGGTTGATTTATACGGATCAAGTCCCTCGCAAACCTTGGTCTCGTCATCGGACGGGTTTAGCCAATATTTGAGCTGTCTCTCGGGGGTATCGATCGCGTCCCAGGGTTTCTTCAAAGAGAAGAAGTAATCATTCTTCGGACTATTCTCACTAGACTGCCCGCCGGATAACGCTCCGATAATCTCTCCGTCGGCATTGAATAAAGGAGATCCGGAGGAACCGCTGGCCGTATAACCTACTTCCCATGTCTTGACATGCCAATGAGCGTTCTCGTAAAAAATCATGTTTGGATCTGTCAAGGTAAAGGGAGCCAGATCCTCATCGGATATACTGATTCGCTTTACCGAGTATTGGGGATGTTGGATGCATGTATAGGGGGCTGGTCCTACCTCTTGTGCGTTCCAGCCCGCGTAATAAGGCCTGTAATAAACCGGAGGTGTGGCGGTAAGTTCCAACAAGGCCATGTCTGCCATTTCATTAACCGCCTTGAAGTAAGTGGATGCGGTAGACATCTCTTCTGTTCCCCTTAGGATCGGGTCGCAGAAAGGACTGTTGAAGTTGAAAAAGCAGACGATGCTTCCGGCTATTTTCTCATAATCGGGGTTTTTCATTGTGAATTGCTTGTTCAGGCAATGGGAGGCGGTGAGTAGATAAGGCTTTCCGTCATTGTCCGTATTATTTATCAGGGTGCCCGTGCACCCTACACTTCCGTCTATGATCAGGAGAACGACGCTTTGCCCCCATTGGGCGTAATCGTTTGTCCCATCTTGATAGCAAGCTAACGGTGGGATTTTACCGATCAGTGAGGTGTTGTCTCCCGGTTCTAACCCCCGCAAGCTCCGGTAGCCATGGTTGACTTCCCCGACGGTCAGTCTTCCTTGAAAAGAGGCGTTGGCCGGTTCTTGATATTCTATGATCAGGCGATCCCCTTGGATAGGAGAGACCGGCAATAGGTTTAACTCCGAGTTGTTTAGGTGATTGAACGAGCCTAATATCTGTGTCTGGTCCTCATTGTATAGGAAGAGTTGGGCGCCTTCGGGCAGTTCATATTCCGTGAAGAGCACGTTGATGGAAAGGGCCCCGGGCGAGTAGATCCCGAGTCTCCATACACGTGTCCCATCCGGCCCGGTGAAAGTTACGCCCGAGTTGTACCGATTGTAATCCGTTATGAATTTATAGGCAAAACGGAAACCGCTTCTTAGGTCGCTCTCATTCAGCGAGTCGATACGCAACTCCTCTTGAACGTCGAACGGAGGCATTTCTTTAAACATCTGTCCGTTTGTACTTCGCATGAGCGATAGCGGAAGCGGGCGGCCTCCGTGGCTAACCTGCGCTTTCAGATTTCCTTGAAAACCGAGCATCGTTAGCAGGAATATAATGTATAAAGAGGTCAACTTTTTCATATCGGGCAAATATAACTATATTTCTTTACCCCATGATCTATATATCAAGTTTTTTCGCTAAGTTTGCCAATCGAAAAGTACGGACAAACTTAAATAAAACCAATATATAATTAAATTCTAAAGATATGGCAACACCTCCGTTTCACTACGAGCCGATGTTCCAAAAGGGACCGGACACAACAGAGTATTATTTGCTTACAAAAGATTATGTTTCCGTTTCTGAGTTTGAAGGAAAACCGATCTTGAAAGTCGCTAAAGAAGGTTTGACCGCTATGGCTAACGCCGCTTTCCGCGACGTATCATTCATGCTTCGCCGTTCTCACAACGAGCAGGTCGCTAAGATCCTAAGCGATCCGGAAGCTACGGACAACGATAAGTACGTGGCCTTGACATTCCTTCGCAACGCCGAGGTAGCGGCTAAAGGCGTACTTCCTTTCTGCCAAGATACCGGTACGGCTATTATCCACGGCGAGAAGGGCCAGCAGGTCTGGACCGGTTACTGTGATGAAGAAGCGCTTTCCTTAGGTGTTTACAAGACCTACACGGAAGAGAACCTTCGTTACTCCCAGAACGCTCCGCTGAATATGTACGATGAGGTAAATACGAAATGTAACTTGCCGGCCCAGATCGATATCGAGGCTACGGAAGGCATGGAGTATGAGTTCCTTTGCGTGACAAAAGGAGGTGGTTCCGCCAATAAGACTTATTTATACCAAGAGACAAAAGCGATCTTGAATCCGGGTACATTGGTTCCCTTCCTCGTAGAGAAGATCAAGACATTGGGTACGGCCGCTTGTCCTCCGTATCATATAGCGATCGTGATTGGCGGTACTTCCGCTGAGAAGAATTTATTGACGGTGAAGTTGGCATCTACCCGTTTCTATGATAGCTTGCCTACGACCGGTAGCGAGGGTGGCCGTGCTTTCCGCGACGTGGAGTTGGAGAAAGAGGTATTGGCCGCCGCCCAGAATATTGGCTTGGGCGCTCAATTCGGTGGTAAATATCTGGCACATGATGTTCGCATCATCCGTTTGCCTCGCCATGGCGCTTCTTGCCCGGTAGGTTTGGGTGTAAGTTGCTCTGCGGACCGTAATATTAAATGTAAGATCAATAAGGAAGGTATCTGGATCGAGAAGTTGGATAGCCATCCCGGCGAATTGATTCCGGAGGAACTTCGTCAAGCGGGTGAGGGCGACGCTGTCAAGATCAACTTGAACCAACCGATGGCGGATATCTTGAAGGAATTGGATAAATATCCGGTATCTACTCGTTTGTCATTGAACGGAACGATCATCGTGGGCCGTGATATCGCTCACGCTAAACTGAAGGAGCGTCTGGACCGTGGCGAGGATCTCCCCCAATATATCAAGGATCATCCTATTTATTACGCGGGCCCGGCTAAGACTCCGGCAGGTATGGCTTGTGGCTCTATGGGCCCGACGACCGCGGGTCGTATGGACTCATACGTTGACTTGTTCCAGAGCCATGGCGGTAGCATGATCATGTTGGCGAAGGGTAACCGTAGCCAGCAAGTTACGGACGCTTGTAAGAATCACGGCGGTTTCTACCTAGGATCTATCGGTGGCCCCGCGGCTATCTTGGCTCAGAACAATATCAAGAGCATCGAGTGCGTGGAATATCCGGAATTGGGTATGGAAGCGATCTGGAAGATCGAGGTAGAGAACTTCCCCGCGTTTATCTTGGTAGATAACAAGGGTAATGACTTCTTCAAGCAGATCAAGCCTCGTTGCTGATTCCTTGATCGGTAAAGATAAATGAAAAGCGGTATCCGGCGGCAAGCTGGATACCGCTTTTTTCTAAAAAAAAAGTCGTACGTGTTTTTTTAATAGGTTAATCCCACGATCCACAGCGGTAGTTTCTTGCCGGTGGCGAACTCCATATTGTCAGCCAAGATGAAGGAATCGGGGAGATCCGCTATTTGCTTGAATGTTTTATCCGCTCCTCCTACCTCGAAGGTATAGGTATGGTCTACGATAAAGTCACCTTTTGTTTTTCCATATTCCACGTTATGATTTACGGATAACTGGTTGACGACAAAAGTTTCCCTTGCCGTCCCGATCTGTACGGGAGCGGAAGCTATGGCGTACAATAGGTTGGGATTCTGTAGGTAAATCTTATCCGGTTTTTGCATCTTTTTGACAGATAGTAAATCCGAGTACAATAACTTGAGCAATTCCGCCTTGTCCAAATTCTGTAAGTAATTGATGACAGAGTTTCGGGAAAGTCCGATCATTCCCGCTAGTTTCGTGATGTCCAGCTCATAAGGAACAGAGGTAGCTAAGATACCCATCAAAGCCTTTAGCTTCCGTGTATAGGCAGGATCTACGCCACACAGCAACGGGAGTTCCTGCTCAATAATGAGATTGACCACATTCTCGATATTAATATAATAATCTTCTCTGTTACCCGTAAAAAAGGGGTAATACCCTTCGTGGAGATATTCGTTAAACATTTGTACGGGGCGACATTTCTCATTTATTTCCCGGCAAATGTTTCCTGGATTTTCCAGTATCGTTTGTAGGGAATAGACAGGTATATCAATTTGCTTATAGAACATGAGAAATTCCCGGAAAGAAAGTCCGTACATATTATATGGTAGGCAACGTCTGGAAAGATCGGCATCCGCATTCAATATATTCAATAGGGAAGAACCGCTAAAAACAATTCGTAGAGATGGATACAGGTCGTAGGCCTCTTTTATCTCTTTACTCCAAGTGGGATATTTATGTACTTCATCAAGGAATAATTGTTTTCCTCCTTGCAAATAGAACCGCTCAATCAGTTCAGATAGGGTGTGATTACTGAAATAGATGCTGTCGAGCGTGCAATAAAGTACCTCCCTGCTTCCCGGCTGGAAATTCAGTTTGATGTATTGCAACATGAGTGTTGTTTTTCCGACACCCCTTGATCCTCTGATGGCAATCAGAGGATTATCCCAGTGAATTTGGTTCATGAGTTCCCTTATGATATGGGTACTCGTTTGTGCCAGTAATCGTTCTTGCTTAATAAATAGACTATCCATACGCTGATTGATTGAATGACAAATATACGATTTATTCAAGATAGATAGCAAAAAGTACATGGATTTGTTAAGGGCAAAAAGCAAATCTGGTATTTTTTTGTTAAGAGTAAAAAGCAAAACCTGTAAGTATCCGGTCGTAGCGTACTTTGCGTATTGGCTTTCAAAAGTTTGTATAAATATCAATGAAACTATTACACTTTAATTTTTTACCTTTGTTGCGTTTAAGTGATAAAACAGATTTCCAATGCCTCGTATATACATCCTCTTGATGTCGGTCTTGATCTCGGCTTTTTATGCTTGCGATCATCGGGGGAAGCCTTACCCCGCTACCCTGTCACGGATCGAATCCCTTGCGGATACAAATCCGGAGGAAGCCCGCCCTTTGTTGGATCGATTGCGGGATAGCCTTTCGTCCTTTGATGAGGAACAGCGTATGTATTATGACTTGCTCGACTTGAAGGTCAATGATAAGATGTATGTCCGGCATACTTCTGATTCTTTGATCAAACGAATCACCGCTTTCTATGAGACATATGGCGATCGAGACAAATTACTAGAGTCTTATTACTATATGGGCCGTGTCTACCGGGATTTGAATGATGCCCCGGAAGCGTTGAAGTATTTCCAAAAGGCATTGGATGTGGCGGGGGATACGAGAAAGTACCGATTATTGTCCAATGTCTATTCGCAGATGGGTACGCTTTATGATTATCAGAATGTATATGAAGAGGCGATCCGTATGTATGAGAAAGCGGCTGAGTATAAATTACTGAAAGGAGATAGTACTAGTTTTTCTCTTGTGCTGAGAGATATTGCCCGAGTATATGATATGGTCGATAAGAATGACAGTGCGCTTCTCTATTTTCAAAAAGCGGCAATTATAGCGAATGAAACAGGAAATAGACATCGATATTCCGGTATATTGACTGAGCTGGGTGATCTTTACCGGGAATTGGTAATGTATGATAAAGCTTTGGAATGTTTGTCTGAATCATTAAAAGATTCCGTAGACCGGAATATGTATCCTACTTATTCGGTTTTGGGGAATACTTATTTAGAACTCAATAAATTGGATTCTGCCGATTACTATTTAAGAAAGTGCCTGGATAGTCCTAACTTACATGTTAGAGACGCTATTTATGAGTACTTGTCGCTTTTGTATGAGCGTCGGTTGAATTATCGGGAGGCTATTCGCTATGTCCGTCTTGGCCAGCAAGTGCAAGATTCCATCCGCAAGATAACCGATTCGGAGGAAATCCGTAAAATGACCTCTTTATATAATTATCAAAAGCGGGAAACTGAGAATTTACGGCTAAAGGGCGAGAATGACCGGATGCAGATTCGTATTTACCGGATATTATCCTTGTTCGGATTGGGGCTTTCGATAACCTTATTGTTTATATATAGACTGAAACGGCAGAAAGAGCGGTTGGCTAGGCAGTTTGAGGCGCTTCAGCGGGAAAAGCAAGAACAATATGAGAGAAGTTTTCAATATGTAGAAGCGAATAACGCGAAATTGAATGAATTGGGAACCTTACTATCTAAAGACCATGAAGATACAAATTCATTGCTTCATGTGCGAAAAGAACTTTTGCAAGTGACCAATGAACAAATACAGTTGCGGCGTACCGAGCGTGATTTGTTAGAGTCGGATTTAAGGCATTCGGATATCTATATGAAATTCCATTCCACGAATGAGGCAGATCAGATAATCAGGGAAGAAGATTGGAATGCTTTACGGAAGGAGTTAGATAAGACATACAATAATTTTACGAATCGTCTATATCAGTTATATTCGGGAATGTCATTGATAGAACTCCGGATTTGTTACTTGATAAAGATATCAGTCAAGGTAACTGATATGGCAAAAATCTTGGGTCGCTCCAAACCCTCCGTATCCTCATCCCGTAAACGGCTTTATAAAAAAATAAAGGGAGAGGATGGAACCCCGAATGAACTGGATGAATTAATCGCTGGTCTTTAGCCTTATACAACTCTGCGAACAAAAAGCGAACAAAAAGCGAACAGTGTTTTAGCCCCGAATCCAACCTTATCGGATACTTTTGCAGTCAAAAAATGAATGGGATGAAAAGATTTTTATTTTTGACTTTATTGAGTTGTGTGGGCTTATGTACGCAAGTAATGGCTGGAGAGGACAAGAAAGGGGATCGAGATGAAGAGGAAGATCGTTCTATTTCTCATGATCCGGTAAAAGTGGAAATTGTAAATGATGGGGTAATGCTTCATTTTATGGTTTCTTTTGACAATGTGTTTATACAGGTTGTTGATGATAGTGGGATTCCCCTCTTTGAGAGATTATTATCGATAAGTTCTCCGCAAAGTTATTATATTCCTGTAAGCACCCGTGAAAACCCATACCTTTTAATTGTAAGCGGGGATGATGTGTATCAAAAATTTCCAATTAATTTATAATTTAATTTTATTAAAAATGAATTTCAAAAGTTTATTTGTTTTAGGAGCGGTACTATGTGGATTTGCTTCTTGTGAGAGTTCTTTGGATGAGGATAACTTGATGTTGTCTAATTCAACCCAAGAAAATGTAGAGACTAAAAGCTTAGAGGGCGAAAGTCAATCTTTTACTCTTTATGCTTCTTATAAAGGTATGGACTACACTGTCAGTTGTGAACGCAGGAATGACTCTATTATCTACTTAGATGAAACATTTCGTAATTTGTATGAAAAAGAAATTTCGAAATTGCCTAATCTAGTTACTGTGGTTCATCCTGATGGTTTTATTGAGTTCTTTGATTCAGATGAAGATGCAGAGAGAAAATTAGGCATCAATGCATCTGAAAATCAGAGATCTATGCGTGCTGTTAGCCCGGAAGTTGGTTTACTTGGCAAATTAATATTATATGATGATGATAGTTTTACAAATACAAAGGATGTAAGAACTTTTTGGATAACTGCTAGTGAATCAGAAAAAAGCTCTCATTTAAAGGATTCTGATTCTTTCAATGATAAAACTTCTGCCTTGAAAGTAGAGTACTTAGGTAAAAATGAGAATTATTGTGCGGTTTTAATTGCTTATAAGGATGATAATTATAGAGGTAGTAAGTTGATTTGTATTGCAACTAAGGGGAAAACTCATTCGGATTCAAATTTGGATAATGTCCCTTGTGGTGATGATTCTTGGGGTGATAAAATTACATCATTTACTTTTTCTATAGAGGAAGTAGGAAAATACACTCAAAGCCCTCATTCTAGATAAAGATTAGATCGTTTTACAAGAGCAGCAAAGATAATTTAAATAACTTTGTTGACTCTTGTTTTTATTTCATTATAAATAGTATTGTATATGAGAAAACTTTGGTCTGCTTTTTTTTGTTTGTGTATGCTTTTGGTCTCATTGAGTGTTTTTGCCCAACAAGGAGAGAAAAGTGTCGGGATAAATGTGGGTTACGGTACAGCAAGTAGTTTTGACTCGTTTCGCTTAGGTGCTGAGTTCAATTGGAACGCAACGGATCATATTCGTTTGTCGCCTTCTTTCGATTGCTATTTTGCCAGTAGTACCTCTTATGTGGTTAGTGCGGATGTACATTATTTATTTCCGATAAAAAACACATGGCAGGTTTATCCTTTGCTGGGAGTCACTTATACTCATTTCATGACTAATGAATTTGGGGGAAATATTGGAGCTGGTGTGGAATATCCGATTTCCTCGTCTTTTTATGTAAGTGCCGAAGGGAAATACCAGCTTACGAAGGATTTCCAGCAATTTGCTTTGGCGGCAGGTGTAGCCTATAAGTTTTAATAGGTCATTTGATACATCGTTCGACGGAGTATAAAGACTAAATTCGTTGGGAGAACGAGATATAAGAACTTCTTAGGAGATGGTAACGTCCTATAAAATAAAATCCCGGATAGCGTTTAATCTACCCGGGATTATATATTAATGTATAAGACCTTATCTTAGTTTCTGTACTCCCTGCGAGGCCCGCAATCATTACGATCTTGATGAGGACTTCCAGCCGATCTCGGAAATGTGAAGCAGATCATCCTTGCCCGATATAAACTCAACGAACGTACCGTAAGGCATAAGAGAAGCGTTATCCCTCAAAAGGCATGTTTGGCAACATGATCCTAAATTATCAGTAGTACTTACCTTGCCAACGCAGTATATCTTCTATGCCACTTGCAGTATATATCCCATGGATAAGTAAGTAGTACTGACTTTTCCGGCATGAGAAAAGCGTTTCCCTTAGGCGAACAAATAGTTTCTCCTAGGGAAAACTAAAGTTTCGTAAGCACAAAACTAAGGTTTCCTCATGAGGAAACAAATGTTTCCATAGCGGAAAACTTTTGTTTTATACCAAGAAAAACTATAAATGTCAATTAATCAGTTTTTTAGATGATATATGAAGCATGACCAAATAGATAGCTTGCCGGCTAAGCAATGTCTCCGTCTTCGGTCGCTTCTTGAAAAAGATAGGACTAATAATACGGTTGGCGAGTAGGGGACGGTGGTGTTTTGTGATTGAAAAGTAGTAAATGGTTGTAGATACGAGCCAATAGTGGTAGATGCTATTTATCTACCACCACCCGATAAATGACTTATGACCAATTGATTATAGCTATAGCTATAGTTGTAGGTGTGGTAGATGATTTGATAAAAAAAAATCCCGGATAGCGTTTAATCTACCCGGGATTATATATAATGTGTAAGACGTTATCTTAGTCTCTGTACTCCCTGCGAGGTCCGCGATCACCACGATCCTGACGAGGACCACGGTCTCCACGATCTTGGCGAGGTCCACGCTCACCTCTTTCTGGTCTTGGCGGACGTTCCTCGTAACCTTCCGGTTTCGGAAGCAATACCTTGCGGGAAAGTTTGAACTTGCCTGTTTTCGGATCGATATCAACCAACTTGACAGAAACCGTATCGCCTTCCTTCAAGCCGGCTTGCTCAACGGTCTCCAGACGTTTCCAATCGATCTCGGAAATGTGAAGCAAACCATCCTTACCCGGCATGAACTCAACGAATGCACCATAAGGCATGATAGAGGAAATCTTTCCTTCATAAACCTCTCCGATCTCAGGAACAGCGACGATAGCCTTGATCGCCTTGACAGCCGCGTCGATCGTAGCCTTATTCGTGCCGGAGATCTCGATCTTTCCTACGCCGTCTACCTCATCGATAGATACCGTAGCTCCCGTTTTCTCTTGGATACCTTGGATGATCTTACCGCCCGGGCCGATTACCGCACCGATGAATTCCTTACCGATAATCATCGTCTCGATACGAGGTGCATGAGGTTTCAAATCCTCACGAGCTTCCGGTTGAGCCTCCAAGATCTTGCCCAAGATATGCATACGACCCTCTTTAGCTTGAGCCAAAGCATTCTCAAGGATCTCGTAAGACAAACCGTCTACCTTGATATCCATCTGAGTTGCCGTGATACCGTCTTTCGTACCCGTTACCTTGAAGTCCATATCACCCAAGTGATCCTCGTCGCCTAAGATATCAGACAAGATCGCGTAGTTCGTACCCTTGTTCTCGGAGATCAATCCCATAGCGATACCGGATACCGGTTTCTTCATCGGGACACCTGCGTCTCTCAACGCCAAGGTACCGGCGCAAACCGTAGCCATAGAAGAAGAACCGTTAGACTCCAAGATATCGGAGATTACACGTACTACATACGGATAGTTGTCCGGGATCATACGTTTCAGCGCACGGTGAGCCAAGTTGCCGTGTCCGATCTCACGACGGCCTACGCCACGTGTTGCTTTGGCCTCGCCTGTGGAGAATGGGGGGAAGTTATAATGTAAAAGGAAACGCTCGTATCCATGGTTCAATACGTCGTCTATCATTTTCTCATCAGACTTCGTACCTAAAGTTACCGTAGATAAAGACTGTGTCTCTCCACGTGTAAAGATAGCGGAACCGTGAGGACCCGGCAGGCAATCTGTCTCGATCCAGATCGGACGGATCTCGGTAGTCTTACGACCATCCAAACGCTTGCCCTCATCAAGGATGGCACGGCGCATAGCCTCTTTCTCTACATCGTGATAGTAGCGACCGATCATTTCCAGTTTCTCGTCCGTCAACTCCTCCTCGGAGAATTGAGCCTTGTATTCTTCTACGATTTTCTCGAATGCCTCGCTGCGTTCGTGCTTGCCGCTACCGGATGTGGCTACGGCGTAAGCCTTGGCGTAACATTTGTCGTGTACGTCCTTGCGCAACTCGTCATCGTTTACCTCGTGGCAATATTCGCGTTTTACCAATTTGCCGCAAGCCTCGGATAACTCCAGCTGAGCCTTGCATTGTACCTTGATAGCCTCGTGAGCGACCTTGATAGCCTCAAGCATCTCAGATTCCTGAACCTCGTTCATCTCACCCTCAACCATCATGATGTTGTCTATGGTAGCGGCAACCATGATGTCGATATCAGCTTTCTCCAATTCCGCGGAAGTTGGGTTGACGATGTATTTTCCATCCGTACGAGCTACGCGAACCTCAGAGATCGGTCCGTTAAAAGGAATATCAGAAACTGCCAAAGCGGCGGAAGCGGCCAAACCTGCTAATGCGTCCGGCAAATCTTCGCCATCAGCGGAGAACAATATAATATTTACATATACCTCAGCGTGGTAGTTGTCTGGGAAAAGAGGACGCAACGCACGGTCTACTAAACGAGATGTGAGGATTTCATAATCAGAAGCTTTTCCTTCTCTTTTTGTAAAACCTCCGGGGAAACGTCCAAAAGCGGAGTATTTCTCTTTGTATTCTACTTGCAACGGCATGAAGTCAACACCCGGGTTCGCGTCTTTAGCGGCACAAACAGTGGCGAGCAACACGGTGTTGTTCATACGAACGGTAACCGCTCCGTCCGCCTGTTTGGCCAATTTCCCGGTTTCGATGGTAATGGTTCTTCCATCACCTAACTCGATCGTCTTGTTAATTGGATTAAGCATAATCTTTTTTCTTATTTTTCTATCTGTCAAAAATTGGTGCAAATGTAATGAAAGTTTACCTGTAATTGCATGAAAATGAAAAGAAATAACAGTCTTAAAGCACTTTTTTTGAAAAAAGCCTTGAAGAAATACGGAATAATAGTGCCACAATTGTAAAATAATGTATATTTGCACCGGATTAGTAATATAGACAAACTGGAATAATGAAACAAATATCTACGAATTTACTAGCTGTGCTGTGTGTTATGTTGCTTTTGTTCACGGCTTGTAAGAAGAATTCTGATTTTACGGTGGAAGGTGTAGTGTCCGGCGCAGACGGCCAGATGATGTATCTGGAGAATGTAGGTGTGTCGACGGTAGAGTTGATGGACTCCGTAAAACTGACGGCGGCCGGTAAATTCAGCTTTACGAAGCCTCGTCCGGCATTCCCGGATTTTTATCGCTTGCGTCTGAATAACCAATTGATCAACTTCTCGGTAGATTCTACGGAGACGATCTCGTTCGTGGCCGATGCCGGGACTTTCGCTACTTCTTATAGCGTGGAGGGCTCAGAGAATTGCAAGGCGATCAAGAATATTACCTTGGCTCAATTAGACGCGAACCAAGCGATCCATCGTTTACGGAAAGAGTCTGAGTCCGGTCTGTTGGCGGATTCCGTATATTCCCGTCAGGTGCTCGAGGCCGCCGAGGCTTATAAGGACGTGGCTCGTAAGTATATTTATTCCGCCCCAATGTCCGCTGCCGCTTACTTTGCCTTGTTCCAGCAAATCGACGGCTTGCTGTTCTTCGATTTGTATGACAAGAACGACTCGAAGGCTTATGGCGCCGTAGCCACCAGCTTCGATCACTATTATCCGGAAAGCCCTCGTGCTAAGCATCTGTATAACTTGGCTCTTCAATCGATAAAGGTGATTCGTAGCCAGCGCCCGATGGACTTGGATAAGGTGGAGAAGAAAGAGGTTAGTTTCTTGGATATCGAGTTGCCGGATGTACATGGGGAAAACACGAAATTGTCTTCTGTCGCTACAGGTAAGGTGGTGTTGATCAACTTCACGGCCTATATGTCCGAATGGTCTCCTGCCTTGAATATGGAATTTGGCGATTTATATACGAGGTACCACGATAAGGGCTTGGAGATTTACCAGATCTCTTTGGATAGTGATCTTCACTTCTGGAAGAACGCCGCTTCTAATTTACCTTGGACTTGCGTGCGTGATCCACAGTCGGTTTACTCTCAGACCGCGGCGTTGTATAACGTGAAACAGCTTCCGGCGATCTTTATCTTGGATCGCAAGGGAAACTTGGTTAAACGGGTGGACGACGTGAAGAAACTTGAGGCTGACATCAAGTCCGTATTGTAAATTGTTCATGATTTAATCATCAGATTTATATGTTATAAAGCACTTTCGTAAACTTGTTCATCTTAGAAAGATAACCTAACTTTGCGGAGTCTTGAAATGATAAAAAAGGGGAGTTCCGGCCATATGACTTGGTCGGGATTCTTTTTTATTATGCGATAATCAATCAATATTAATATAAAGAATAAGGAGGATTTAGTATGGCTGTTAGTTATATGACAAAGGACGGCTACGATAAGATTTTAGCTGAAATCAACTATTTGGAGACCGTGAAGCGCCCTGAAATATCAGCCCAGATCGCTGAGGCGAGGGATAAGGGTGACTTATCCGAGAACGCTGAGTACGATGCCGCCAAAGAGGCTCAAGGTATCATGGAGGCTAAGCTTGCGCAGTTAAAAGGTTTGATCTCAAACGCCCGTCTGATCGATGAGAGTCGTGTGAAAACTGATGAGGTTCAGATTTTGAACAAGGTGAAAATTAAGAATACGAAGAATAACGCTGTCATGACCTACACGTTGGTATCGGATTCGGAGGCTAACCTAAAAGAAGGAAAGATCTCCGTAAGCACGCCGATCGCCCAAGGTTTGATGGGAAAGAAGGTAGGGGATGTCGTTGAGATCCGTGTGCCTTCCGGCTTGATGAGAACGGTTGGACATGTGCGGTGTGCAGGAGCACTGTTTAAATAGAATTTTGCCGGTGCAGCGGCGTCATCGCTTGCAAAAGTAATGTCGCGGGAGCCCATGCCGATATACATGCCTTCCTTGTGTGCAACGTGGTAAGCCTTTCCATCGATGGTGATGGTGCCTGCGCCGCCGATATTGATGACGCCAAGCTCACGGCGCTCGCAGAAATACTGTGCGCGGAGTTCGTCGCCGGCAGTAAGCTTTAAGGTCTCTTTTACCGGAACGGCAGAACCGGTAATGATACGGTCGATATGGCTGTATACCAGTTTGATGACATCTGGCTGAAACAAATCGTCAATCAGAAATTCCTCTCTTAAGCGTTCGGTGGTGTAGTGTTTGACATCTCTTGGAGATGCAGCTGTTCTAAGTTCCATGATAAAAATATCCTTTCTATGTATTGTTGCATGAAATGCCCGGAAAACCGGGCATTTCAATAGATAACTAATTAACAGGTCTTTAAGTCAAACCCGAAGTAGTTGACTGCATTGTTGTAGCATATTCCCTTTACAATCTCCCCAAGTGTCTCGTAATCTGCCGGGAACTCGCCGTTCTCTACCCAGTTGCCGATCAGATTGCAGAGAATTCTGCGGAAGTAATCGTGACGGGTATAGGATAAGAAGCTTCTGGAGTCTGTCAGCATTCCCACGAATCCGGAAAGGTTTCCAAGGTTGGCGAGAGAGATCATCTGATCCTGCATGCCGGTCTTGTGATCGTTGAACCACCATGCGGAACCCTGCTGGATTTTTGCGACTGCGGTGGAATCCTGGAAGCAGCCGAGGATCGTGCCGATGGCCTGGTTGTCGTTCGGGTTTAAGCTGTAGATGATTGTTTTCGGAAGCTCGTCGCTCTGATTTAAGGCATTTAAGAAATCTGCCATCTCAGAAGAAGGAGCGTAGTTGTTGATGCAGTCATATCCGGTATCCGGTCCGAGCTGCTCATACATAAATGCATTGTTGTCTCTCTTGCATCCATAATGGATCTGCATTACCCAGTTCTTTTTATGATATTCTTTTCCAACAAACTGCATAAAAGCTGTCTTGAAGATCATTTCTTCTTCTCTTGAAATGCTTTCGCCATTCAGTCTCTTTTTAAAGATCTCATTTACTTTTTCTTCTGCTGCAGGCGCATACATAACATATTCCAGTGCATGGTCAGATACGCTGCATCCCATCTGTGCAAAGAATTCCATTCTCTTAAGAAGGGCTTCTTTCAGATCTGCGAAATCAGCAATTTCAACGCCACTGACCTGTGAAAGCTTTTTCATGTATTCCGGATATTCCGGTTTTTCCAGATTCATTACCTTGTCCGGACGCCATGCAGGAAGCACTTTCACCTCAAAGCTGTCATCCTCTGCAAGAACTTTATGCCATTTCAGATCATCTACCGGATCATCTGTTGTGCAGATTAATTTTACATTGGACTTGCGGATAATGTTTCTTACAGACATATCATCTTCCTGAAGCTTTTTGTTGCACAGGTTCCACACTTCTTCAGCTGTATCTCCGTTCAGATATCCTGTATATCCGAAATATCTCTGCAATTCCAGATGGCTCCAGTGATAGAGCGGATTTCCAATTGCTTTCCCAAGAGTTTCTGCCCATTTCTGGAATTTTTCACGATCACTGGCACCACCTGTAATGTAGTACTCATCTACTCCATTTGATCTCATCTGACGCCATTTATAATGATCGCCACCAAGCCACACCTGGGTAATATTCTCAAACTTACGGTCCTCTGCAATTTCCTGAGGATTGATATGGCAATGGTAATCTACAATTGGCATTGTCTCTGCATACTCATGAAATAACTTTTTTGAAGTTTCTGTTGAAAGTAAAAAATCTTTGTCCATAAATGCTTTCATAAAATAATTCTCCTCTCCTTTCTATCCGTTTCAACAAAATGTAAGGTCTTACATTTTATTTACAGTATACGACAAATAAGTATCATTTTCAATTCACGAAGTATTTGCAGAACAGACAAATTTTCGCACTACACATTGTGTATTTTTACCATTTTCAGCTTTTTTTCCATTTCCTATTGACGTTCCCGTTTTGTTGATGTAATTTGTATGTAAGCTCTTACATACATTATTTTCACATAAAGGAGGTTGTTGATTTCTTGAAATCTTTTATTAAAATTAATCTTTCAGATAATGTAGCCGTTGCGCTTCAGCCTCTGGCGAAAGGCACTGTGATCGAACTTGATAACTCCACACTCACTCTTACAGAAGAAATCATGCAGGGACACAAGTTTGCATTAAAAAGTCTCAAGCCTGGTGATTCCATTATTAAATATGGTAATCCCATTGGACGTGCAACCGCAGAAATTCCTGCAGGTTCCTGGATTCATACTCACAATTTAAAAACAGGGCTGGGAGATCTTCTTACTTATACATATAACAAAACTATCACAGAGCTTCCACACCGGGAGCCAAAGTTCTTCCAGGGCTATCGCAGAAAAAACGGTGGTGTTGGTGTACGCAATGAAATCTGGATCATTCCTACAGTAGGCTGCGTTAACAATGTGGCATCTGCTATTGAACGAGCCACACAGAAGTACATGACAGACCAGATTGATGGTGTCTGTGCTTTTCCACATCCTTACGGATGTTCCCAGATGGGTGATGATCAGAATAACACACGTCAGATTCTTGCTGATTTAGTGAACCATCCTAATGCAGGCGGTGTTCTGGTTCTTGGACTTGGCTGCGAAAACAGCAACATCGATGAATTAAAGAAATTTATCGGGGACTATGATCCTGAGCGTGTACGTTTTCTCGTTGCCCAGGAATGCGAAGACGAGATCCGTGATGGTATTGAAATTGTCAAAGAACTGATTTCCTATGCCTCCTCATTTAAACGTGAACCAATCAGTGCATCTGAACTGGTGATCGGTATGAAATGCGGCGGCTCTGATGGTTTGTCCGGAATCACGGCAAACCCTACTGTTGGTGCATTTTCTGACAAACTGATTTCTATGGGAGGATCTACAATTCTTACAGAAGTTCCTGAAATGTTCGGTGCTGAGGAATTACTTATGAACCGCTGCGAGACAGAAGATCTGTTCAACCAGACAGTTGCCCTTGTCAACGATTTCAAAAACTATTTTAAAAGTCACAACCAGACCATTTATGAAAATCCTTCTCCTGGAAACAAAAAAGGCGGTATTTCCAGTCTGGAAGATAAATCTCTCGGATGTACGCAAAAATCCGGAAGTGCACCTGTCATGGGAGTTCTTTCTTATGGAGAACCTGTAAAGGAAAAAGGATTAAACCTGCTGAGTGCACCTGGCAATGATCTTGTCGCCTCTACTGCCCTTGCTGCATCCGGTGCACACATTGTACTTTTTACCACCGGACGCGGAACACCTTTTGCAAGTCCTGTACCTACAGTTAAAATCTCCACAAACAACCAGCTTGCAGAAAAGAAGCAGAACTGGATTGATTTCAACTGTGGAGTCATGGTAAATGGCACTCCTCTTGATGAGCTTTCAGAAAATCTTCTGGATTTTGTCCTTGAGATTGCATCCGGAAAGAAATCAAAATCCGAAGAAGCAGGTTTCCATGATATGGCAATCTTCAAGCAGGGCGTTACTTTATAAAACATAAATCGAATTGCGGAAGCAGCGTAGCTGCGTAGCAATCCGGGTATCAAATGAGTGTCAAAAGACCTTTTAACACTCATATCATTATATATGAGGAAAACCTAAAATGAAAAAATTATCTTATGCTGTTTTAAAAGAACAGGGCTATGATGGATACCTTCTTGAATCAGCGCCGGAACGTGTACTTCAGTTTGGTGAAGGAAACTTCCTCCGTGCATTTGTAGATTATTTTATAGATGAGTTAAACGAAAAAGCCGGATTCAACTCCAAAGTTGTTCTGTGCCAGCCAATCGCTCCAGATCTCGATGACAGGTTCAACGAACAAGAGGGTCTTTATACCTTATTTCTCCGTGGATTCCAGGATGGCAAAAAAATAAATAAAAAACGTGTTATCTCCTGTGTAAGCCGTTGTCTCAATCCATATAAGGATTTTGAAGCAGTTCTCGCATGTGCAGATAACCCGGACCTCCGTTTTATCGCATGTAATACAACAGAAGCCGGAATTACTTATGATTCTTCCTGTCAGTTTACTGATGTTCCGGCTGGCAGCTATCCTGGAAAACTTACTCAGTTTATGTACCGCCGTTTCCAGAAATTCGGTCAGGAAGCCGGCAAAGGATTTATCATTCTTTCCTGTGAGCTGATCGATGATAATGGAAAAGAGCTTGAAAAATGTGTATTAAAATATGCAAAGCAGTGGAATCTTGGCGAAGACTTTATCAACTGGATCAAAGCTGAAAACATCTTCTGCTCTACACTTGTAGACCGTATTGTAACAGGTTATCCAAGAAATGAAGCTGCTGCAATCTGTGAAAAACTTGGCTATAAAGATAACCTGATCGACACAGGTGAAATCTTCGGCTTCTGGGTAATCGAAGGACCTCAGTCAATCAAAGACGAATTCCCGGTTGACAAAGCGAACCTTCCAATCCTGATCACAGACAATCACAAACCATACAAGCAGAGAAAAGTACGTATCTTAAATGGTGCTCATACCTCCTTTGTACTGGGTGCTTACCTTGCAGGACAGGATATTGTCAGAGACTGCATGAACGACGATGTGATCTGTGGATTTATGAACAAAACTATTTATGATGAGATCATCCCTACTCTGGACCTTCCAAAAGCAGAGCTCAAAGATTTTGCCGCTGCTGTTACAGAACGTTTCAAAAACCCATTTATCGATCACGCTCTTCTTTCCATTTCTCTGAACTCTACATCCAAATGGAAAGCACGTGTTATGCCGTCACTCAAAAAATATGTTGAACGCAAAGGTACACTTCCTGCATGCATCACAGCTTCTTTCGCCTTCTACATTGCATTCTATAACGGATATGCTATGAGCGAAGACGGACTTACAGCCAAAAGAGCAGCTAATGAATACACTGTAAAAGATGACAAAGCAGTTCTCGAATTCTACCTTGCACATAAAGATGATTCCGCAGCGGATCTTGTTCATGCAGTCTGCACCAATACTTCCTTCTGGGGCGAAGATCTGACACAGATTTCCGGATTTGAAGCAGCTGTATGCAATTACTTAACTCAGATCCGTGAAAATGGTGCGTATGAAGTAATGAAAGCACTGGCTTAAATATATTACTGAATCATAAGTTCTTTCCTTGATTGAAAGCGACGGTGCAGGACGCGTGCAACGTTAGAGCGTGTCTGAAAAAGGCTCTGGATTTTCTTCCGCATTGCTCATCAAAAACCTCCGGCATACATTAAACCTCCCAACATGGGCGCAGAGTCAACAGACCCTGCGCCCTTTCTTAAAATATTTTAATATCTGGAAGTAGTATCTTCCCCAGACTCGTAAGAATTACGACTCTTGTTTTTGCTGCTGTTTTTTGAGTAAGAATTCTTGCAATCCTGAGAATTCATCTCATTTTCATAAGATCTGTTTGTTGAATTTTTGCTGTTCTTGTTTTCAGACTCATAATTTTTTGCCATTTGAGTATTCCTCCTGTTGAATGCCGCTGTTCGCGTTCTGTTCCGCACCCAGCAGCTGTTTTCAGATTACTTTGTGTATTGTAACCAATTGCAGAAAGAATATTCATCAAAATGATATTGCTTTTTTTTACAATTTATATTATAATTGGCTTTGTAAAAGAATTTACCCTTCAAA